>Ga0181553_10000746_pt1 | contig 28731 bp, 30 predicted proteins | sample 011ome_17_FD_133753 | JGI IMG/M metagenome (GOLD analysis project Ga0181553, IMG submission 133753) | Coastal salt marsh microbial communities from the Groves Creek Marsh, Skidaway Island, Georgia - 011502XT metaG (megahit assembly) | ecosystem: Environmental > Aquatic > Marine > Intertidal...
GCTAAGAGAAATATTTTTCGATCCATTTTCTATTTCAAAGTATTAAATTTTCTACATTAGTAGTCAAACTAAACACAAAAGTAAGAATCTCACAGCACTATGCGAAACATTTTAATTATCGGAGCAGGGAAATCTGCATCATACCTCATAAAGTACTTTTTGGATAAATCTGTTACAGAGCACTTAAACATAACCATTGGAGATTTAGAGACTTCAAACGCAAAAAAGTGGATTGGGAACCATCCGAATGCAAACGCGCTAAAACTTGATATTTTTGATGAATCTGCACGTGAACAGGCCGTTCAAAATGCAGACATCGTTGTATCGATGCTTCCAGCTCGATTTCATATTGAGGTTGCCAAAGATTGCTTGAAATTTGGGAAACATTTGGTGACTGCTTCCTATGTAAGTGAAGAAATGAAAGTACTGGATTCGGAAGCGAAAGCCAAAAATCTGATCTTTTTAAATGAGATTGGATTGGATCCTGGAGTGGATCATATGAGTGCCATGCAGGTCATCGATCGGATTAGGGCAGCGGGCGGAAAGATGTTACTTTTTGAATCGTTCACAGGGGGATTGATGGCGCCTGAAAGCGATACAAACCTTTGGAATTATAAATTTACTTGGAATCCTCGCAATGTGGTTTTGGCAGGACAAGGTGGAGCTGCAAAGTTCCTACAAGAAAATAAATTTAAATATATTCCTTACCACCGCTTGTTTAGACGTACAGAGTTTTTAGAAGTTGATGGCTATGGTCGGTTTGAGGCATATGCGAACAGAGATTCACTTAAATATCAAGAGGTTTATGGACTAGCAGACATCCAAACATTGTATCGAGGAACAATTCGAAGAGTGGGGTTTAGTAGAGCGTGGCAAATTTTTGTCTTGCTTGGAATGACTGACGATAGCTATACAATTGCAGATAGCGAAAACATGAGCTATCGTAGTTTTGTCAATTCGTTTTTACCCTACAGTCCTACAGATTCCGTAGAATTAAAATTGAGATACCAATTAAAGATAGATCAAGATGATATTGTATGGGAGAAGCTCGAAGAACTCAATATTTTTAGCGATGATAAAAAAGTGGAATTGAAAAATGCCACGCCCGCACAAATACTTCAAAAAATATTATTAGACAGTTGGACTTTGAGCCCTGAGGATAAGGACATGATTGTGATGTATCATAAATTTGGGTATGAATTGAATGGCAAAAAACATCAAATTGATGCCACAATGGTGTGTACTGGCGAAGATCAAACCTTTACTGCAATGTCAAAAACTGTAGGATTACCCGTTGCAATTGCCACTTTAGCGATACTAAACAACAAAATACAAAGCTATGGTGTTCAAATTCCAACTAAAACAGAGTTATACACCGCTGTATTAAATGAATTAAAAGATTTTGGTATCATATTTAATGAAAAAGAAACTGAATACTTAGGATATAATGCCCTAAATGAATAATTTAGTTATAAATTGAAATTATTTTAATACTTTTGCTTTGTAAATTAGAAGATTTTATTAAAAAATGAACAAAACTATAGAAATTGACGGTATTGATAAGACAATTCTAAGGGCTCTTATGAAAGATGCAAGAACTCCAGTACTAGAAATTGCCCGTACTGTCGGAATTTCTGGGGCTGCTATTCATCAACGGCTTCGTAAATTAGAAAACTCTGGGCTTATCGCAGGCTCTAAGTTTGTAATAAATCCAAAGGTTTTGGGATATACAACCATGGCATTTGTAGGCGTGTATTTGGATAAAGCAAAAAATAATTCAGATGCTGTCAAACAGCTCAAAAGAATTCCTGAAGTCTTAGAATGTCATTACACCACTGGAAACTGGAGTGTCTTAATCAAAATACTTTGTAAAGATAACGAACACTTGATGTCTGTTTTAAATAAACAGATTCAACCGATTTCAGGTGTTTCAAGAACTGAAACATTTATTTCTTTGGACCAACAAATTGATCGCCAAATTAAAATCTAATTAATCTCTTCCAAAAATTTGAAGACCCCAATACACTAAGGTCGCTAAAGATCCCAGAGCAGCTACCAAATACGTTCGTGCCGCCCATTTGAGTGCATCTTCGGCGCCTTTAAATTCTTCTTGAGACACCATATGCTTGTTTTTTAACCACGCTAATGCACGGTTACTCGCATCGTACTCAACAGGCAAGGTGATAAAACTGAAGGAAGTGGCAACCGCCATCAATACAAACCCCAAAACAACCACCCAATAACCCAAGCCAACACCCGCTCCAAACCCTAAAATTAAGCCTCCAACAATTAACCACATGGATAATTTTGAAGAAATATTTACCGCTGGCACCAGTGTTGAGCGCAACTGCAACCAACTGTAAGCTTGAGCATGTTGTACCGCATGTCCACATTCGTGTGCAGCAACAGCCGCAGCAGCGGCGTTTCGCTCGTTATAAACCGCTTCACTTAGGTTTACTGTTTTATCTTTAGGATTGTAATGGTCTGTAAGACGACCCGCCGTTGACACGACTTTTACATCTCTAATGCCATGATCGGATAGCATTTTTTCAGCAATTTCAGCTCCACTCATTCCATTCCGTAAATGAATTTTTGAGTAGGTTTCAAATTTACGTTTTAAGGTTGAACTCACAAGCCAGCTTACCAAAGCGATGGCTCCAAGAATAAAATAATGTGTTCCCATAACAATTGTTTTAAATTTAGTTTAATATGTTATCAAAAATAGCACCAATTTTTAAAACTGAAAAAATGACAGTACATTTTAGCGTTTCCTATATTTAAAAATAAATACTAGTAATGTAAACGAGGACACCAAAGTAATCGTATTTGCCAAAATCATGGACAGGCTTTCTTTTAAAATCCCATAGACCAACCAAAACACAATCCCCACAAAAAACAAAGAAAAGGTTGGCAATGAAAATGCTGACACATCTTTTGTTTTCCAAGTTTTATACACTTGAGGTAAAAACGCATAGGTTGTTAAGCAAGCAGCAATAAGCCCTAAGACTTCGATAGAATCTATATTATCCAACAATGTTTACAATTTTACCTGGTACAACAATCACTTTTTTCGGAACACGTCCATCCAGTTGTGCAACCGTTTTTTCATCTCCCATCACGGCTGCTTCGATTTCTTCTTTACTTAAATCTAATGATAATTCGATCGTAAATCGCATTTTACCATTGAATGATATTGGATAGGCTTTGGTGCTTTCGATCAAGTAACTGGCATTAAATTCTGGAAATTTAGCTGTTGTGATTGAATTTTCATGACCTAGCTGCTCCCATAATTCTTCTGCTATATGTGGTGCATACGGAGAAATCAATATCAATAGTGGTTCTAAAATAGTTTTAGAAATACACCTTTGAGCAGTCAGTTCATTCACAGCAATCATAAAGGTAGAAACAGAGGTGTTAAACGAAAAATTTTCGATGTCTTCTGTGACTTTCTTAATGGTTTTATGAAGCGTTTTTAATTGGTCTTTTGAAGGCTCATCATCAGTAACCTTAAGCCCATCTTGTCCAATATATAACTTCCATAATTTTTTAAGAAAATTATGAACCCCTGTAATTCCGGAAGTATTCCACGGTTTGTATTGTTCTAAAGGCCCTAAAAACATTTCGTATAAACGCAATGAATCGGCACCATACTGTTTGCAAATTGCATCTGGATTTACGACGTTGTATTTGGATTTGGACATTTTTTCGACCTCGCGTTTCACTTTAAATAGACCCTCTTTATCTGTAATAAATTCTGCATTTTTAAACTCTTCCCTCCAAGACTTAAAGGCTTCAACATCCAACTCATCAGAAGCATTTACAAAAGATACATCCGCATGAATCCACTGAATAGACTCCGTGGTAATCGTATCCGCAGACATAAAAGTTTGGGTTCCTTCAACTCGTCCTACAAACGCACTCGTTCCCAGAATCATTCCTTGATTGATCAGTTTTTTTGCAAACTCATCTACAGGAACAAGCCCTAAATCAAATAAGAATTTTTGCCAGAAACGTGCATAGAGCAAATGCCCTGTGGCATGCTCGCTTCCACCAATATACAAATCCACTTCTTTCCAATAATTCAAGGCTTCGGAACTTGCAAATTCATTTTGGTTATGTGCATCCATGTATCTGTTAAAATACCATGAACTCCCCGCCCATCCAGGCATTGTATTGAGTTCCAAAGGAAATATGGTTTGATGGTTTATTTTATGGTTTTCAACAACCGTATTTTGAGTGGTATCCCATGCCCAGACCTCAGCACGACCCAATGGTGGCTCGCCTTCTTCGGTTGGTAAATATTTTTCAACTTCTGGCAAACTAATTGGCAAGTGTTCCGCTGTTATCATTTGTGGCAATCCATTTACATAATATACCGGGAACGGTTCGCCCCAATACCGCTGTCTTGAAAACACAGCATCTCGAAGTCGGTAATTTGTTTTTCCTAAACCATATTCCTTTTCTTCTAGGATTTCAATGGCTTTTTTTGATGCTTGTTTATAGTCTAAGTCATTTAAAAAATCGCTGTTGGCGATGATGGTATTGGTTTTATCTGTATAGGCTTCTTCACTAATATCGATGCCTTTAAAAATATTCGGAATTTCAATGTTAAAGTGTTTTGCAAAATCATAATCACGCTGGTCTCCACATGGTACTGACATTACGGCACCAGTTCCATACCCAGCCAATACATAATCCCCCACCCAAACAGGAACGGGTTTTTTTGTTAAGGGATGTTCAGCATAGGCACCTGTAAACACGCCTGAAATGGTTTTTACATCCGCCATTCGGTCGCGCTCACTCCGTTTTGCAGTTGCCAAAACATAGGCCTCTACTGCTGATTTTTGAGCTGGAGTGGTAATCTGGCTTACCAATTCATGCTCGGGAGCAAGGGTCATAAAAGACACGCCAAAAATTGTATCAGGTCTGGTGGTAAATACTTCAATGGTTGAGGCATGGTCTTTAAGTTTAAACACCACAGAAGCCCCTACTGATTTTCCAATCCAATTGCGTTGACTTTCTTTAAGGGCATCTGTCCAATCTATCGTGTTAAGCCCTTGTAAAAGACGTTCGGCATAGGCAGATATCCGCATGCTCCATTGCGTCATTTTCTTTCGAATTACTGGATACCCCCCACGTTCGGAAACGCCGTTGACAATTTCATCATTCGCTAAAACAGTTCCCAACTCGGGACACCAATTGACTTCGGTTTCTGCTAGGTATGTCAATCTGTATTGTAATAAAATTTGTTGCTGACGCTCCGAAGACATGGCATTCCATTCCTCAGCAGTAAACACTTCAATGGCTTCATCACAGATTGCATCTACCGTTGCATTTCCTTGATTAGAAAATAATTTTATAAGCTCATCAATAGACGCTGCTTTGTTAGAAGTGTTGTTATACCAAGAGTTAAATAGTTGGATAAAAATCCATTGTGTCCATTTGTAATATTCTGGTGAAGAGGTGCGCACTTCTCTAGACCAATCAAATGAAAACCCCATTTGATCGAGTTGGCGGCGGTAAGTTTTTATGTTTGCTTCGGTCGTAACTGCTGGGTGTTGTCCCGTTTGGATGGCATACTGTTCTGCAGGCAATCCAAAACTATCATAGCCTTGTGGATGTAATACATTAAACCCTTTATGGCGCTTGTAACGTGCGTAAATATCGGATGCAATATAACCAAGAGGGTGTCCAACATGAAGCCCTGCTCCACTAGGATAGGGAAACATGTCTAAAACATAATATTTGGGTTTGGTAGAATTATTATCAGCTTTAAACGTTTGTTGTTCTGCCCACTTTTTTTGCCATTTGGCTTCAATTTCATTGAAATTGTACATCATATTACTATCATTAACAGCTGCAAATTTACGCTTTATTTAGCAAGTAAAAAACTCTGTATGACGAAACAACACGACTATGAAATGTTAATTTGTTTTCAGGGAATTACTAGCCATTTAAGTAAGTTTTTTTATACTTTTACATTCGTAAGACATTTACTATGAGTTCATCATTTGAAAAACATCAAAAACGCCGTTTAATTTCGTCCTATTTTTCGGTCGTCCTCAGTATCGCTTTGGTTCTTTTTTTATTAGGGATTTTAGGGCTGTTGGTTCTCAACGCCAAATCAATTTCTGATAATTTTAAAGAACAGGTTATTCTTACCATCTATTTGGAAGACACTTCCAAAGAAGTTGAAATAAAACAACTCGAAAAAAGCTTGGCATTTTCGGACTATGTAAAACAGACAAAATTTATTTCTAAAGAGTCTGCTGCCGATTTTATGAAGTTAGAATATGGAGAGGATTTCTTAGACGATATTGGCTATAATCCTTTAAAAAATTCGATTGAAGTGAATCTCAAAGCGGACTATGTGACTGCTCGTCGCTTGGATAGCATCACAGAAAGTACGATGAAAAAGAACTTTGTGGAGGACATTAAATATGATAAGGATCTTGTATCTTTAATGAACAGCAATGTAAAACGTCTCAGTTTATGGATTTTAATTATCAGCGGAATTTTTACGGGAATCGCGGTTCTTTTAATAAATAGTTCCATCCGTCTGGCAGTGAACTCCAAACGCTTTTCAATCAAAACCATGCAGATGGTAGGAGCGACCAAAAAATTTATTCGTAAACCTTTTATTTGGCGTAGTATTCGACTTGGAATTCTCGGTTCGATTTTAGCTCTTGTTGGCATGGGGGGTAGTCGTATATTATGTCGATAAATCATTTCCAGAATTCAATTTGATTCAAAATCAATTGTCTATTGGAGCCTTGTTTGGCTGTATTTTTGTTGTAGGAGTTTTAATTACTTGGTGGAGCACTTTTTTCGCAACTCAACGTTTTTTAAACCTAAAAACCGATCAACTTTATTATTAAAAACCCAACTACCAGAACTACTTTAAAATACAATTTTAGATTCAATGAACCCTTTTACATTCACACAATTTAATTAATTATGGGAGAACAGAAACGCAAAGAAAACACAAAGAAAAATTTTATTTTTGGAAGGCAAAATTACAGATGGATGTTTGTGGGTCTTTTACTTATCGCTTTAGGATTTATCCTTATGGCGGGTGGCGGTTCCGGCGACCCTAATGTCTTTAACCCTGAAATATTTAATGCTCAAAGAATTCGTGTCGCTCCAACCCTTATTTTAATTGGGTTTGGAATTCAGGTTTATGCTATTCTTAAAAATTTTAAAAAATAGATGGATTTTTTTGACAGTATTTTATTAGGAATTATACAAGGACTTACTGAGTTTTTACCAGTCTCTTCTAGTGGGCATTTGGAAATTGGTAAAGCCCTGTTGGGGGATGAATCAATCCCTGAGAATAGTTTGATTTTCACGGTAGTTCTTCACTTCGCAACAGCTCTAAGCACCTTAATTATTTTCAGAAAAGATATCGTTACACTCTTTGCTGCTTTATTCAAGTTTGAATGGAATGAGGAGACCCAGTTTATTGTCAAAATAATGATTTCTATGCTGCCTGCTGGATTTGTAGGCATCCTATTTGAAGCAGAATTAGAGGCTCTTTTTGGAAATAACATCTTACTCGTTGGGTTTATGCTCATTGTAACCGCTTTGTTATTATTTTTGGCAGACCGTGCAAAAGCAACAAATAAAAAAGTGGGGTTTTGGGATGCTTTTGTCATTGGAATCTCACAAGCTATTGCCATGCTCCCTGGGATTTCTCGCTCAGGAGCTACTATTTCAACCTCTGTATTATTGGGAAATGACAAATCAAAAGCGGCACGCTTTTCTTTTTTAATGGTTATTCCTCTCATTTTAGGAAAAATTGCTAAAGATGTTATTAGTGGAGACTTGAGCTATAATGCTGATAATTTTAACAGCTTGGTTGCAGGATTTATAGCAGCCTTTGTTGCAGGACTTTTTGCTTGTACCCTTATGATTCGTTTGGTTAAAAATAGTCGATTAAAATACTTTGCTTATTACTGTTGTGTCGTTGGAATTTTAGCAATCATCACAACTTTTTAATTCAAATGAAAACAGCTCAAGATTATTTAGATGGTCAGCTTGTATTGATTGACAAACCTTTAGAATGGACGTCTTTTCAAGTGGTTAATAAATTGCGTTGGCACATTCGTCAAGCTTTCAATTTAAAAAAAATTAAAGTAGGTCATGCAGGTACTTTAGACCCCTTAGCAACGGGACTTTTAATAATTTGTACTGGTAAGATGACTAAGCAAATCGACACGTTTCAAGGGCAAATAAAAACCTATACGGGGACATTTGTTTTGGGCAGCACAACGCCTTCCTATGACCTTGAAACAGCCATCGATCAGGAGTTTCCAACGGCCCATATTACTCCGGCATTAATTCATAAAACTACGGCTCAATTTATTGGTGAAATTGATCAGTTTCCACCCGTATTTTCCGCCTTAAAAAAAGAAGGCAAACGTTTATATGAGTTTGCCCGTGCTGGAGAATCTGTAAAAATCAACTCTAGAAAAGTGACCATTGAGGAATTTAAAATTACCAAAATAGAAGGACTAAAGGTTAATTTTAGTGTCACTTGTAGCAAAGGGACTTACATACGTTCGTTGGCTTATGATTTTGGAAAAGCACTGGAATCAGGTGCTCATTTATCTGCACTTAGACGTACAAAAATCGGTGACTTTTCTGTAGAGAAAGCCATTTCAATTGATGCTTTTATTTCTGAGCTAAACTAAAACAACATCATTTCGGATTTAAAGAAATTTAGTTTTAATTTTTATAAAGTTGAATTTTTTTTAAATTGAGGTCATGATAACTCAAAAACAACGTTGTGGATGGTGTGTGGGCGACCCGCTCTATGAAGCTTATCACGATGAGGAATGGGGCGTTCCTTTGTATGACGACTTAAAGTTGTTTGAGTTTTTAATTTTAGAAACTTTTCAGGCGGGTTTAAGTTGGATTACCATTTTAAGAAAACGCGAAAATTTCAGAGCTGCTTTTGACGGGTTCGACTACAATAAAGTGGCGCAATACGATGCGACTAAATTTGACTCTTTAATCCTTGATAAGGGCATTATTCGAAATAAATTAAAAATCAAAGCGGCGATATCGAATGCTAAAGCCTTTCTTGAAATTAAAAAAGAGTTTGGCAGTTTCAGTAATTACATTTGGGCATTCGTAGATGGGAAACCAATAAAAAATAAGATTGAAAATTATAAGAAAGCACCTCCAAACACGCCCTTGAGTGATCAAATAAGCAAAGACCTAAAAAGTCGTGGATTTAAATTTGTTGGCAGCACTGTTGTATATGCACACATGCAAGCAACAGGAATGGTTAACGATCACGAGATTGAGTGCTTTAGGTATGATGAAGTTTAATTCTTATACGGAACTAATTCCAAAAGTTTCTCAATAACCTCTACTCTTGCCTTACTTTTTTTGTTGGCTTTAATAATGATCCATGGAGCAATTTCAGTATTGGTTTTATCAAACATTTTAGTTTTATACTGAGTATAATCTTCCCATAGCTCTAAAGCTGCTTCGTCAACCTTACTGAATTTCCACTTTTTGACTGGACTCGATTTAATGTCTTCAAAACGTCGAGATTGTTCATCTTTGGAGATAGAGAAATAAAACTTCACAACCCGAATTCCCGAATCAATAATCATTTTTTCAAATTCATTCACATGATTCATAAATACTTCGTATTCTTTTGGTGTACAAAATCCATTCACAGGCTCTACAACCGCACGGTTATACCAACTTCTGTCAAAAAAAGTTATTTGACCGTTACGGGGCAAGTTTTTAATGTAGCGTTGAAAATACCATTGATTTTTTTCTTCGTCTGTTGGTTTTGAAAGGGCTACAACATTAAATTCTCTTGGATTTAAATGTTGTGTAATTCGTCGGATTGCTCCACCTTTACCAGCCGCATCTCTTCCTTCAAAAATAACAACTAATTTCTCACCTTCAGCTTCAACCCATTGTTGGAGTTTGATCAATTCTTCTTGGAGTCGTTCCAATTTTGATTCGTGATTCAAAATTCGTAACGCTTTAGAGATTGTCATATCGTCATGACTCAAAAACAATTGAAGACCTCGTTTGCTGTTAAGTTTTTTTAGATTTTTTGATGATAATTTTTCCATAACTAATCAATTTGAGTAACCATCCTGTGATAACGCTGAACAACATTTGGATCGGGAAGGATTGTTGTGTTAGAGCTTCCTTTTCGGTCGTAATCAAATTGCGATAAAACGTGGCGGATGCTTTCTAAACGTGCTTGTTTTTTGTTGTTTGTTTTTATAATAATCCAAGGACTTATAGAGGTGTGTGTTTTACTAAACATCTGTTCTTTGTAAAATGTGTATTTGTCCCATCTATTTTGACCTTCCTTATCAACGGGGCTAAACTTCCATTGTTTTAAAGGGTTTTTCAGTCTAGAATTGAAGCGTTTTTCTTGCTCTTTTTTTGAAATTGAAAACCAAAACTTAATAATTATCACACCGTCTTCATAGAGCATGTGTTCAAACTCAGGGACTTGTAACATGAATTTTTTATATTGTTCTTCAGAACAAAATTCCATTACAGGTTCTACCACAGCACGATTGTACCAGCTTCGATCAAAAAACACCAATTCACCAGGTTCTGGAAGTTCTTTAATATAACGTCTAAAATACCATTGTCCTTTTTCAATTTCTGTGGGTTTGGTAAGCGCTACAACGCGCATGGACCTTGGATTTAAGTGCTCTGTAAAACGACGAATTGCGCCACCTTTTCCAGCAGCATCCCGACCTTCAAATAACACACAAACACGTTTTTTATGTTTGGCAGTCCATTGTTGTAAGTCCACTAATTCAGCCTGAAGTTTTAACAACTCAGACTGGTAGTCGATAGTATTAATTAGCGACTCATAGTCTGGCTTAGAAATTTTAGACTTTAATGTTTTTTTAAACGATTCAATTCCAGAATGCGATTCAAAATCTTCTTGAGTGAACATAGGCAATTAAATTAATATCAATTATTTATATTGTGATTTTGAGGTTTTAAATATTCCATAAATTTTAATCTTGAAATTGGTTCCGCACCTAAACTTTCAAGGTGATTTGTGTGCAACTGACAATCTATAATTTTATAGTTTGAGTTTTGAACAAAACTTATAAAACCAATTTTACTGGCATTACTTACATAACTAAACATACTTTCTCCACAAAAAATTGTGTCATCCAACTCAATACCATACAATCCTCCGACTAATTTCTTGTTTTTCCATACCTCAACAGATTTTGCAATCCCTCTTTGGTGCAATTCACAATAGGTTTCAATCATTTCATCGGTAATCCAAGTGCCTGATTGTGCTTCTCGTTTTACGTTTGCACAAGCTTTAATAACGTCTCTAAAATTACGATTTATTGTAATTTCAAAGGATTGATTTTTCAAAATCTGTTTTGTACTTTTTGAAACCTTCAACTTATGAGGGAATAACACAAAACGAGGATCAGGGGTCCACCATAAGATGGGTTGATCGGAATCATACCAAGGAAAAATCCCATTTTGATAGGCGTACAGGACACGTTCTGGAGACAAATCACCTCCAGCTGCCAAAAGACCTTCTGGGGTTGCTTCTGTCAATGGCGGAAATTCGATGGTTTGATTTAGCCACTTCATCTATTTTTATATTGAAGTGTTGCTTGTTTTAACGCTGATTAAAATGGCAAGTCATTTGGCTCGTCTTCGGACAAGTCTGTTGCAGGCTCAAAAGCTTGTGCAGGGGCTACTGGTGCAGCACTGGCAGGTGCAGCTTGCTGTAAATTCTCGATACGCCATCCTTGTATTGCATTAAAATACTTTGCCTCTCCTTGTGGGTTGATCCACTCTCTCCCTCGTAAATTAATACCAACCTTGATTTGTTGTCCAACCTGGTAGTTATTTAAAAGATCTGTTTTGTCCTGAATAAACTCCACCATAATATGTTGTGGATATTGCTCTTCTGTAGTCAAAACTAATTCACGTTTTCTAAATCCATTAGAACCAATAGATTGTGTTTCGCCGATAAGTTTGATTTTTCCTTGTATTTCCATTTTTATTTTTAAAATTGACTATTAAACTAAAGAATTTTCTAAATATATACAAACTTAACAAATTATGAGTCCAACTAAAAGAAGAAAGCGATAATATAAAACAATATATTCACCATAAATACATTATATTTAGAATTGAAAAAAATATACCAATGAAAATTTTATCAAAACAACATGTTTTACGCTGGGTGATGATTGCCGTTTCATTCCTTATTATTTCATTGATTTTATGGAATACCTATCGTTTTTTTCAGAAGTTTAAAGAAGAAGAACGTATCAAAATGGAAAATTTTTCTCAGGCTCAAATTGAGCTTGGAAAAATTATTGACCTCAACGGGAATATTAGTGATTTTCCATTAAAAATAATTCAAAGCAATACCACTACCCCAATGATTATTGAAAATTCTGAAGGGAGTTTTCAATCTAAAAATATTGAGCAACACTCAGAAAATAATCAAGAGTATCTCCGAAAATTAAGTTTAAAATTTAGTGATGAAAACACCCCAATTGAAATAATTTATGAAGGTAAAACACTTTCAACAATCTATTATGGAAATTCCGATTTACTGAATAAGCTAAAATATTACCCCTTTACACTTGTCTTGATTTTTTTGTTGTTTAGTGGAATTGTCTATTTTTATTACAAAAGTTCCAGAACTGCTTCCCAAAATAAGCTTTGGACTGGAATGGCTAAAGAAACCGCCCATCAAATTGGAACCCCGCTTTCATCGCTTATAGGTTGGACTGAACTTTTAAAAACAGAGGCTGTAAATCCTTCTTTTATAACTGAGATCGAAAAAGACATTCACCGTTTAGAAACCATTACAGAACGCTTTAGTAAAATTGGAGCTGTTCCTTTGCTAAAGAGTACAAATATTGTAACAGCGACTCAAGAATCTTTCGACTATTTAAAATCTAGAAGTAGTAATTTAATTAGCTTTAAAATGAATGCTCCAGAAGGAGAAGTCCTGGTCGACTTGAACCCTGAACTTTATAGTTGGACTATTGAAAATTTGGTTAAAAATGGAATTGATGCCATGAAAGGGGAAGGTCATATTGAGTTGTTTATTCAAACTACAGATGCAATGGTTTTAATTGATATTAGTGACACCGGCAAAGGACTTTCAAAAAAATTATTCAATAGAGTTTTTGAAACAGGATATACGTCTAAAAAACGTGGTTGGGGATTAGGGCTGACTCTTTCCAAACGAATTATTGAGGAATATCACAAAGGAAAAATTAAAGTATTACACTCTGAAGTGGGAGAAGGAACGACGCTGCGAATTAGTTTAAAACGCTTATAAGAAAGAAGTGATTTTTTTAGCGAGTGCTTTAAATTCTTCTGGAAGCAGAACTTCTTTTTTAATAAATTGAGCGTCTTCCATAGAATTTAATGGGATCAAATGCACATGTACATGTGGCACTTCGAGTCCAATCACTGTCATCCCTATACGCTTGCAGTCAACTGCTTTTTCTAAACCGAGGGCAACTGTTCTTGAGAACTCCATTAATTCTAAATAGGCTGCTGAATCTAAATCAAAAATTTTGTTGACTTCTTTTTTTGGAATACAAAGGGTATGACCTTTAGCATTCGGATTGATATCCAAAAATGCTAAGAATTTTTCGGTTTCGGCGACTTTATAACAGGGGATTTCTTTATTAACTATTTTACTGAAAATCGAGCTCATGATTTGGATGTAAGAATTAATTTATCTAGAGATGTTCATGATTTCAAATTTCAAAATACCATTAGGGACTTGTATCTCCGCTACATCTCCAACACTTTTTCCCAACAATCCTTTTCCGATAGGTGAATTTACAGAGATTTTTCCTGCGGCTAAATCCGCTTCTCCGTCGGCCACAAGAAGGTAGTCTAATTCCATTCCATTAGACTGATTTTTTATTTTTACTTTAGACAGCACTAATACCTTAGAAGTATCGAGTTGAGATTCATCGATCAAACGAGCACCAGCCATGGTGTCTTCTAGCTTTGCAATACGCATTTCCAACATTCCTTGTGCCTCTTTGGCAGCATCGTATTCGGCATTTTCACTTAAATCACCTTTATCTCTTGCTTCGGCAATTGCTCTTGAAGCCTTGATGCGTTCCACGTCTTTGAGTTGCTTTAACTCGTCTCTCAATTTTTTTAAGCCTTCGGCTGTGTAATAAGATACATTACTCATAACTTATAGTTTTTAAAGTAGTCGTTTATTTGGTGACTGTGTCGTCTAATTCTCTATTTAGAACTAAACGCAAAAATCTCGTTTTCACGAGATTGCACCACAAATATACAAAATATTTATCTTAGTGTAGTTTTTATCGTAAATTGAGCACTTAAATTATATGAATTTTAGACCTATTTAAATGCACTATACATCTGCAAAAATAAAAATGAAAACATTAAAATTCTACGCTTTAGTATTTTTTGTTTGTGTGGGCTGCACAAAAGATAATAATTCCGATCCCAATTGTAATTTTTTAGCCAATCTTAATGTAGCTACTTCCTTAAACCTCAATCTTTCGCAGTACAATCAACTGACATTCCCTAACAATCCTGTGTATGTTCCTAATGAAGGAAATGGCGGTATTATTGTCAATAATACGGGTACTGGCTTTGTAGCCTTTGACGCTGCAGATCCCAATCATGTTTTTAGCAATTGCTCGGTGCTTTCTATCAGTGGACTTGAGGGCATTTGTGGATGTAACGAGGCTAATAAATACAGCCTTTTTACGGGTCAGCCTTTAGAGAATTCTGAATTACGGTGTGGACTTAAAGCCTATTTTGTAGAAATAAATGGCAATACACTTTTTGTGTCTAATTAAAAAAAGCGTACCGAAGCACGCTTTTTATAATCAATAAAATTCTTCCTAAAACATCAATGTCATTCCAACTAAGAAATTACGGGTGGCTTGTGGGTAGTACCCCTGTACTTCAGAAGCTATTGGACCACTCCACGTGTCCAAATAAGTGTAACCTCGGTCTACGTATTCTGCATTAAACAGGTTGTTAATCATACCGCTTAACACAACAGACTTAAAGACCTTATTCAGTTTTAACTCATAATTCAAATTAAGATCTCCAACAAAATAGCCTTCTAACTTGGAGGCCGCAGTGTCCGTATTACTTAGGTATTGCTCGCCTACATATTTTCCAATCAATGCGGCTCTAAACTGGCTGTTTGGTGCATATTCAATGGCATGGGTTGTAATCAGATTTGGTGATAATGCAATGTTGGTATTCCCTAAGTTTTGCAATTGACCATCGCGATCAATGATTAATTCTTCGATTTTATTTTGACTTAAGGCTAGGTTTGAATTTAAAGCCATTTGATTACTTATAGCAATTCGCGCATCCAATTCCAATCCCAAGCGGTAGCTGTTATTAACATTTTCTCTTAGATATTCTCCAACATTATCCAGGGCTCCCGTGAGTACCAATTGATTTTTATACTGCATATAATACACATTGGCATTCAAGCTGAAACGCTTTCCTTGGTGCCGCCATCCCAATTCAAAATCATTTAAACTTTCAGGTTTTACAGCTGCTCCATTACTTTCAAAATCGTTTCTGTTGGGTTCTTTATTTGCGCGTGCATAAGAAACATACATACTATTGTTTGAGTTGAACGTATAAGTGAGCCCTAGTTTTGGATTGAAAAAACTATAGTTTTCATCAATAGTAATAGGCACTCTGTTCGAGGTTAACCCAGTTGTGGAGTAGCTGACAAATCGCCCTTGTACATCTAAGAAGGCTTGTAAGGATTCAGACATTCTAAAGGTTGCTTTAGAAAAGACACTAAAATCAGACTTATCCGAAACACTCAAATAATAACGATCTCTGATACTTGTTCCTGCGGCCAAATCGCTTCCCCAAATTAGTTCGCCATAGTGGTCATTAGTGTAGTCGCTATACGATAATCCAGATGTGATTTCAAGTCCGTTTTTTTGGTAGGTTGCATTGGCATTTACCACATAAAAATGATTGTCCAACCAACGGCGTACAATCACATCGCTGTCATCAATAATCAAATTATTATAATCCATAGCACTTCTACCTTCTTTATATTGCTCAAAATATCCTTTTCCTCTCGTATAATTCAACCCAAGATTTGTGGACCAATTCGAGTTTAGAGTTTCATTCCAATGAAACTGGTAATGGTCTTGCCAATAATTATCCGTTTCATTGTCATACGTATATGGGTTTTGTGTTCTGTCTTCTTCTAATTCGTCTTTACTTAATCCATACCATGCTTGGTAGGTTTTTTCTTTTCCTCCAAACATCAGAGCTTTTACTAAGGTGTTTTCATCCACATAGTTTCCTTGAAGAAAATAGGATTTAATATCTGTAGAAGCACGATCGACATATCCATCAGAATAAATTTTTGATAAGCGTCCAGCAAACTCAAAATGATCATTGAGCAACCCGGTTGTAAATTTCAGGCTGTGTTTTCTTGTACCATATGAGCCAAATGAATTAGAAATTTGTCCTCCCGCATTTTGAGAAATAGCATCTGTTAAAATATTTAGACTTGCTCCAAAAGCAGCAGATCCGTTGGTCGATGTTCCAACCCCACGCTGCAACTGTATGTTTTCTACCGAAGACGCAAAATCACCAAGATTAACCCAAAATGTTCCTTGACTTTCAGCATCATTGTAAGGAATTCCATTAATGGTTACATTGACACGGGTCGCGTCTGACCCTCTAACTCTTAAGTAGGTATAGCCAACTCCTGCCCCCGCATCTGATGAGGAAACTACTGAAGGTAAATAGTTTAATAGAATTGGAATATCCTGTCCAAGATTGCGTCGTTGTAATTCTTTTTTTGAGATATTGGAATGCGTAATGGGCGCATTGGGTTTTACTCTAATAGACTGAACCAAAACCTCATCTAAGGTTTGTATTTTGGTAGAATCTCTTTCTACTGGAGTTTGTTGTGCAGCTATTACGGATGTTGCCAATAACAGTGCAATTAAAAAAATAGAATTTTTCATACGATAAAAAAATATCGAATAAAAAGAGGTCCTTATTCTTTGTTATAAATTAATTAATAAAGTCTGAAGCATCGCTTCAGCAGTTTCCCTAAACAGCATTACCTGTTCTAGGTTCAATGGGTATGATCTCAGCCGATATCGGCACCCCTTTTTTGAGAACAGGGCAAATATAGTTTAGATTTAAAAAATTGGAAAGAATTTTTAAAATTATTTCACTTGATGTGTAAACTTTAAAAGATCATTCACCGTTTTAACAGGGTTGAATGTAATAATTGGAACCTCTACAAATATTGTATTCCAATTGGCCATGCTGCCATTCCATAATCCGGGTCTTTCTAGAGTTTTGAGTTTTCGCCCATATTTTGTTTTGGTCGTCACATAGTAGGTATTAGAATCTACAAACTTCTCTAAATCGAAAGCTTCTCCTTTATGATTTTTAACACCACAAACAATATCAACTGGATTAAAGTGGGTTGCATTCGTTAAAATAGCTTTCTGATTTTTTAAACTTACATCAACTTGACTAGATTCTACTATTTGTAACGACACTTCGCCATTATCATGTTTTATCCAAAAGGGGCCGCCCCCTGGTTCACTTTCATTTTTCACCATTCCACAAACACGAATTGGACGGTTAATTTTTGATTGTAAATATTCAATTTTATGCTTTTTGGCATATTTTTCAAACTGAGGGTTGATTATAATATTTAATTTTTGGACTAAAAAGTCTGTAATTTCGTCTAATTTATCTTTAGAGATGTTACTTGACTCTAAATCTTTCGCATAGATAAATACCTGCCGTTGCGTGTCCAACAACATGCCTGCAAGAGCTTTTTTATAGCGCGCAATCTCATCCAAATATTTATTAACAACTACATTATCAACGTTTTTTATAAAAAATATATCCGCATCAATTTGGTTTAGATTTTTTATTAGAGCACCATGACCCGACGGTCTAAACAACAGTTTATCTTTTAACCTGAAGGGCTTATTTTTTAAATCGACTGCTAAGACATCTGTAATCGATTCTTGATTGGAAAATTTGATTTCGAATGTAGTATTGGTCTTAGATTCTACCAATTTTTGAATCGCTTTTAATTTACTTTTAAATTGCTTCAAATGTATTTTTGAAATCGTAAAGTGTAACATGGCTTTGCCGTTAACAGAAGCATATTTTGCCGCTTCAAACAAGTGTTCTTCAAAAGCGGTCGATATATGATTTTTGTACTTATGGAAAGGCAATAATCCTTTGGGAATGTTTGAATAGTTTAAAGACGTTTCTTCCAAGATGGTTTTTACAAATAATAACCGTTTTTGATCTAAAGTAAGTAAGTCATAATCGGGAGTGTTGTTACGCATTAAAGTGACTGCATCGTCATGAAAAGGCAGCTTCTCTATGGTTACAAAAAACAAAAACAGTTCTGTGATTTTATTTTTATTTATATATGAATTGATGGACTCTTTTTGAGGGTCGTAATCAGATAAAAATTCATGCAGCATTTTAAACATTCGTGAAGCAGCTCCAGAAGATGGAGTGAATTTAACAACAGAAAGAGAATTCTTTTGTTGTTCATAGTAATCAATTAACCCATTGAGCTCTGACTTAGAAAGTTTTACAATTCCGTTGTCTATGGTTGCAAATGCTTTTAAAGTTACAGAACTTGGAGGGAACTCGTAGTGCTCTAATTGCTTCTCAATTTCAGACAAGCTAAGTCCTAAACTTTCTATGTATTGGATATCTAAAGTTGAAAAAATCAAATTTTCGGTATTAAAAGTTCATTAATATGATGAATCGCATTTTTCAAACGCTCTTCTTTGGAACCGCTTAAAATCACATATGGGAGTTCCTGTTTTTGTAAAGCCCTTTCAAATGCTGAAAACATTTTAGTGCGTTCATTGGGTTTGTCTCTTAAATCATCTGCCACCCAAGGAATATCAATGTCACATAAAAAATACAAGTTATAACAATTTTTTTTAGCATGGTGATCAATCAAAGGGTCACAATATCCGTTATAGTACACTTCAGAATAAACTTTTGTTACTAATAGATTTGTATCACAAAACAGGAGTTCGTTTGTTTTGGCTGCAGCCGCATTCTCTAACTGCATTTGCCCGATCGCTATGGGTAATAAATCAGAAGGCTCGCAGGTTTTTTGTTCTAAATCCCATTTTTTTTGAAGGTATTCACGCGCATATTCAGCAACCCAATAGGTGCCAAAATAATCTGCCAAGGCTTTAGACATAGTTGTCTTGCCTGTAGATTCTGGGCCAAATAAAACTACTTTTATGCAGTTTGATTGCTGTTGACTAAGTGTTTTTTCCATGATCTATATCCTTGAAACGCTAAAAAAGTAAAAATAATATATTGAAAGGACAACATCCCTAATCCTCGATATGCGTACAAAGGAACTGTGATAAGATTCGCAATGATCCAAAGTGTCCAGTTTTGAAGTTTTTTATTGGCCATATACCACATGGCTGTAAAAAACAAACCAGAAGTAAAAACATCTATATAGTTAGGGATCAAAAGAGTATAATTAAAAAGGGTATATACAAAAAAGGTAATACCCATTGTTAGCATACATAGAATAAATCCTATTTTTTTATCTTTTGAACTAGCATAAGTTATTTTTAACACGCTGTTATTATTCGATGTTCGAGACCAATTCCACCAGCCATATAAACTCATAATAGTGTAGTAGCCGTTCATCATCATATCTCCAAAGTACTGATTTATATATAACAAATAAACCGTAATAATGGTACAAATAATTCCAGTAGGATACACTAAAATATGTGCTTTTTGTGCAAAATAAACACTCACTACTCCAAATACAAAAGCGATGGCTTCTAACAAAATTAGATGGATTGACGTATCGCTATAAGCCTCGAGAAAAAAATTAGTTATATCATTCATATTTCTGGGGTAGTAACTGCACATCCAAACCCTTCAAATTCCATGAAAATTGCTTTGTATTTTGACCTTTGATTGTCTTTAATAATCCAAGCCGAGGTACTGTTAGACTCTGTCCCAAAAGGCAAAACTAAAAAATGTTTTTTAAATCCCATCCCTGGAGTTGAACATAATTTATAAAGCGATTCTTTTATACACCATACCCATGTTAATTTCTGAATCAAATTAGGGTCGGTTTTAATTAGATAAGCTGTTTCATAGCCAATAAATTTTGATGCTATTTTGATGATTTTATCTCGATTTTTTTCAATGTCAACCCCAACCTTTTTGGAGCTTACTACCACTGCAGAAAATGTATAAGAATGGGTAATAGAGATGTGTTTTCCGTCTTTCAAATGAGGTTTTCCAAAGGCATCATATACTAAATCTTCATCTGCATATCCAAATTCAGCAAGTAACATTCGTACGCTTAGAAAGCCACGTTGATGCAATTCACTTTTCATGCTATTGACACGTTCTAAACTCTCAGTTTTCAGCACAAGTTGACCAGAGAAAAAATCTTTGGATTCGGTAATCTTCCAGATTTTAACAATAGTTTGTGAGTTTAAAACTAGTGATTTATAAAGTGGCATTTATTTTTTAAATAGTTAATAGTTATCTTTGCAGGGTATATTAATTTAAAAACGAAAATACGCTAATTTATAGGTTTAAACCAAACTAGAGTATTTAAAAAAACTGCCTTATGACCGTAAAAACCATTCCCTACACTCCTTACAAAGTAAAAGACATGTCTCTTGCAGATTGGGGACGCAAAGAAATTGAACTCGCTGAAGCTGAAATGCCAGGTTTAATGAGTCTTAGAGAAGAATATAAAGACAGTCAACCACTCAAAGGTGCTAGAATTGCAGGTTGTTTACACATGACCATACAAACTGCTGTTCTTATTGAGACACTCGTCGCCCTAGGAGCAGATGTAACTTGGAGTTCCTGTAATATTTTTTCAACGCAAGATCAAGCCGCCGCAGCGATTGCAGCAGCTGGAATCCCTGTGTATGCATGGAAAGGTCTTAATGAAGAAGAATTTGACTGGTGTATCGAACAAACATTATTTTTTGGTAAAGACCGCCAACCTTTAAATATGATTTTAGATGATGGTGGTGATCTTACCAACTTAGTATTTGATCATTATCCAGAATTGATAGAAGGTATCAATGGATTAAGTGAAGAAACTACTACAGGTGTTCACCGTTTATATGAACGTATGAAAAATGGCACTTTAGCAATGCCTGCAATCAACGTAAATGACTCTGTAACGAAAAGTAAATTTGACAATAAATATGGTTGTAAAGAAAGTGCTGTAGATGCGGTACGTCGTGCAACAGATGTCATGCTTGCGGGGAAGAGAGTTGTTGTTTGTGGCTATGGAGATGTAGGAAAAGGAACTGCCGCTTCTTTTCAAGGCGCTGGAAGTATTGTTACAGTAACCGAGGTCGATCCTATTTGTGCTTTACAAGCAGCAATGGACGGATTTGAAGTAAAAAAATTAGAAACTGTATTGCCTAACGCTGATATCGTAGTCACAGCAACAGGAAATAAAGACATTGTACAAAACGTTCATTTTGAAGCAATGAAAGACAAAACAATCGTTTGTAATATTGGTCACTTTGACAATGAGATTGACATGACATGGTTAAACGATACGCACGGAGCGAGTAAAGTTGAAATCAAAGCACAAGTAGATAAATATACTATTGATGGCAAAGATATTATTGTATTAGCAGAAGGGCGTTTAGTAAATTTAGGATGTGCTACAGGGCATCCTAGTTTTGTAATGAGTAACTCCTTTACAAATCAAGTATTAGCGCAGATTGAACTGTGGACAAATAGTGACGCTTATTCCAACGAAGTGTATATGCTACCAAAACATTTAGATGAAAAAGTAGCGAAGCTACACCTTGCCAAAATTGGTGTTGAACTCACCGAACTTCGTAAGGATCAAGCGAGTTATATAGGGGTTAAGCCCGAAGGTCCATTCAAACCTGAGTATTACCGCTACTAACAACTAGACTTATAAAAAGCCAAAGCAATTGCTTTGGCTTTTTTTTGATTAAAATTCATCGCATGAATAAAACATAAATGATGAAATTGCTAAAGGCTAAAAAAGAAGATTTATTTACAATAATGCAAATCATTGAGCAAGCTCAGACCTACTTGGCTACACAAGATATTGAACAGTGGCAAAATGGATATCCCAACGAAAAAGCAATCTTAAAGGATCTAAAAAACAATGAAAGCTATGTTGTGAAATCAGAAGACTCTACCCTATTAGCAACTGCCATGTTTACCACAAAAAATGAGCCAACTTACAAAACGATTCAAGGCGGTTGGATTACTGAAGCTGATGCCACATATGGTGTAATTCATCGCATGGCCGTTAACGAAAACTTTAGGGGAACTGGTATTGCACAATTTATTTTTAATCAGTGTGAACATATCCTAAAACAAAATACAATTCATTCGATGCGAATCGACACACACGAAGATAACCTAGGCATGCAAGCGTTACTCAAAAAATTAGGCTACAACTATTGTGGAATTATTTATCTAGAAAATAACGACAAACGACTCGCCTTTGAAAAATTAATCTCCTAATTTTTGACATAAAAAAAACCCCGCTAATTGCGAGGCTTTTTTATAAAATTATTAGAAAATTATGCATCAAAAGGAACAACAGACACATAGGACTTATTGTCTTTCTTTCTTGAGAATTTTACTAAACCGTCCACTTTAGCGTGAAGGGTATGATCTTTTCCAGCATACACATTCTCACCAGGATTATGTGCAGTACCACGTTGTCTTACGATAATGTTACCAGCAATTGCTGCTTGTCCACCAAAGATCTTTACGCCTAGACGTTTTGATTCTGATTCTCTACCGTTTTTCGAACTTCCGACTCCTTTTTTATGTGCCATTTTATTTCGATTTTAATATGTTATAAATTCTAACTTAAAGCTGAAATTAAATCTGATTTTTTCATTGCTGAAATCCCAGTAATTCCCTTAGCTTTTGCTATTTCTTTTAATTGTGCAACAGTCATTGCTGATAAATCTTGAGCAGCTTCTGCCTTTGGTGCAGCAGCTTTTGCTACAGGCTTAGAAACTTCTTTTTTGGCCGCTGGTTTTGATTTTGGTGCAGTAGCTTTTTTAGCTCCAGAAGCAGCGATGCTTTCAATTTGAATTTCAGTTAAAGATTGGCGATGACCATTTTTAACTCTATATCCTTTACGTCGTTTCTTTTTGAATACGATTACTTTATCACCTTTAAGGTGCTTCAGGACTTTGGCTCCTACTTGAGCTCCGTCTATAGCCGGGGCGCCAACAGTAACTTTGCTGCCATCTGCTAAAAGAAGTACATTGTCAAAAGTGACTTTTTTTCCTTCTTCAGTTTGCAAACGATTCACAAAGACTTTTTGGTCTTTTTCAACTTTGAATTGATGCCCTGCTATCTCTACAATTGCGTACATAGCGTAACGTTTTTATTAAATTAGTTTAAATTAAACACACTACACCTAAAAGTATAGCGGCTGCAAATATAATTCTATTATCTTAATCTGCAAATAATTTTCAGCTTATCCTCCAAATTACTTAGTTTAAAATTTAACTTTAAAAAAAAATGTTATTTTTGATGGCATAAAATGTAACAAAATAAGAACTCAAACGTCTTATTTATTAATTATTAATTAAAAACTAACTCATGAAAAAATGCTTATGTTCTTTAGCTACTTTGCTTATGATGACCTTGACGATCTCAGCACAAGAAGTTAAATTTGAAGAGTACGATTTAAGTAACGGAATGCATGTTATTTTGCATCAAGACAATACCGCTCCTGTTGTGACAACTTCTGTCATGTACCATGTTGGTGCAAAAGACGAAAATCCAGAACGCACTGGATTTGCACACTTTTTTGAACACTTATTATTTGAAGGAACTAAAAATATCCCTAAAGGAGAATGGTTTACAATTGTAACTTCCAATGGAGGAAGCAACAATGCCAACACTACCGATGATCGAACTTATTACTATGAAGTATTTCCTTCAAACAATGTAGAGCTAGGACTGTGGATGGAATCGGAACGTTTACTACACCCTGTCATTAATCAGGATGGTGTTGACACACAAAACGAGGTTGTAAAAGAGGAAAAAAGATTAAGAGTTGACAACAGTCCTTATGGAAAATTCCTTGAAATGATTAAAGTTAACATGTTTAAAAAACACCCTTATAAAGGAACTACGATTGGAAAAATGGCGCATTTAGATGCAGCAACTCTAGAAGAGTTTCAAGCGTTTAACAAAAAGTTCTATATCCCTAACAATGCTGTTTTAGTGGTTGCTGGTGATATTGATGTTGCAGCGGTTAAAGTAATGATTGAGGATTATTTTGGACCAATCCCAAGAGGTGAAGACATCGTAAGAAACTTCCCAAAAGAAGATCCAATTACAGAACCAATGCGTGCAAAAGCGTATGATCCAAACATTCAAATTCCTGCTGTAATGGCAGCTTACAGAACGCCTTCATTTAAAGACAGAGATTCTTATGTACTCAGTATGATTTCAACTTATTTGAGTGATGGAAAAACATCAAAACTTTACAAAAAAATAGTTGATGACAAAAAAATGGCACTTCAAGTAGGTGCTATTGATTTTAGCCAAGAAGACTATGGGACTTATATATTATATGGATTGCCTTTAGGAGATGTTTCATTGGACGATCTTGTTGTAGAAATGGATGAGGAAATTGCAAAACTTCAAAGCGAACTCATTTCTGAGAGAGACTACCAAAAAATTCAAAATAAATTTGAAAACAACTTTGTTAGCTCAAACTCTAGTATTGAAGGAATTGCAAATTCATTGGCACGTTACTACATGCTGTATGGCGATGTAAATTTAATCAATAATGAAATTGATATTTACCGCTCGATAACTCGTGAAGAAATCAAAACAGTTGCAAACAAATATTTGAATGCAAACCAACGATTGGTATTAGAATACTTACCAGAATCCGATAAGGAATAACAACTAAAAAGATTTAAAAATGAAAACTAAATTATATATATTAATTGCCGTGTTTTTTATGTCTCTAGGAGTGAATGCTCAGATTGACCGCTCACAGCAACCAAAACCAGGGCCTGCTCCAAAGATTTCATTGGAAAAGCCACAAGAATTTGAATTAAAAAATGGTCTCAAAATATTGGTTGTCGAAAACCATAAACTGCCAAGAGTTTCTTTTAACATCGCTTTTGACAGAGAACCTGTATTGGAAGGCGAAAAAGCAGGGGTTACAGCGCTTTTGGGAGCCATGCTAGCAAACGGCACCACTACTATTTCAAAAGATGATTTTAATGAAGAAATTGACTTTTTAGGGGCACGTTTGAATATTGGTTTTGGAGGAGGTTCCGCAAATTCATTAACAAAATACAGCAATCGTATGCTAGAGTTATTAGCCGATGCAGCTATGAATCCTTTACTAACTGAAGAAGAATTTCAAAAAGAAAAAGAAAAACTTATCGAAGGAATCAAATCAGATGCCAAAAGTGTCGATGCAATTGCAGGACGTGCTGGAGGGGCATTAGCCTACGGGAAACACCATCCTTATGGAGAATTTGTGACTGAAGAATCTGTGGAAGCAGTAACGCTTGCTGACGTAAAAGCATATTTCGAAAAATACTTTACACCCAACAATACCTATTTGGTAATAATTGGGGACGTCAATACAAAATCCGTAGTTAAACTTGCAAAAAAGCATTTCAAAAATTGGGAGAAAGCAGCGACTATGACTACTGAGATTGTTGAGCCGAATACAAATCCTGAAGCCTTAGAAATCAACTTTATTGACATGCCAAATGCGGTACAATCAAATATTTCTTTGACGAGTAATGTCAAATTAAAAATGAGTGATCCAGATTACCACGCAGTGCTGATTGCTAATAAAATACTAGGTGGTGGATTTAATAGTTACTTAAACATGAACCTTCGTGAAGAACATGGTTACACATACGGAGCACGATCTTCAGTTGGAACAGACAAGTACATCTCTCGTTTTAGAGCAGGAGCAGCGGTAAGAAATGCCGTGACAGACAGTGCAGTTGTTGAAACCATAAAAGAAATCAAACGCTTTCAAAACGAGCCTGTAGAAGCCGATGCCTTGGCAAACGCTAAAGCAAAGTATGTGGGTGATTTTGTATTGGCTCTTGAAAGACCAAGTACAATCGCTCAATATGCAATTAACACAAAAGTAAACGAATTACCAGAAGATTTTTATGCAACTTATTTAGAAAAAATAAACGCAGTAACTATTGAAGATGTGAACCGTGTTGCAAACCTTTATTTTACTGCAGACAAAGCCCGAATTGTGGTGGTTGGTAAAGGAAGTGAAGTGGTCGAAAACCTTGAAAAAACAGGGATTCCAATCAATTACTTTGATACCTTCGCAAACCCTGTTGAAAAACCTGAATTCTCAAAACCAATTCCAGAAGGAGTTACTGCTGCAACGATACTTGAAAGCTATATTGTAGCTATTGGAGGTCTTGAAGCCGTCAATGCAGTAAACTCTGTAAGGACAGCTGCAGATGTCACAATCGAAGGCATGCCATTTAAACCTACTGCAGTCATGAAAACCATGGCACCAAATATGTCATCAATGGAAATGTCTATTGAAGGAATGGGAACCGTTATGAAACAAAAATTTGATGGTTCTGAAGGGTATGCAGAACAACAAGGGATGCAACGACCAATGTCTGAAGAAGAACTTGCTGAAAAAGCAAAAGAAAAAGGTTTATTCCCAGAAACGTATTTGGATGCGAGTACTCTAACACTCGTAAGCTTAACAGCTATTGACGGAGTCGATGTTTACAAACTAAACGTTGATGAAGACTCCTATCGTTATTATGATGCTGCCACTGGGCTTTTGGTGAGAACTGAAAAATCAGAAGAAGCACAAGGTCAAACCATAACCTCTGTTCAGGATTTATCAGATTACAGAGAAGTAAATGGGGTATTATTCCCATTCGTACAGAAAATAACAGCTGGACCTCAAGTCATTGGTTTGAGTGCAAGCGAAATTATCGTTAATGAGGGCGTCTCCGCAGAAGATTTTAAATAATCTAATCTTTATAAATTCTAAAAAAACCGAGGCATTAGCTTCGGTTTTTTTTTGCTTTTTTATTGGCTAAATAAATACCGCCTAAAATAAGTAAGGAAGCAAGTCCTTGATCTAATCCAAAAAGCTCTCCATCAAACAACCCCCAGAGTAGTGCTACAAGCGGCATTAAATAAGTGACAGAGGAAGCAAACACAGGACTTGAAATTTGTATTAAATTATTGAAGATAATTTTTGCCATAACAGTACCAAACACAGCCAGTATAGCGACAAATCCAATAGAAGAATATATGGATTGTTGCTCAAAAGTTTGAGCAGTGAAAAATCCAGAGAAAATTAGAACTATAAGAGCAGGAATCACAATTGCTATAAAATTCCCCGTCGCTATGGCAATCGGTTTCACTTCTTGAAGGTAATGTTTAATTATATTCACATTGAAACCATACATAACAGTTGCCAAGACCACAAAACCAGCGTATAAATAATTCTGATCAGGGTTGAGTTCCATACTGTTAAAAATAAGCATTGAAGCTCCTATAAACCCCAGAATCACACCAAAGATTTGAGTTTTTGTAGATGCAATTTTAAAAATGGCTAACCCTATGAGCGTCGCATTTAATGGCACTAAAGCATTTAAAATAGAGACTATTCCACTATCCACTTCCGTTTCTGCAAACGCAAACAAAAAAGCTGGTAAAAACGTGCCAATAAATCCCGATAAAATCACCCATTTCCATTGAGGATTGAGAATTGTTTTAAGCGACTTATATCCAATCATAAAAATAAAAAGTGACGATATCACAGTTCGCAAACTCCCAAGCTGCAAAGGAGTTAAACCTACTAGACCCTTTTTAATAAGAATAAAGGAACTTCCCCATACAATAGCTAATGTAAAAAGGTAAGCCCATTTTTTTTGTTCTTGATTCATCTACAGCTTATTAATTTTTTCACAAAAATGAGCATTAAATTAGAATAACAATGAAATATTTTTAAATTTGTTTAAAACCTAAATTAAAATCCTATGAAACATTTCAAATTTGTATTAGCCTCAACATTTCTATTCGTTTTCATTTTATCTTGTAAGAACGAGCCAAAAACAGAAATTAAAACAGTTGAAATAAGTGTAGAAACAGAAAAAAACTTAGATCCTAACGCAACCTATACCAAAGCAGAATTTAACATCAAAGGAATGACCTGTGAGATGGGGTGTGCCAAAACTATTGAAAAGAAACTTGCCCACATGGAAGGAGTTAAATCTGCAAAAGTCGATTTTAAAAACGAACTGGCAATGGTCGAATATGATGTAGCTAAGGCAAATCCAACAAGCATTACCAAAACAGTAACCTCTGTTGCGGACACCTATTCAGTAGAAAACATGAAAACTGTAGCGGAATTTTCAGGAACTAAAAAATCATGTGCTAAAGCTAAAGACTGCAAAAAAGATTGCAAAAAAGTCGGTAAGAAAGACTCTCGTAAGAACAAAACAATGGCTGATAAAAAAGCTTAACTCGACTGCATCAAAGTTTCTATTTCATCGACTTCAATAGGAATGTGTTGCATTAAATTTAAAGGTGGGCCTTCAACTTGAATGACAACATCGTCTTCGAGTCGGATGCCCATTTTTTCATCAGGGA
>Ga0181553_10000751_pt1 | contig 28545 bp, 26 predicted proteins | sample 011ome_17_FD_133753 | JGI IMG/M metagenome (GOLD analysis project Ga0181553, IMG submission 133753) | Coastal salt marsh microbial communities from the Groves Creek Marsh, Skidaway Island, Georgia - 011502XT metaG (megahit assembly) | ecosystem: Environmental > Aquatic > Marine > Intertidal...
AATATGATAAGTTAATTTTAAGTTTTTTATTTGACAATTATATGAAATGTTTAGTGACAGGTGGTTTAGGATTCCTTGGGTTACATCTTGCTGAAGAATTAATAAAGCAGAATCATAGGGTTACTATTTTAGATAAAATTTCTCCGAATTTTAAATTAGATAAAAAAATAAAATTTATAAAAACAGATTTGTTGAGTGAAAAAAAAATAAAATTAGCTGTTAAAAATCAAGATATCATTTTCCATTATGGAGGCTTAAGTGGAATTGATGAGTCAATGAAAGATCCTTTTAAGACGGCTGAATATAATATTATGGGAACAATTAAATTACTTAAACTTTGCTTAAAATATAAAATAAAAAGATTTATTTTTGCAAGTACAGTTTATGTTAATAGTGAACAAGGTAGCTTCTATAAATCAAGTAAAAGAGCAACAGAGGATTTTATTGAGGAATTTAAAAAAAGATATAATTTAGAATTCACTATATTAAGATTTGGAACAGTATATGGACTTCGAGCTAATAGTGAAAATTCAATTAATAAAATAATTAATCTTGCAATTAAAAAAAATAGAGTCATTTATGATGGAAATAAAAAAAATATAAGAGAGTATATTAATGTTAAAGATGCAGCAAAAATGGCAATAAAATCAATGAATAAAAAATATGCTAATAAGTATATTCAAATCTCTGGTAGAAGTAAAACGCCTGTAACCAAAGCTTTAAATATTATAAAAAAAGAATTAGGGATCAAAACTGAAATTTTATATAAAAATAAAAAAAATGAGGGTCACTACGTAAATTCACCTGAAACTTATAAAATTAAAAAAGCTAAGAAAATATATACAAGACACAGCATTTCTTTTGATTTAGGTATAAAAGAAATAATTCAAAGTAAAATTAAATAAAATGATAGTTGCAATTATGATAGGAAGAAAAGGAAGCAGAGGCTTTCCTGGAAAAAATACTTATAAAGTTCTAGGAAGATCATTATGTGAATATCCATTAATAGCTGCAAAAAAATCAAGATTTATTGATAAAATTTATGTCTCAACAGATTGTGATAAAATTAAAAAAATTAGTTCAAAATATAATGTTGAGTTTATAGATAGGCCCAGAAAACTTAATACAAGTAAAGCTCTGGGTGATCATGTTTTTGAATATTCATATAATCAAGTTAAAAAAAGAAATCAAAAAAAAATTAAATTGTTAGTTCTTTTATTTGCGAACGCACCAACAATAAATTTCAAACTTATTGATAAGGGCATAAACTTGCTAAAAAAAAATAAATACTTTGACTCTGCTGTTACAACATCAGTATATAATATGTGGAGTCCATTAAGAGCAAGAAAACTTACTTCTAATGGATCCCTAAAACCTTTTGTTAATTTTGAATATTTTGGTAATCCAAAAACTCTAAACTGCGATCGAGACTCTCAAGGAAATGTATACTTTGCAGATATGTCATTATCAGTTGTAAGACCAAAGTGTTTAGAAAATTTACATAGTGGTTTACTGCCACAAAAATGGATGGGAAAAAAAATTATGCCTATTAAATCATGGGGTGGATGTGATGTGGATTATAAATGGCAAATTCCAGGAGTGAAGCATTGGCTTGTTACAAATGGATTTAAAAAAAAATGAAAAGTTTAAAAGTCTTAATTAAAAAAGAGAAACAAAATCTTACAATTGTTAAATTGATTATTCGCTCTTTTCTAACGAGTTCTCATATGGCAATTCTAGCAGAAAAATAGTATTTTATAATTCTATTGCACTAATTTATAATTATAATATTCAGGGGAAAAACATGAAAAATATACTTGTCACCGGGGGAGCAGGTTATGTTGGTTCAGGACTTTTAAGAGACCTGCTATCAAAAGGTTACTCTGTTACATGTTTAGATAATTTAACATTTGGTGGAGAGTCATTATTAAGTATTTTATATAACAAAAATTTTACTTTTTATAATTGCGATATTAACGATAAAGATAAGTTAGATAGAATATTTTTAGAGAACAAATTTGATGCAGTAATACATTTAGCCGCAATAGTTGGTGATCCTGCGTGTAAATTGTATCCAGATTTAGCAAATAAGACCAATTGGATTTCAAGTAAATGGTTATTAGAAAAATCGAGAAATTCTGGTGTCTCAAAATTTATATTTGCATCAACGTGCAGTAATTATGGAAAAACTGACGACTCAGAGGCCTATCTGGATGAAAATTCTAAATTGGCTCCCGTTTCATTATATGCTGAATTAAAAGTAAAATTTGAAAAATATATGCTAAATGAAATGAATAAAGTTGATGGATTTTCAGTTACATCTTTGCGCTTTTCAACTGTATATGGTCTTTCACCTAGAATGAGATTTGATCTAACTGTAAATGAGTTTACTAAAGACTTAGCGCTGGGAAAGGAACTAATAGTATTCGGAGAACAGTTCTGGAGACCCTATTGTCATGTAAAAGATTTTTCAAATGCATTCATTGCTATTTTGGATGCACCAAAAAATAAAGTATCAAATCAAGTTTTTAATGTAGGTGATACAAATGAAAATTATACTAAAAAAATGTTAATAAATGAAATTCAAAAAGTTTTACCAGATTCAAAAATTAAATATGTTAAAAAAAATGAAGATCCCAGAGATTATAGGGTTAATTGTGATAAAATTAAAAAAGAACTTGGTTTCGAGATAAGCATGACTGTTCCCGATGGAATTATGGAAATAAAACGTGCAATTCAAGAAAGTTTAATTAAAGATCCCGAAGAACAAAGGTATTATAATACTCCACATGAAAAAAAGAAATAATGATAAAATATTAAAAACAATTAATTTTATTAAATCAATATATAATCAAAATAAATTTATCCCACTTCATGAACCAAAATTTATAGGGAATGAAAAAAAATATTTAAACATTTGTGTAGACACAACATTTGTTTCCACAGTTGGAAAATTTGTTGATAGTTTTGAAGAAAAAATTGCAAAGTATACAAAAGTGAAATATGCAGTTGCAACAACCAATGGCACTTCAGCTCTTCATATATCTTTAATGTTAGCTGGAGTACAGCAGGATGATGAAGTAATTACTCAATCATTTAATTTTATAGCCTCATGTAATGCTATAAGCTATTGTAAGGCAAAACCAATTTTTATTGATGTTGATAAAGATACAATGGGTTTGTCACCTAAGTCATTGAAATTATTTTTAGAAAAAAATACTAAAATTATCAACAAAAGATGTATTAATAAAAAAACAAAAAAAATTATCAAAGCATGCATACCTATGCATTCTTATGGACATCCTTGTCGAATTGATGAAATCAAGAAAATACTTGAGAGGCATCATATATTTCTAATCGAAGACGCTGCAGAAAGTTTGGGTAGCTTTTATAAAAATAGGCATACAGGTACTTTTGGAAAATTAGGAGTAATAAGTTTTAATGGAAATAAGATTATCACAGCTGGAGGAGGAGGTTGCATCCTCACGAATGACAAAATCTTTGCAAAAAAAGCAAAGCATCTAACTACAACTGCAAAGATACCTCACGAATGGGATTTTTATCATGATAAAATTGGATATAATTACCGTATGCCAAACTTAAATGCTGCATTATTATTAGCTCAATTAGAAAATTTAAAATATTTTTTAAAAAATAAACGTGAATTAGCAAAAAGATATGAGGGCTTCTTTAAAGATACTGATATTGATTTTTTTGAGGAACCGGAAAATTGTAAATCAAACTATTGGTTAAATGTATTAATTTTAAAAAATAAAGCTAGGCGAGATCAATTTTTACAGAAAACAAATTCAATTGGTGTTATGACAAGACCAGCTTGGATATTAATGAATAACCTTCCAATGTTCAAAAATATACAATGTGACAATTTAAAAAACTCCAAATGGTTATTTGAACGTGTAGTTAATATCCCTAGTAGTGTAATACTATGAAAAATATTATTTTGATTGGTGGTGGTGGTCATTGCAAGTCAGTAATTGATGTAATTGAGCAAGAAAAAAAATACAAAATTTATGGAATTGTTGATAAACATGAGTTTTTAGGCTCTGAGATTTTGGGATATAAAGTAATTGGCAATGACACAGATTTAAAGGTTTTAGTTAAAAAATTTAAATATGCTTTGATAACCGTTGGTCAGATTAAGTCAGCTAAACCAAGAGTAGATTTATATAAACAAGCAAAAAAAGTTGGCTTTATTTTACCTTCAATTATTTCCCCAAATTCATATGTATCAAAGCATTCAAAAATAGGAGAAGGTACTGTTATTATGCATCATGCAATAATTAATGCCAACACATTCATTGGTGATAATTGTATTGTGAATTCAAAAGCACTTATTGAACATGATTGCTCGATATTAAATCATTGCCACATCTCTACTAATACGAGCATTAACGGTGGGGTTAAAATTGGATCTGAATGTTTTATTGGTAGTAATGTGATAACAAAAAATAATATCCACATAAAAGAAAAGAGTTTTATTAAAGCTGGGACTTTGGTTAAGTGAGTGTATTTATTATTGCAGAGGCAGGAGTTAATCATAATGGATCACTTGATCTAGCAAAAAAATTAGTCGATTTAGCATGTTCTGCAGGCTCAGATGCTGTAAAATTTCAAACTTTTAAAGCAAAAAATTTATCTACTAAAAGTTCTCAAAAAGCAAACTATCAAAAAAAGACAACTAACAAAGACGAATCGCAATTTGATATGCTTAAAAAATTAGAGCTTGATATAAATGCACATAAAGAACTTATTTCTTATTGTAAAAAAAAAGAAATTATTTTTTTATCCTCTCCATTTGATCTTGAAAGCATAGACTTATTAAATGATCTGGGTTTAGAAATATTTAAAATTCCAAGTGGAGAAATTACAAATCTTCTTTACCTTAAACATCTAGGAAAACTTAATAAAAAAATAATTCTTTCAACTGGAATGTCAAATATGAATGAGATTAAAAGTGCTTTAGATATTTTAATCAATTCTGGTACCAAAAAAAACAATATCACAATCTTACATGCCAATACCGAGTATCCAACACCAATGGAAGATGTAAATTTAAGAGCAATGGTATCGATTGGAGAAGAATTAGATATTAAATTTGGATATAGTGATCATACTTTAGGAATAGAGGTTGATATAGCTGCTGTTGCTATGGGAGCGACCTGTATAGAAAAACATTTTACTTTAGATAAAAACATGGAAGGACCAGACCATAAAGCAAGTCTCGAACCAGATCAGTTAAAAGAAATGGTTACAGCCATTAGAAACATAGAAATTGCACTTGGTGATGGAATCAAAAAACCGTCTCAAAGTGAGATTCAAAATTTAGAAATTGTTAGAAAGTCAATTGTCGCAAAAACTACAATAAAAAAAGGTGATGTATTAAATGAAAATAATTTAGCAATAAAACGTCCTGGAGGGGGGCTATCCCCAATGCATTGGTACAAAGTTATAAATACTAAAGCTAAAAAAGATTACCAAGAAGATGAGCTGATATGAGTAAAAGAAAAATATGTGTAGTGACAGGTTCACGTGCAGAATATGGTTTGTTATATTGGCTTCTTAAGGAAATAGAATTTGATAAAAAATTAGAACTTCAACTTATTGTTACAGGAATGCATTTGAGTTCTGAGTTTGGTCTAACTTATAAGGAAATAGAAAAAGATTTTAAAATTAAAAAAAAAATAAATATAAAATTATCATCCGATACTTCCACAGGTATCTCTAAGTCAATGAGTATAGCCCAGTCATCGTTTTCAATTGCTTATAATCAATTAAAACCTGATATTTTAGTAGTCTTGGGCGATAGATACGAGATTTTCAGTGCGGCTACCTCTGCTATGATAACAAAAATTCCTATCGCACATATTCATGGTGGTGAAGCAACAGAAGGTTTGATAGATGAAGCTATTCGTCATTGTTTAACTAAGATGAGTCATGTCCATTTTACAGCTACCAAGGAATACTCCAGAAGAGTAATACAATTGGGCGAGCAACCTAAAAGAGTTTTTAATGTTGGTGGGATGGGAATTGAGAGTATTAAGAGATTAAAACTATTAAACAAAAAAAAATTTGAAAAATCAATTAATTTTAAATTAGGAAGAAAGAATATTTTAGTTACTTTTCATCCTGTAACTTTAGACAGAAATACATCAAAAATGCATTTTCAAGAACTCTTAAGTGCAATAGATGAATTGAAAGAAACAAAAATTATTTTTACTAAGGCAAACAGTGATACAGATGGAAAAATTATAAATAAAATGATTGAAAATTACATCAAAAGAAATTCAGAAAAATCTTTTGCCACCACCTCACTTGGACAGCTTAAATATTTAAGTGCTTTGCAACATATGGATTTTATTATTGGCAATAGTTCAAGTGGTTTACTTGAAGCGCCAAGTTTTAAAATAGGAACTATAAATATTGGTGATAGACAAGAAGGTAGAATAAAAGCACGAAGCATAATTGATTGTTTGCCTAACAAAAAAAGTATAAGCAAAGCAATTAAGATAGTTTATTCAAAAAAATTTAAAAATTCTTTAAATAAAATACAAAATCCTTACAGTAATAACAATTGTGAATATGCAAGTAAAAAAATTGTTGAAGTTTTGAAAAGTATTCAATTAGATAACATTTTAAAAAAAAATTTTTTTGATATCCAATTTTAATATGAAAATAATATTTATTGGTGCTGTTAAATTTTCAAGAATTATTCTTCAAAAATTGATAGATCTTGATGCTCAAGTAGTAGGGGTATGCACGAAAGAAAATTCTGAATTTAATAGCGACTTCGAAGATCTAAGTTTTTTATGTAAAAAAAATGATATACCTTCCAGATATCTTGGTAATAATATTTTAAAAGATGATTGTGATTGGATTAAATCTTTAGATCCAGATATAATTTTTTGTTTTGGATGGTCTAATCTATTAAAAAATAATATTTTAAAATTACCACCAATGGGTGTTTTGGGTTATCATCCAGCTAAATTACCAAATAATAGAGGTCGCCACCCTTTAATTTGGGCATTAGCACTTGGATTAAAAAAAAGTGCTTCAACATTTTTTTTTATGGATCAAAGTGCGGATAGTGGAGAAATTTTGTGTCAAAAAGATTTTGATATTCTAGAAACTGATGATGCTCAGACACTATATAATAAAATAACCGATATAGCATTATTGCAAATTGATGAGTTTTTACCCAGACTTCAAAAAAATAATTATACTACGATTAAACAAAAAGATGACTTTTCGAATATTTGGAGAAAGCGAGTTAAAACTGATGGCCAAATAGATTTTCGAATGACAAGTGAGGCTATTTATAATTTAGTGAGAGCTTTAACAAAACCCTACGTAGGCGCTCACGTAACATATAATGGTGAGGAGGTTATTGTTTGGAAAGTAGAAAAGATTTATAATGTGCAAGGAAATTTAGAAAGTGGAAAAGTTCTAGATGTGAATGATAATACAATCACTGTAAAGACTTATGATGGTGCTATCAAAATAATATCTCATGAATTTAATAAACTTCCTAACGCAGGAGAGTATCTTTGAAGAACAAAATATTAGTTGTGGCGGTTCATCCAGATGATGAAACTTTAGGATGTGGGGGAACTTTACTTAAACATAAAGCAAATGGTGATAAAATACATTGGCTTATTTGTACAACTTTAAACAAAAATAATAGTTACTACAAAAAAAGAGAAAAAGAGTTAAGCAAAGTTTCAAAACTTTATAACTTTAATAGTACACATCAACTTCAATTTGAAACAACTAAGGTAGATCAATACAGCATGTCAGATTTAATTAAAAATATATCTAGAGTAATAAATAAAATAAAACCAAATATTATTTACCTTCCATTCAAAGAAGATATTCACACTGATCATAAAAAATTATTTGAAGCAAGTTATAGCTGTACAAAATCATTTAGATATTCATTTATTAAAAAAATATATATGATGGAAACTTTAAGTGAAACAGATTTTGCGCCGAGCTTCAAAGAAAACAGTTTTACACCTAATACGTTTGTAGATATTAGCAGGTATATAAACAAAAAAATTAAAATAATGAAAGTTTACAAGAGTGAAATCAAGAATCATCCATTCCCAAGAAGTGAAAAAAATATTAGAGCACTTGCAACTTTTCGAGGATCAACTTCTGGGTGTACGTTTGCTGAAAGCTTTATTTTATTGAAAGAAATTAAATGAAAAAAAAATTAGAAACTAGGAATTTATCTCATTACAATAAATGGAGACAAACAGTATTAACAACAAAAGCTTCTATTCAAGATGTCTTAAAAAATTTGAATAAAACAGGTGCAAGAATTACATTAATAGTGAATAGCAAAAAAGATTTTCAAGGAACTGTCTCTGATGGAGATGTTAGACGAGGTTTAATTAACGGATTGCAACTAAATTCTTCAGTTAAAAATATAATGAATAAAAATTCACTAACAGTCATTCCTGAAACAAAGAGTGAAAATGTTTTAAATCTAATGTCAAAATTTAAAATCCAGCAAATTCCAGTTGTTGATAAAAAAAAAATTATTGGTTTATATCTTTGGCATGAAATTATTTCTCAAAAAAACATTTCAAATATAATGATTATTATGGCTGGAGGAAGGGGTAAGAGACTTGGCAAATATACAAAAAATTGCCCTAAGCCATTACTTTTAATTGATGGCAAACCAATGCTTGAGCGAATAATTGAGAGTGCAAAATTACAAGGTTTTAAAAATTTTTTAATATCAATCAACTATCTTGGACATATGATTAAAAATTATTTTTCACACGGGGAAAAATGGGATGTTAAAATAGATTATATAAATGAGAAACAACCGCTTGGCACTGCTGGAGCTCTTAAATTAATATCTCCAAAACCAAAAATTCCATTTGTAGTATCAAATTGTGATATATTGACAGAATTTAATTATGGGCGACTACTAGATTTTCATAATGAAAATAAAGCTATCGCTACAATGTCAGTACGAAATTATGAATGGGAGAATCCATTTGGAGTTGTAAAAACGAGTGGAATTAACATTATTGGATTTGAAGAAAAACCTGTAGTGAAAAATTATATAAATGCTGGAGTTTATGTTTTAGATCCATCTTCAATTTATACTATAAAAAAAAACGAAAAGCTCGATATGCCAGATATTTTTGAAAGACTAAAAAAAAAAAAATTAAAAACGATTGTCTTTCCAATACATGAACCATGGGCTGATATTGGGTTACCGGAAGATTATTTGAAATTTAAATAAATTAAAAAAATTTGTGATTAAAAATATATTGATAGTAGGGTATGGAAGTATAGGTAAGCGACATGCAAGATTAGCTAGAAATTTACTTCCTCATGCTAAAATTATTATTTTTAGACATAAAGTTTCAAAAAAAAAAAATTATCGATATATAGATCATTGTGTTACAAATTTAAAAGATGCAATTAAACATAGACCACAAATTGCAATAATATCCAATCCAGCTACTTTTCATGTGAAAACTGCAAATACTTTGGCAAAATCAGGAATTCATTTGTTGATTGAAAAACCAATATCTAACTCAAGTAAAAATGTTTCAAATCTTATAAATATTTGTAGAAAAAAAAAAATTGTTTTAATGGTTGGGTACAATCTCAGATTTATGAATTCTTTAAAAAAATTACGTGAAATTTTAAAAAAAAATATAATAGGAAAAATTTTTTCAGTTAGGAGCGAGGTTGGACAATATTTGCCATCTTGGAGACCTAGTTCAGATTACACAAATAGTGTTTCTGCAAAAAAAAAATTTGGCGGAGGAGTATTATTAGAATTAAGTCACGAAATTGATTATTTAGTTTGGTTATTTGGAAATGTAAAGTGGCTAAGATCTTCAATTCACAAGCAAAGTGATTTAAAAATTGATACTGAAGATTCAGCTCATATTACTTTTTGTATGCATGGCATGAAAAACAAATCCAGTATTATCGTAAATTTAAATATGGATTTTTATAGACATGACACCACAAGGTTTTGTAAAATTATTGGAGAATTGGGCACATTGTACTGGAATGCCTTAGATGGGACTATAAAGTTATACAGAAAAGGTGGAAAGAAATGGAGAAAAATTTATGAAAATAATTTACATCGTGATGCAACTTATGTCTCAGAATGGAAACATTTTCTAGCTTGTATTAAAAATAATAAAAAACCTGAAGTAGATGGCAGTAGTGGTCTCGAGGTTGTCAAAATAATTGAAGCCGTCAAAAAATCTTCAAAATCATCATCAATTGTATCTTTAGAATAATAAATATTATATTATATAAAAATGAACATTGTCGCTCTAATTTGTGCACGAAGTGGTTCGAGGGGTGTACCAAATAAAAATATTAAATTACTTGCTGGAGAACCATTAATTACAAGATCAATAAAACAGATAAAAGAGGTTAAGGAAATTAAAAGAATAATAGTTTCTACAGACTCAGAACAGATTGCAAATATAGCTATAAATGCTGGTGCTGAGGTACCATTTATGAGGCCTGATGAGCTAGCTAAAGATGATACCCATGAATGGTTAGTATGGAGACATGCTATGGAAAAAATTCATTATTTAGAAGGCAGTTATCCTGATATTTTAATTGTTGTTCCAGTGACAGCCCCATTAAGAGTTGCAGATGACTTAAAAAATTGTTTAGTTGAGTACCAAAAAGGAAATGCTGATATTATAATTACAGTTACAGAATCCCACAGAAACCCATATTTTAATATGGTTAAAATTGAGGAAGGTATTGCTAATCTTGTAATTCCACCAACAGAAACAAAAACCATAACAAGAAGACAAGAAAGCCCACCAGTATTTGATATGACTACAGTAGCATACGTTACAAGTCCAAAATTTATATTTAAAAAAAACGGAGTTTTTGATGGTAAAGTTGGTTGTGTACACATTCCAATTGAACGCGCTCTTGATATTGATACTCCATTTGATTTTAAGATTGCTGAGTTGTTATTATCTATTAAATAAAATAAAATAAAATAAAATGATAAGTCTTTCAAAATTAATGTCTTTAAAAGGTAGACGAGCGCTTATTACAGGAGCCAATGGTCATATTGGTAGAATCATTGCACTGACTTTAGCTGAATTAAATTCTGATTTAATTTTAGTTGATCGTCATGGCTCAGATTATAAAAAATTAATCGATGAGATTGCAATCAATTTTAATGTTAATGTTCAAACATATGATTGTGATCTAGGACATGAAAATGATCGCAAAAATTTAATTTCTTTTCTTGTCAAGGAAGGTATTTCTTTAAATATACTTGTAAATAATGCTGCATTTGTTGGAACATCAAAATTAGACGGATGGGTAACAAATTTTGAGCAACAATCAATTGATACTTGGAGAAAAGCATTGGAAGTAAACCTAACTTCAGCATTTAGTCTCGTCCAAGGTTTAAGTCCAATTTTAAAGAAAAACAAGGGAGCAAGTGTTATTAATATTGGCTCAACATATGGAGTCTGGGGACCTGATCATAGACTTTATGAGGGAACTTTGATGGGAAATCCAGCAGCTTATGCTGCATCTAAAGGTGGCTTGATACAACTAACCCGTTGGTTAGCTACTACATTAGCTAGTAAAGTACGAGTAAACACATTATCTCCCGGGGGAATATTTAGAAATCAACCAGAAATTTTTGTTAAAAGATATAATGCTAGAACCCCTCTAGGGCGCATGGCAACCGAAGACGATTTTCGTGGTGCTATTGCTTACTTAGCAAGTGACTTATCAAGTTATGTAACTGGACAAAACTTATCAGTTGATGGTGGATGGGGAATTTGGTGATTATAAAAAATCATAAAGTTATTTGAAAATATATTCAAAATTATCAGTTACCATAAATAATGCTAAAAAATTAAATTTAGTATATAAAAAAATCTACTAAATATATTTTTATAAAAATAGAAAACTATAACAATACATTTTAATGAGCAATATAAAAAAATTTTTAATAGAAAATAAGTTTTACGAAACAGTTTCATTAGATCGTTTTGAAAAAGTATTAATGCAATTAGAAATCTTTAAGATTATTAAAAATGTTAAAGGCTGTATTCTAGAATTTGGAATTTTTAGAGGTAATTCATTTATAAGATTTATGTTATTTAACAAGATATATAATTTTAAAAAAAAATTTTATGGCTTTGATACCTTTGGAGAATTTCCAAAAGGTAAAAATTATTTTGACAATTTACAAAGAAATAAATTTACAAAGAGCGCAGGAACAAGTTCAATCAATAAATTAAGTCTAAATAGAATATTAAAAAAAAAAAAACTTACAAATTTTACTTTAATTAAAGGAGATGTTTTGGCCACATTACCTGAGTTTATCAGGGAAAATAAAAACCTTCAAATTTCACTAATAAACCTAGACCTTGACTTGTACGAACCTTCAAAAATTGTTTTAGAAAGTTTATATCCACGATTAAGTAAAAATGGAATTATTATTTTGGACAATTACAAAACATTTTATGGAGAGACGAAAGCAGTTAATGAATTTTGTAAAAAGCATAAGATAAAATTGCAAAAGTTTAAACTATTAAATAAAAAAACTTTCATAATTAAAAAATAAATTTATTTATTTTTTAGTTGCGCCTAGTTATCTGTGTTAATAAAAATTATAAAATTATAGGCATCTGCAAAATGAAACATATTAAAAAATTTATTTATTTATTATCTCTTAATGATCAAAGAGGAATAGGATTTTTGCTAATATTTTTGATTATTTCTGCATTTTTAGATATGGCTGGCATAGCCTCAATACTACCATTTATGATGGTGCTATCAGATCCAAGTCTTTTAGAAACTAATTTTTATTTAAGTTTTTTACATGAAAGATCAAAATTATTTGGAGTAAAGAATCAGGTAGATTTTTTATTTATTTTAGGATCATCAGTTTTTATACTATTGGTAGCTTCCCTTTCATTCAAAGCTTTTGTAAGCTATTTTCAAGCGCAATTTATTCAAAATCTTGGATATTCTATTAGTAAGCGCCTAATGGAAAGGTATCTGTCCCAACCTTATCACTGGTTTTTAAATCGCCATAGTTCTGATTTTGGAAAAATAATACTTTCTGAAACTGACTTTATAATTACTAGCGGTTTTAGTAAAATATTAGATATAATTGCAAGAGGATTGATTGTGATTGTAATTATAATTCTGTTACTTTTTGTTGATACGTACCTCACATTTATTACTTTTTCATTGCTTGGTATTTCTTATTTTATTATTTTTTTTTTCGTCCGCAAATATCTCAACAAAATAGGAACTAAAAGGTTAAAAAATAATCAAACAAGATTTGCAACAGTTAGCGAGGCTTTTGGAGCAATAAAAACTATAAAAGTTGGAAGTTTAGAACAAGCGTATATTAATGAATTTTCTATAGCAGCTCGTATCTACGCCAAAACACAAGCATCCGCTTCAGTAATAAGTCTTTTGCCTCGCTTTTTTTTAGAAGCCCTTGCTTTTGGAGGTATTTTGTTAGTTATGTTGATTTTTGTTTCAAAAAATGGAAGTTTTGTTGAAATATTGCCTATTGCAAGCTTATATATTTTTGCAGGTTATCGTTTATTGCCGTCCTTACAAGTAATTTACAGCTCTATAGCACAACTTACATTTGTAACACCATCATTAGATAAGTTATATGAAGATGTCAAAAATATTAAAAAATCTAATGAAGAGAGAAATAATAATATTTTAACCTTAAACAAATCGATTAGATTAAATAATATTTGTTTTAAATATCCAGAAACACAAAGATTAGCTATAGATAATATAAGCTTATCCATTTTTTCAGGATCAAAAGTCGGCTTCGTTGGTTCTACGGGGAGCGGCAAAACAACTATAATTGATATTATATTAGGATTATTGCAACCTCAAAAAGGTAACTTAATAATAGATAAAACTATTGTTTCAAACCAAAATTTTAGGTCTTGGCAAAGATCAATTGGATACGTACCGCAGCAAATTTATTTATCTGATAATACAATTGCTTCAAACATAGCATTTGGATTGGAAACTAAAGATATTAACATGGGTCAAGTTGAAAAAGTTTCTAAGATAGCAAATTTACACGAATTTGTGATTTCTGAACTTCCAAATAAATACCTAACTACAATAGGAGAGAGGGGTATCAGATTATCAGGTGGTCAACTCCAACGTATTGGAATAGCTAGAGCTTTATATCATGACCCTAAAGTATTAATTTTTGATGAAGCGACTAGTGCTTTAGACAATTTAACTGAAAAAGCTGTTATGGACACTATAAATAATCTAAGTGAAGACATTACCATTATTCTTATTGCTCATCGAATTGATACGTTAAAAGATTGTGATAATATTTTTGTTATGGAAAAAGGTAAATTGGTAAGCGAAGGCACCTTTGAAGAATTGTCAAAAACTAATAAAATGTTTTCAATCTATTCAAATAAAAAATAATTTCTCAAAAGGTTGTAAATAAAACTTTTTCTATGGTAGAGTATAGGTTGACTACAAACGGATTTAAAAAAAGATGAATAATAAAAACAGTTCAATTAAAATTCAGAAAGACTCAATTAAGATTAATCATAGTTATGATAAAAATAATAGTTTTTTAAAATTTAATAAAAAACAGGTAAGTAACGATCAAAAAAAAATTAAGTTACTTATTCAAAAAGCTTTAGCTGATAAAAGTTTAATTTCAAAAATAGATCAAGAACATATTCACATTATTCAAGCTTTAAAAGAAGATTTATTAGATAGTCAAAAAAAAAATAAAGAATTTAATTTTAATATCTCTCCCAATGTAGAAAAGGAAATAGAGTTATTGGAATATAAAGACTTATTAAGATTTTTGATTCATAGGTATAGGTATGAAATTTATCCTCAAACTTTAGAACGAGATAGTTATCCACCATATCTTCAGATAGAGCCAACATCTTTTTGTAATTTTAGATGTGTATTTTGCTTTCAATCAAATCCAAGTTTTTCAGGAAAAAAAAATGGTTTCATGGGACATATGACTTTTGAGACATTTAGAGAAATTGTTGATCAAGCAGAAAATAAAATAGAATTTATCTCATTAGCATCCAGAGGCGAACCCTTAATATGTCATGATATCGAAAAGATGCTTGCTTACACTAGAAATAAGTTTTTGAATTTAAAAATTAATACTAATGCTTCTGTGTTAACAGAGAGTAAAATTCATTCTATTCTTCAAAGTGGTGTAAAAACTTTAGTTTTTTCTGCTGATGCTGCAGATGAAAAACTTTATGAAAAATTAAGAGTAAATGGTAACTTTGAAAAAACTATTAAAAATATTGCCTTATTTAAAGAGATTAGGGAAAAGCATTATCCAAAGAAAAAAATTATCACTAGAGTTTCAGGTGTTAAAGTTAATGAGTCTCAAAATTTTGAAGATATGAAAAACTTATGGGATGAACTTGTAGATCAGGTTGCCTTTGTTGATTACTGTCCGTGGGAAGATGTTTATTCTTCAAAAAAAAATAAGTTTCAGAAACCATGCACAGAATTATGGCGAAGAATGTATGTGTGGTGGGATGGTGTAGCCAATCCATGTGAAGTTGATTTTAAATCTTCATTAACTGTTGGAAAAATTGATAAAAATGACATCCACAGTCTATGGACAAGTAATGCCTATGAAGATTTGAGAAACAAACATAAGACAAAGTTAAGACTTGATCTAGATCCCTGTAATAAATGTGTAGTTGTTTGATATTAAATTAATTTATGAATATTTCAGTTTCTAATATTGCATGGTATCAGGACCCAAAAAAAATAACTAATTTTTTTGAATTTTTAAAAAGTCTAAACTGTGATGGAGTTGAGTTAGCTCCTTCAGCAATTTGGAGCGAACCAATAAACAGTTCTAAACAAGATAGAGATAATTTAAAAAAAGAAATTAAATCTAATAATTTAAATTTTTTAGGTTTTCATTCACTTTTATACTCCAAACCTGAGTTAAAGTTATTTGAAAGTTCATTTCTTAGAAAAGAAACTAAAAACTATTTATTTAATTTGATAAACTTATGTTCTGACTTAGAAGGTAAAAATTTAGTTTATGGCTCTCCAAAAAATCGAGAACTTTGTGGAAAAAAGTATGATGAGTGTAAAAAACAATCTTTAGAAGATTTTTATGAAATTGCGGAATACGCAAAAAAAAAGGGAATTTTTTTTTGTTTAGAACCTCTTAGTAAAAAAGAGACAGATTTTATTACTTCACTAGAAGAGGGTGGTGAAATTGTAGAGACAGTAAATAATAGTAACTTTAAATTACATCTAGATACTAAGGTTGTATTTGACTCTATGGAAAAAATAGGATCAAAAATAAAAAGATACAAAAATATTTTAGCCCATGTACATGTTGGTGATGAGAATCTTTTAGAACCCGGAACAGTTAATAAAAAAGAACATTCTGAGATAGGCAAAGGCCTAAGAGATATTAATTATGAGGGTTATATAACATTAGAAATGAGAAGAGATACAACAGATATTAAAGGTTCAATAAAAAGAGGTGTAGAATTTATAAGAAAAAACTATTTAGAAATATGAATGAAAAAATTTTTATCTTAGGAGCGAGCAGTGATTTTGGGATAGATTTGTTGAAATCATTATTAAAAAAAAAAAATTGCACAATAGGACTTCATTGTTTTTCTGGAAGAATAAGACTCGAAACTTTTTTATCAAAAATAAAAAGTAAAAATAAAATTAAAATATTTCAGTCTAATTTAGATAGTCAAAAAAGTTGTCATGCACTTGTAAAAAACTTTTTAAGCTGGTCAGGAGGTGTGGATAAATTTATTCAACTTAATGGAAATGTTTCAAAAGTAAAAATATGGACAGAATTAAATCAAAAAGATTTTGAAAAAGATATAGCTATCAATTTATCATCCGTTTTTTATGTATCTCAAAAAATTTTTGAAAGTATGAAAAAAAAAGGGGGAAAAATTGTCCTAACGAGTACTAGCTCTGCTTTACATGGAGGTGGAGAAAATAGCTTAGCTTATGGAATTAGTAAATCAGGCATTATCTCTCTAACAAAAGCACTTGCAAGGTTTGGTGCTAAAAATAATATTATTGCTAATGCTATTGCACCAGGTTTTATTGCAACAAGATTTCACACAAAAGTAATGCTAAGAAGTAAAAAACAATTAAAAGAGAGATTAAAATTTATAAAATTAAATACACAGGGTAAACCTCAGGATATAACAAAATTAATAATGTTTCTACTTTTTGAAAATAACTTTATTACTGGAGAAGCCATTTCAATTGATGGAGGAGATTGGATTTAAATTATGTATGATTTTAACTTTACTGACAAAAAAAATATAAAAAAAAATCCTGAGAAGTTCTTAATTTTCGTAAAAAGATTGTTACCTCGTTGGGTTAATGGCATACCAGACACTGAGTGTATTGCTATATTTAAAATTCTGGAAAAATTTAAAAAAAAAAATAAAAAAAAATTAGTTTTATTAGAAACTGGTTGCGGGGCAAGCACAATAGCTATGTATTTACATTGTTCTTTATATGGAGGAAAAATGTATTCTTGGGATACAAATGCATCAAAAGGATCTTTTTTAAGATCAGTAATACTAGAAGCTGTTGATAAAATTTTAGGAACTAGTGTACAAAAAATTTGGACTTTTATTCCGTATGATAGCACTGATAACAATGTTGGGTTAGAAGTTTTAAAAGAGCTTAAAATAAAAGCAGACTTCTGTTTTTTTGACTCTTTGCATACTTTAGACCACTTGATTAAAGAGGTAAAGTGCTTCGAAAAAGTTGCATCAAAAAAATTTATATTAGCCCTTGATGATGCTTATTATAGAAAAAAAAATAAAAATTACTCTTACTTAAATATGATTAGAAAAAAAATAAATTTAAAACAAGTACTCGAACCTAAAGAAAATGTTTGTTTGCCATTTTACATTGAAATAAAAAAATATTTAAAGAAAAAATATTCAAAAGTGGTTTTAGAAAATAACTTTTACAAAAAAAATTATAAAAATGACATTTTTTTTACTTATTACAGTTATGATAGATTTTTTTTAAATAAAATGGGAATGGAAGAAAAAAATAAACTTAGACATAGATTTGAGGCATTGTATATAGAAAAATAGAGTTAATTAATTTTAAAAAAATTAAAAATTAACTAAAAATTATTTAATTATTTCTATATAAAAATAAACAAACATGCCTTTTGAAAATGAAATTTCAGATTTAACTAATCTTTATAAAAAATTACATTTAGCAAAAAAAGTCGTGATAGTGGATGGTATGATTGGTGGAGGTAAAAATCTTATATCCTCGATAGTATCTAGTTTACCAAGGGTTGAAATGTGGCTTCATAAACCTAAGATAGAACAAATATGTATTTTGCACTATTATGGCCATATAAGTTTAGAAGCAGCTAAAACTCTAATAAAAGTTTGGATAGATGAAGAAATTTTTAACCAAAGCATAAGTAGAGATACAAATTTTAAACCTTCAGATCATTCAAGTGTATTCCATGATAGTAAACCATTAAGATATTTTAAACGGTTATTTAGAAGTCTATCTGAGGGAGAAAAAACTATTAAGAAAGAAATGCCTACATTAAATTTAATGACACATGTGAATACAAGTTATGCGAAACCATTATTTGAGGCATTAGAAGAACGTCTAATTTACATAAAAATAGCCAGACATCCTATGTCAACTTATATGATTAAGCATAATATCAATTGGATTAAAAAATGGGAGTCAAATGGTCGATTTGGAAACTTGATCTATAAAACTCTAGATAATAATTCTAAACAAATTCATCTTCCACTATATGCAAAAAAAATAGAAAAAGAGTATTTGAAAGCAAATTATGCAGATAAGGCTATATTATTATTAGATCAATGGATTAGAAATGACGATAGCTTTATTGATGAAATAAAAAAAACAACTAAAGCCCAAATTTATGAAATACCTTACGAAAAGTTTGTTTTTGAACCATTAAAATATATTAATGAAATATCAAAATCACTAGAAGTAAAAGTAGATAAAACTACTTTAAAAAAAATGAGTAAAGAGAGAGTTCCAAGAGCTTCTTTGACAGATGCTCCTAACTATTCGGCCTATTCCAAAATTGGTTGGGTTAAACCAAAAAAAAATACTAGCCTATCCGAAAATTTTGTTGAGGGAAGACTGTTTGTTGCTAATTTAGCTACTCAAAAAGGATTAGAATTGCTTGATAAACTAGCAGAGTATTATGAGACAAGGCATTCTATTGCAAAATAAAAAGTACCATTTTTTAAATTATAAAAAATGAAAAAATTAATTATTTTCAGTGCCGTTCCTTTTTTTAATACCTGGCCCAAAAAATGGAAGCTGGATAAATTTAAAAACTTTGGTTACCAAGTTGTTTTGTGGAGTATAGAGGATATTTTCTTTAATTCTAAAAATATTCAAAAAGCATCTATGGGAAATGAAAAATATAAATATACTGATTTAAAAACAATTAAGATCAAAACTTTTATTCAGTTAGAAAATATGGTTTCTAAATTAAATAAAGATGATTTAATTTGTATAACCAATCGAGGACCTTTAAATAAGTTAAATTTTAAGAACCCTGATATAGATATATTCAATAAATATAAGATTAAATACATCTGTATTCATCTGACACCCTATCAAACATTTAATTCTTTTTGGTTGAAATTTAAATATTTCTTAAGATATTTAAGGCTAAGAGTTTTAAACTATAAGGTTAAGCCCTCTATAGTAATTGGTTGTGGCAGTGAAGGAAGAAGACAAGTTTCTACAATTTACAATAATAATTTCATTTATAAAAGTGTACCTTTTTATGATTTATTATGGGTAAAACAGAAATCAATTATAAAAAAAAAATATATTATTTATGTTGATGAACCAGCTTACCATTCACCAGATGCAAGGTTATTTGGCACAGCAAATCCTGTAAAAGATATTAAACGATATTATATAAGGTTAAATAAAGTTTTCAAAAAAATTGAAGAATGGGAAAAAATAAAAATATTTATAGCAACTTCAGGGAAATATAAATATAAAAAAAATCCATTTAACAATAGAAAAATTTTTTACTACAAAACACCAAATCTTATTCAACACTCTAAATTTGTAATAGGTCATAAATCTATGGCGCTTCATCAGGCAATTATTAATTACAAAAGAATAATTCTTCTTAAAGATAAAGACTTTAGTAAATTAAAAAATAATCATATTGATAATTTGGCAAGATTATATGGAATTAATGCTATGTTGACAGATAATTTTACCAAAAAAAAATTTAAAAATAATATGGATATTGATTTTTTAAATTATAAAAAATTTATATATCAATATTTAAGAGAAAAATATTTAAAAGGAAATTTCATCAAAAATTTTGTTTCCGCTCTAGATCAAATATGAAAAAAATTTTAATATATACAGACTGTGAGTATTTTGCAGGCTGTGAAAATATAATTCCTGTTTTGCTTAAACATAAAAAATTAAACTTATATTATAATTTTTGTTTAACATATAAATATTCAAAAAGTTATTATTACGGATTAAAAAAAAAATTAAATATTTCTAAGTATGATATTTACCCAATCAAAATATTATCATTTCAAGTTAAGAATCTAGTTGTTGACAAAATATTAAAAAAAATTTTATCAATATTTGAATTATTTTTCATGCTATATGAAATTAAAATTTTAATTACACATTTTAATAAAATTAAACCAGATATAGTTTTCATAAATAATGGTGGATACCCTGGAGCCAGAAGTTGCAGAAGTGCAGCGATTGCTGCAAAGATTATTGGAATAAAATTTATTTATTTTAATGTAAATAATATTGCTCAATCATACAATAGCTTAAAGAGAATTTCTCAATATCCAGTAGATAAAATTGTAAGTTTATGTGTTACTAAATTTACTACGGCATCTAAATATGCGAAAATAAAATTAAAGAATACCTTAAATTTAAAGGAAAATCGAATTTTAAAGTTATTAAATACATTTGATAAAAAAAAAATTGTCAAAAATCGTAATCAAATAAGGTTTAATCTTTTTAATGAAAAAAATTCTCTTTTTGTAGGTTGCGTTGGTGTGTTTAAAACTAATAAAGGACATTATTATTTTTTTGAGGCTATTCGTATACTAATAGAAAAATTTAAATGTAATAATTTAAAATTTATTTTAATTGGAGAAGGACCTAGTTTAAATATTTACAATGACATTATTAAAAAATATAAAATTGGACAACATATTAAAATTATTCCATTTCAATGGAATATTTTTGATTATTACAATGCTATGGATATTTACGTTCACCCATCTATTCTATATGACGATCTTCCTTTTGCCGTTAGAGAAGCAATGAGTTCAGGATTACCGGTAATTGGGAGTAGGTTTGCCGGTATTCCAGAATTAGTCAAACATAATGTTAATGGTATTTTAGTACCGCCAAGGAATTCTTTATCATTAGCAAAAGCTATAAATTATTTAGCAAATAACAAAAGATTAAGAAAAAAATTTGGAAATAAAAGTTTAGACATTTATAAAAGTGAACTTTCATCTAAAGCAGTTATCAAAAATTATCATAAACTTTTTAGCAGCAAATATTAAAACTAAATGCGAAAATTATTTTTACCCTTCTCTAAACCAACTATTGATAACAAAATGATCAAGGAAGTAGTTGATACTCTAAAATCAGGGTGGATTACAAGTGGACCAAAAGTAGAGCAGTTTGAGTATAGCTTTAGCAAATATATTAAACAAAAAAATGTAATCAGCTTAACATCTGCCACTGCTGCTTTGCATTTAGTTCTCAAATTTTTAGATTTAAAAGAGGGGGATGAAGTAATAACTCCCTCAATGACCTGGACTTCAGCAGTCAATATGATTGAACTAAATGGAGGGATACCAGTTTTTGTTGATATTGACCCAAGTACTTTAAATATTTCAATTAAAGATTTAAAAAAAAAAATCTCTAAAAAAACAAAAGCTATTATTCCTGTTCATTTTGCAGGTCAGCCAGTTGATATGGATGCAATTACTGAAATAACAAAAGGTAAAAAAATTACTATTATTGAGGATGCAGCTCATGCACTAGGCTCTTATTACAAAGGAAAACATGTAGGAAAAAATTCTGATTTTACAATTTTTAGTTTTCATCCAAATAAAAATATCACAACTGGCGAAGGAGGAATTATTGCATGCAAAGATTCATTTGCAGCTGAAAAAATTAGAATTTTAAAATCTCATGGATTAGATAAAAATGGTCAATCAAGATTCTTGAAGAAAAAAAAAATATTTCAATATGAAGTAGTTCAGCCAGGTTATAAATATAATATGACAGATATTCAAGCTGCACTTGGTATTCATCAATTAAATAGATTAGACGAATTTATAAAGCGAAGGACTATACTTGCAGAAAATTATAATAAGTTTTTTCAGAAAATGAAATTTATTCAACCTTTGTCAGTTGCAAAATATAATTTCAAACATGCATGGCACCTTTATATAATAAAGCTTGACTTAGAAAAATTAAATATAAGTCGAGATGAATTTATGCGTAGACTTACAGATTTAAATATTGGATCAGGGTTACATTATTCTCCTATTCATCTTCATAAATACTATAAAGCAAAATATTTTTATAAACATGGAGATTTACCTAATACTGAATATTGTGGAAATTGTATTCTATCTTTACCATTGTTTCCCAAAATGACAAACAAAGATCAAAAGGATGTTATTATGGCAATAGAAAATATTATCTTTAAATGCAAATAAATTCAGGAGTTGTAGTCTTTGCTTATCATAATATAGGTATCAGGGGAATCGAGTCATTGTTAAAACACAAAATAAAAATCTATGCTGTGTTTACCCATCGTGATAAAGTTGGAGAGAATATTTGGTTTAATTCAGTATCTAAGTTTTGTTTAAAAAAAAAAATTAGATATTATTTTTCAGATGAATGTGATGAAAAAAAAATTCATGAAATAATTTCTAATTTTAATGAGGTATCAGTTATTTTTAGCTTTTATTATCGTAACATTATTTCTAAAAAAATTTTAGAACTTTCAAAATATGGTGGAATAAATCTGCATGGATCAATGTTACCTAAATATCGTGGTCGTTCTCCAGTTAACTGGCAATTAATTAATGGTGAAAGTAATGGGGGCCTTACATTGCATTGCATGGAAGAAAAAGCAGATACAGGGGATATTGTTGATCAAGAGCCATGTACAATTTTAGAGAATGATAACCCTTTAAGTTTATTTTCAAAATTAGAAAATTTAGTTGAACCTCTTATCGCAAGAAATATTGAAAAAATTATTAGTGGAAAATACAGTAAAATTATTCAAAATAATTCGATCGCTTCATATTTTGGAGGTCGAAAACCTGAAGATGGTCTTATTGATTGGTCCTTGAGCTCAGAAAAAATTTATAATTTGGTAAGGGGTGTTACAAAACCATATCCTGGTGCATTTACTTTTTTAAATAATAAAAAATTTATAATTTGGAGTTTAACAAAAGAGGATGCATCTAAAAACAAGCGTCATAATACTTTTGGAGCATTTCTTAATAACAATGAGCGTTTATATGTTCATACTGGTGACGGTGTAGTTCGTATTAACTCTTTTAATTATGATAAAAAAGATTATAACACTTTAAAGTCATTTCCTTATAGTTTAAGTAAAGGAGTGTTTAAAAATTTAATTTAACCTTATTTTTTACTTACTAGTATGAAAATTTTAATTTTAGGTGCAAACGGTTTTATCGGAAATGCTTTATGTAAAAAATTACTAGAAAATGAAAATATAGAAGTTCATGCTTTGGACTTGTCTAATGATAAACTTGACCATTCGTTTGGTAACTCAAGGTTTCATTTTGTTGAAGGGGATATCAATATAAATAATGAATGGATAGAATATCATATTCAAAAATGTGATATTATTATCCCATTAGTTGCGATCGCAACACCAAATGTGTATGTCACAGATCCTCTAAGAGTATTTCAACTAGATTTTGAGGCAAACCTTAAAATTATAAAAATGGTTGCTAAGTATCATAAGCGATTAATTTTCCCCTCAACAAGCGAAACTTATGGTATGTGTGAAGATACGGTTTTTAATGAATACACATCAAATCTTGTTCTAGGTCCAATTAATAAATCTAGATGGATATATTCTGCCTCAAAACAACTTTTAGATAGGGTAATTTTTGCTTACTCCGATAAAAATGATTTAACGTGTACAATTTTTAGACCATTTAATTGGATAGGTCCAAGACTAGACTCAATGAAAGAAGCACAATTGGGTAATGGTAGAGTTGTTACAATATTTCTTTATAATTTAATCCATGGAAAAGATATTGTATTAGTTAATGGAGGGCATCAAAGAAGATCATTTACTTATCTAGATGATGGTATTGATGCATTAATTAAAATCATAAAAAATGATAATCAAACACTGAATAAAAAAATATTTAATATTGGAAATCCTAATAACGATATTTCGATTGAGGAACTATCACATTTAATGATTAAAGCTTATAATGAAGTCTCAAAAGATATTTATAAAGGTAAAATAATAATAAAATCTCAAAATGATTTTTATAATGATGGTTATGAAGATATTCCAGTTCGAGTTCCCGATATTCAAGAAGCAAAAAAAAAACTAAATTGGAAACCAAAATATGATATTTCTCAAAGTATAAAAAAAACAATTACTTCATATCTTAAAGACGAAGGCTATTTAAATTAATCCATAATCTTTTTTAATTAAGCCAAGTATTAACTAATAAAAATTCTATTAATTTATGAAATAATTTGAGAATAATTTTTAAATAAGAAGTTTTTGAAATATGAATAAAAATATATCACGATCTAAGAATAAAAAACCGATCATTTCAATAATAACCCCAATGTATAATGCTGAAAAATTTATTTCAAAATCAATTGAAAGTGTTCTTAAACAAAGCTTTAAAAGCTGGGAGATGATTATTATAGATGATTTTTCATCTGATAATAGTACTAGTATTGTTAATAAATATAAGGCTCAAGATTCAAGAATAAAATTAATCAAATCAAAAAAAAATTTTGGTGGACCTGCAAAACCTCGAAATTTAGGAATTAAAAATGCTAAAGGATCTTATATAGCTTTTTTAGACTGTGATGATTATTGGTCAACTAATAAGTTGAAAATATGTGTTAATAGTTTTAACAGCAAGGTTGATTTTATTTATCATGATTTACAAAAAATATCTCTTAATAAAAAAAATTTTAAAAAAAGATTATTAAAATCTAGAAAATTGATAAAACCAATTTTTGATGATTTGCTGTTAAATGGTAATATAATTGCAAATTCTTCAGTTGTTGTAAGAAAAAATTTAATATTAAATATCGGTATGTTTGATGAGTCTAAAAAACTGATAGCTACTGAAGATTATAATTTATGGTTAAGAATTTCAAGCTTGACAGAAAAATTTTTGTATATTCCTCAATCTTTAGGTTACTATTGTGAACGCTATGACAGTATTTCAAAAAAAAATATGTATTTACCAACACGTTTTGCTGTTGAGGAGTTTTCCACATCGCTTAACAAAAGTCAGAAAATTAGGCTTGAGGCCAAGTTACAATATATTGATGCTCGCTTTAATTTTTTAAAAACAAATTATAATGGTCTAAAAAAAAAATTGTTATTTGTAATAAAATATGGATCAATAAAATATAAATTAAGAGCTCTAATCATGCTTTTAAAAATATTGATTAATTTAAGAATGAAATCATAAATATTTAAAATATGAATTTTTAATATATTGTTAAAGTTTATTAACTGCTAGCTAATACAATTAAAGTATCAGTTTGATCTAATTTTTTGATTTTCACAATAAGAGGAGTTTAATTTATCACTTACAAATGAAGAATTTTTAGAAAAAAAATATTTTTCAGAGAAAATCTAGATTTATGTAAAAATTAGTTTTTAAATTTAGTAGATAGATATCCCAAATATAATATATATTAGATACCCAAAACGTATTAATAACCAACATAGAATTAAAAGTAGACTAACTTATTTTTTTATTTACTGTATAGTTAATTTTATTTTAAGCCTACAAATATAATGAATATACATAAAAAGTTTATTTTTTATTCTCTTATATTCTTGTCTATGATTTCACCACCTGTAATATTTGCAGAAGCAATCTATTATGGAAGAGAGCTAAGATCTTTTTTGGCTGTTGGTCTAATTTTTTATATGTTTTTAACTAGGACAAAGTTTGAAAATGCACAGCTAATAATATTTCTATCATTAGTTTTTATTTTAATAATTGAAATCTTAGCTCAAAGAAGTGATATAAATAATATACTTTCGTTTTACGCTATTTTATTAATATCGTTTTTTTTATTTAAAAACTTTAAAAATAATGAATTAAAATTTCATACATTTTTAAATATATGGTTAAGATTTTCCCTAATTTTAGCAATTTTTGCTATCATATCTTATGTAATCCATCAGTTTACTTTTTTTAATTTTGATCTTTTTGACTTTAAATCATCGGAGTCATTTGAAAGAAATTACCCATATCAAATGAGTATTTTTGGAAATACAATAGACAAAAATTTTGGATTTATAACTGTATCAAGAGTATGTAGTTTTTTTAACGAACCATTAAACGCAGGTATATTTTTTGGATTAAATTTTTTGCTTGCAAAAATTAATAGAAATTTTATTGGTAAAAAATATAGTTTTTTTTTTCTTGTAGCTGGATTATTAACATTTTCTGTTACTTTTTACGTTATTTTTTTATTTTTAATGCTAAGAGAATTTAAGTTAAAACTTAATTTAATTAATTTTTTGGTACTAATTCCCATATTTTCAATCTTGCTATTAGTGATCATTAGCATTGATGTAGAAATTTTAAAATATTTTATTTCCAACACTTCTTTTAATGATCGTCTCGCAAGAGAAACTTTTGCCTTTAAAGCTATGTGGGAATCTCCATTGTTAAAAATTTTATTTGGTTATGGAATAGGCAATTATTCTAAGGCATTTCCAAATAATGAATTTGGATATATGTCAACAGGGTTTACGAGTTTCCTTTTTGAATATGGTATTTTAACATTTGTTGTTGTATTAATATTTGTATTGTTTTTTTTAAAATCAAGATTTGATTTAATAATAGTTTTGTCAATAGGCTTGTCAACATATCCTATTTATCGGAGTTTTATTTATTGGTATATTATTATACTGATCTATTTTAGTTATATTAACATTTACAATTACCCAAATTACATAGTGAAAATTATAAAACAGGAAAAGAAAAAATAGTAAAAATCTAAATTTACCCATAAGAAATTTCTTCAATCTTGAGTTTTTGACATTCTTAAAACAAAAAGTACAATTCCAACAAATCAGGAGATTATTGAATATAATCTGTAATAAAAAACTTCAAAGTAATATTTGTGATGTTAATAGTTTTTTTTTGGTTTTAGTGTATTAAATATTATATATGAATATAAAAAAATATTACAATATTGCTAAAACAGAACTCTTTCCTATAACAAGAAGTTTGACAGGTTATGGGGTAAAAAAAACATTAAAAATTTTACAAAAAGAATTTCCTAAACTTAAAATTAAAAAATTTAAATCAGGGACAAAGGTTTTTGATTGGAATATTCCTGAAGAATGGAATGTAACAGATGCTTATGTAATTGATAAATATAATAATATAATTATTGATTTTAAAAAAAATAACTTACATTTAGTTGGATACTCAATTCCTATTAAAAAAAATATTACAAAAAAAGAATTATTTAAAAATTTATTTTTTTTAAAAAATCAACCTAAAGCGATACCATACATAACCTCATATTATAAAAGAAGATGGGGTTTTTGTATTTCATATAATGAATATAAAATTTTGGATAAGCGATATTCTTTAAATGATAAATTTAAGGTTGTTATTAATTCAAATTTAAATCAAAATGGAAATTTAAATTACGGTGAATTAATTTTAAAAGGTAAATCCAAAAAAGAAATTTTAATTTCTACATATATTTGTCATCCCTCAATGGCAAACAATGAGTTATCTGGACCTGTAGTATCTATGGGATTAATAGATTATTTTAAGAATAAAAAATTAAAAAAAACTTTAAGATTTGTTTTTGTTCCAGAAACAATTGGTTCAATATCTTATTTGAGTAAAAATCTTAAATATTTAAAAAAGAATGTAATTGGAGGATATAACCTTTCTTGTATTGGTGACGAAAGGCAACATTCTTGTATGTTTTCTAAATATCAAAACTCACCATCTGATGAAGCAGTTATTGAAGCATATAAGTTACTAAAAATAAAAAATTATAAAGTTTATCCATTTTTAAAAAGAGGTTCAGATGAAAGACAATATAATTCTCCTGGTATTGATTTAAAAATTTCGTCAATTTTTAGAACCAAATATGGTGAATTCCCTGAATATCATACTTCATTAGATAATT
>Ga0181553_10000771_pt1 | contig 28314 bp, 16 predicted proteins | sample 011ome_17_FD_133753 | JGI IMG/M metagenome (GOLD analysis project Ga0181553, IMG submission 133753) | Coastal salt marsh microbial communities from the Groves Creek Marsh, Skidaway Island, Georgia - 011502XT metaG (megahit assembly) | ecosystem: Environmental > Aquatic > Marine > Intertidal...
AAAAAGGGCTACAAAACTATATCGTTTGTAACCCTCTTAAATAAAGATGTGACCCAAACTTACGAAAGTTCGAACCTTATTGAAATTATTGAACAAATTTATAACTATTCCTTTTTTAAGTCCATCACCGATCTAAAACCCAAATGTTCTAAAGTCGTATTTGTATCGGTGACCATTCTTGAAGATACTCTGTCACTGGCACAATAGGAGGGATTACATAAAAAAGAACCGCCTCTAATTACACGGTCATCTAGATACGGATTATTGGGATTAAAGGCCTCCTTAGGTCCTTTTGGATTATTAGTTATTGAATTTTCTTTACAGTATTGATAGTACTGACTACTATACCAATCACTGGTCCATTCCCATACGTTGCCAGAAATTTCATAAAGCCCATAGTCATTAGGAGGATACGTTTTGACTGGTGCGCTTTTTTCAAATCCATCGGCTTGGGTGTTATCTACAGGGAACTCCCCTTCCCAACTGTTGACATAGGATGATAATTTATCCGTTAAGTCTCCCCAAAAATAAATCTTATCCCGCTTACCGCCACGAGCCGCAAACTCTCACTCTGCTTCCGTGGGTAATCGCCTTCCAGTCCAATTGCAATAAACCATAGCATCTTTATAGGACACATGAACAACAGGGTAATTTTCTTTTCCATCTATACTGCTTCCCTTCCCTTCTGGTTCTTTCCAATTGGCCCCAATAGTCCAACGCCACCATTGCGAAAAGTCATATAGATTAGGAACCGATTCTTTTGTTTTTTTAAACAAAAGGGAGCCTGGAAATAAGAGTGAGTCGTGAAGCTTTGGAGTACCTGGAGGTGATTGTTGTTTGATTAATTCCCAATCCACTGGTCGCTCTGCAGTGGTTATATAATTTGTTGCTTCAATGAATTTTGAAAACTGTGCATTGGTGACTTCGGTCTCGTCCATATAAAACCCATCCACCTTTACTGTGTGTTTGGGCTTTTCGTGGGGTAGTGCCATACGATCACCATCGGAAGCTCCCATATCATAAATGCCGCCAGGAATCCAAACCATACCAGGGATTTGTGGAATTTTGTGCTTTATTTTATTTCAGTAGACTTTTTACACAATTAATTAAAAAGTATAATGGAAAAAAATATTTGGATATTTCTTGTGATATTGATTTTCATTTCATGATAAATTTACCATACAAAATAAAAAACACACATGCAGTGCAATGTGTGTTTTAAACTTAAAATAAAATATTTTATTTAACTATTAGACGCTTGGTAATTGAAGATGAATTATTTTTTATGATTAGTAAATAAACACCACTTGATAAATCTGAGATATCTAAGAAATTTTTACCACTAATTATTTTTTCTAAAACTCCTAGTACAGAATACACCTCGATGCTATCAATTTGATTAACACCATCAATGTAAACTAATTCACTAGCTGGATTAGGATACACCTTCACATTTGGTACAACCATTTGTGAATCTGCTGAAAGTGTTCCTCCAAACTCATAAGCACCTGCATCGGGTATACCTTCCCTATCATATCCCCTTTGATCGATTGAAGGCAGAGTAATTCCAGTGGTTGTTGCCGTGCAAAAATCATCGGCAGTGCTAGATTCAGAAATTGCCAAAACAGAAGTATTTCCTCCTTCATTGGAGAATTCTCCAGACAAGCCAGCATAAGTTGCCGTTTTACCTGTCTGATTATTATCCGAAGAATTAAATGTTGGAGCCGCATTTAAACCACCCATTATACAGTTGACTATTGAAATAAGATTCGTGTTTGCAAAATTAATTGCTTTAGTTGCAACAGCATCAGTTGAGACTATGATAGAATTATAGGCGCCAAAGTTAGTAACTTTGGCAGTTCCAAATTGAAGTCCTGACTTAAGAAGTGATGCATGAGAATTTGAAAATACTGTTGCATGAATCAATTTAAGAGTAATATTTCCAATAGAATTGTCGGCAGTCCAAGGTCTTGAAGCAGAAAAAATAGCTCCACCACCATTACCACTACTAGAACTAGCAGCAAAATTGTTAGAAATTGTGGTGTTTTCAACAATAAATTCTATAAGAAAATCATTACCAAAGTCTGGATTTCCATTGATATAGATGCCTCCACCATTACGACCTGTGTTGCTGTCTATTAAACTTTGTTTAAGATTAATAACATTATTTATTCCAGAGGCATTGTTTGGTGCCGCTATAATTGCACCTCCATCCAATGAAGATAAATTGTTCTTTATCGTACATTGAATAATGTCTACATTAGAACCCGCTAAGCTAATTCCACCCCCGTTTTTAGCAGTGAAATTATTTTCAACTATAAGATTTTTTAAAGTTAACAATCCGGTGATTTTATCGACATTAATTCCACCACCATTTTGAGAGCTTGAAGCATTTCCATGGCGAATCCCTAAATTTTCAATTGTTACTGAAAGTACGTCAGTGTCTACTGCACGTATTACATTTATAACATTGGTACCTGATCCATCTGCTAAAGGTGAACTGGATGCCTGAATAATATCAGTTGTAGGATCTGATCCTCTGAGAGTAATATTTTTTTCTATGGTAATTGATTCTGTATGAATTCCAGACACTAAAATTACATCACCAGGAGTAGCTGCTGTAATAGCTTCAGCTATTGAATTGAATGAAGAACCACCTAGAATAGAAACACTTTGAGCTGATAAATTAATTGTAAAAAGAAGTAAAAGAAAAAGAGTAATTTTTTTCATATTATTTAGTTTAAATTGTTAATAAATTTGATAATGAAGTCTATTTTTTTGAATGGTTTTTATTGTTCTTGAAATCTTTCCATTTTTTAATACGGTCTACGCCTAAAAGGTTTTTAAGGTCGTTATACACCTTATTTCCTAATAATTTAAGTTTTTCTTTTTGAATTGTTGGCTGATCAAAAAATTTTGACCTAATGTCCTTAGCTTCAATAAAACGATTAAGTTGAATTTGAAAAACAGCATTAGATTCTTTCTTAGTAAGGTCTAGAAACTGTGACATTTCGTTAGTGATAACCTGTGCTTTCTTTTTTGGATTAGATTGAGAATTTGCGAAAAACCCCATCAAAAGTATTGTAAAAAATAAATAATGGTATGGTAGTTTCATAAATACGTTTGTTTAATTTTTAAATTTATAAATATAATAAACTTATAATGTTTAAATACCGTTCAAATCAATCCAAATCCTATTCATTTAAGATACAAATTGTATTTTTTAAAAAATGATATGTATCATTAATGAAAATTAAAAGATTAATATTTTAATTTATTGTATTTTTATTTATACTTGATGGTATCTGAAATTGGTAAAATATTAGAATAATTTTCTACAGCAACTGGGACAGTTGTTCCATAAAAACTTGATGTTTTTGTGAATTTTGGTTTTCCTACAATCCAATAATATCCAGATTTTTTAACTTCCCATTTATTTGTTGAAATATTATCTATAATGAGTTTTGCATCATTAGAGTTGTTGCTCCTAGAATAATATACAGCATAAGAACTAATTTCTTGTGACTTTTCCCATTTTATGGTATTGTCATTTATTGAAGATCTGATTGGAGAATATTTTTGAAAACGCCAATCCACCAGAGTTTTAAAATACATATCTTGGTAAATATCTTTGTAGTCTTCATTAAAAATAAGATTATCTAATTCATCTGGATCTTCTTTGATGTTATACAATTGATCGATGATTCCATGGGTATAGATGAATTTATAATCTCCTTGACGCATCATTCTTGAAGGAACATTTTTTGCACCAGGCAACAAGTTGTAATCTCCTCCTCTAAATTCAGAAAAAACAACTCTATTTTTAATTATACCACCGTTTTTAAAATAATCAACTAATGAAATTCCTTGTGCAGTGGTTGGTGTATTACCACCAATTAAATCTGCAAAAGTTGGCATTAAGTCTATTAAGCTAATTAACGAGTGATTCACGACATTTTGTTTGAATAATTTGGGATATGATACAATAAACGGAACATTAACAGCATCTTCATACATATTATGCTTACCCCTTAAACCATGTTCAAACAGATGTTCTCCATGATCTGTTGTGTAAATGATTATAGTATTGTCATATACCCCTCGATCTTTAAGTGCTTTAACCACTCGGCCAACCATATCGTCCATCTCCGTAATACAAGCGTTGTAAGCTGCCATTATGTTTTTCGCCTTTTGTGGCTGTTTAGGAATTCCAGAGTGCACCCAATTTGGTGCCCAAGGATATTTGCCCTTTTTGTACCAATCATCATATGTTTCAGGCAACTCATAATCCGATGGAACATGCATGTCCAAATAAGTTTGAGTTGTGGTAAAAGGAGCATGAGGTTTTTCAAATCCAATATGGAGGAAAAAATTTTGTCCATTATTGGCGCATTTATCAATAAATTCAACACTTTTTCGGGCGACAACCATATCAAAATTATCTTCATCATTTTTGACTAAAGTGGGAACATACTCTTCATTTAAATGCATAGACCCTCCTTTGTATGTGTTTCCATACTTTTTAAACTGACGATACCTCATATAAGTATCTTCACCAACTTCGTCTTGATAATGTCCCCCAGGAAAATAGGTGTAGTAGCGTAAAGATGGCTCATCAAAACCCATAGTATTTCCGCCCTTGTGATCTTCATCAACATCTTTTTGAAGCTCACCATGAACATGCATTTTGCCAGGTGAAGCAGAAACATATCCCTGCTCTTTAAAAACATCTGCTATGGTAACAATTCCTTCATGATAACCAGACTCCCTTAAATAACCGCTACCAACATTTTTAACTTTGCCATTAGGAAGTTCAATAGGCGCCTTGTGATATATAGCCCCATTAGCATAGGGGTACATTCCTGTGACTAATGACGCTCTGGCTGGAGCACAAACTGGAGCAGGAGTATATGCATTGGTAAAAACAATACCAGTTTTTGCTAACTCATCAATATTGGGAGTTATGGCTAGTTTATTTCCATAGGCACCAGTAAATTCAAGCTTATGTTGGTCAGAAATTATAAATACAATATTTGGTTTTTCATGCTCTTGAGCCATAGAAAACCAATACCCCAAAAACAATAAAAAGAATACTAAATTTGATTTCAATTTATCTTTATATAAAATTTAATTTATGTTGTTATTTGCTGTCGTTTCAATAAGAGGAATCGGCCAGGTGTAATCCTCAGGTTGACGAGCTCCGATACTATTGTTAAAAACCGTTCTACAATATTCATCATAAACTCCCATTCTAGTGATATCAAAAAATCGATGACCTTCCATAAACAATTCTACCCCTCTTTCACGTAAAAGTGCTGTTCTAAAATCCTCCATAGACATTCCTGAACCATCAAAAGTAGTCATACCGACTCGATTCCTAAGCATATTTATATCATCATTAGCAGAAGCAGGATTTTGACTAATTTCTGCCATTGCTTCTGCACGAATAAGGTAAACATCAGCTAAACGAATCACATGCCAGTTTTGCTCACTGGTGTACTCTGTAGTAGCATTGGTATCAATATATTTTGATGTAAATACTTGAAATAAAGTCCCGTTGGATGCTCCAGTTTCTAAGTTTGTTCTGAAATAAGAAGTACTTGCAGGTGATAGAACATAGGAATTTGTAGCGTCTTGATATTCACGAACAATTGCATTTTGAAATCTAGGGTCGTTCTTATCTATTTGAAAATTAATGTATTTAGGTAATAATTTGTTAGTACCACCCCAACCTCCTCCACTGAGGCCAGCCCCTCTTGGAGAGAATAAATTAGATACTGCTGTACCTTGTTCTGTTAATGAAGAGCCCTGAATATCAAATAGTAATTCTAGGTTATTCCCATTAGTTGGATCAAAAATACCAACCCATTGATCTAGGTCTGAAACTAAAGAGTAATCCCCTTGATTTATAACTGCATCACAATGGTCTTTTGCTAATTGGTATAAATTTGCAGAAGACTCCGTAATTCCTAAATATCTGTTATTTCCTTGAATACCCTCTGTAGCTGTTCGTTTTGAAGATGCCATCTGAAGATAAACTTTTGCCAGCATTGCGTGAGCAGCTGCATTAGTTGCTCTTCCTATGTTATTGGTTTGCCCCCCTCTTGTTTCATTAAACCCCCAACAATGTTCAGCAGCATAGGAAAAATCATTTATGATAACTTCATAAATATCTTCTATTGGAGAAACTGGTAAGCCTTCATCACCAGGTTCTGTGGGCTCAGTTCTTAAAGGCACTTCACCAAAGCATCTGACTAAATTAAAATAATGTAATCCTCTCAAAAATTTAGCCTCACCAAGGATACGGTTTTTTAATTCCTCATCCATTTCGATCGCTGGAACTCTTGATATGATGTTATTGGCATCTTTAATTCCAAGATACATTTCAATCCATGGATTTGTAAGATTTTGATCTGATGAAACAATTGTACCTTGTCTAAAATTGCCATGTTTCCAACTTGAAGTCCCCTGATCTGAGGCTGCATGTAAATTGGATAAAAACTGCTGTCTATAATATCCAACACCATCTTTTAAACGTGCATAAGCTGCCGAAAGAGCAGCAAAAGCGTCTGTTTCGTTCTGATAAAACTGTTCTGTACTTAACTGTACTACAGGTTTTTCGTCTAACACATCACTACACCCCATGAAGGTAATTGTAGCAACTATCAGGATTGCTTTACTTGTAATAATTGAAAATATTTGTTTCATGATTATTGCTTTTAATAATTAATAATTAAATCTTAAACCTAATGTATAACGCCGTGTTCCAGGATAACTTCCAAAATCTACTCCTCGTCGTTGAGGATCTTTGTTGTAAGACTGAATTTCAGGATCATAACCAGGATACTTGGTCCATGTTAATAGGTTGTTTCCTGATAGGTATATTCTAAGTGATCTCCCTTTTTGCATAGTTAATGTATATCCTAAATTTAGGTTTTTAAGTCGGATAAAAGAACCTTCAAATACCTGGCGGTCTGAGGCTAAAGCTCTTTGCCCACCATCTGTCAAAGGTGCTGGGTGTTGAACACCAGTCATTTGACCAACTGAAGGATCATAAACTACTGTTCCTGTTGATGAATCTACAGAAATTGGTGCTGTCCATGAGTTGTTAAATGAAGCTTGTAAAACGTTTGTACTTTGCTGGTTGCCATATAAACCCCAGGCATCAACCCAAAAAATGTCACCACCTTTTTGACCTGTAATTAAGAAGCTCAAATCCCAGTTCTTATATCTAAAATTATTCGTTACTGCTGCTGTATAATCAGGATTTGGATCTCCAATTTGTACATAATCATCAAAATTAATTTGTTGAAGTGGGAGTGGGTTACCGTCTGCATCCAAATCAACATGATTATTAACATATTTAATTTCACCAGGTGCAGCACCATCTATCCCACTTGCAATCGCTTCATCCCAGCTCTCGTAAATTCCATGGGTTTGTGCTCCCCAAAAAATACCCAATGGTTGTCCTTCTTGAAAAACAATTGGATTAGCTTGACTAAATCCAACTGAAGGCCCCAACTGAAAATCAAGATTTGAATTTAATTTTAAGAGCTTATTTCGATTAAATGAAATATTTCCTGAAACGTTCCAATCAAAATCGTTTGAATTTATCAATGCAGCGTTTAAAGCAAGTTCTATTCCTTTATTTTCAATCTCACCAAAATTGTCCACTATTGATACAAATCCATTGGAAGCTGGTAAAGTTACATTTTGCAACAAGTTTTTGGTTGTTTTATGGTAAGCATCAATGGTTAAATTTATTTTAGAATCAAATAAACCAAGGTCAATACCAAAATTAGCTTGATCCGTTGTCTCCCAGGTTAAATCGTCATTAGCTAAATTTGATTCGTAATAACCAGTCACCAATTCATCATTGAAATTATATCTAATGGGAGTCATCAACGCTAAAGACTGATATGGAGCTATAGGATTACTTCCTGTTTTCCCGTATGATAATCTAAAACGCAAGTTTGATATCGTAGTCGAATCCATAAGAAAATCCTCTTCAGATGCAGCCCAAGCCAATGCAATAGATGGAAATAGTGCACTTTTGTTATTTTTAGCAAATTTTGAAGATGCATCGATTCTAGCGTTGATATCAATATAATATTTTTGATCATAATTGTATCCAACTCGAGCCAACCCAGAGATTAATCCAAAATTTCTAAATTGTGAAATTGGAACAAGGATGTCTGTCGCAGACTCAAAGGTGTAATATGATGTTGCATCGCTTCCAAATCCAAAAGCTTTATTGAATTGAGCTCGAATTTTATTTTGCTCAACGGTTCCCACTACAATGGCATCAATTCTATGCTTTTTAAATCTATTTCGGTAACGAAAGCTTGTTTCGCCATACAATTTTTCATTTTGTAAATAAGACTGTGAAGCTTCCCCATTGTTTGTTCTACCTCTTGTAGTGTTAGTTGGATAATAAGTGTCACGATTACTTCTCTGAAGATTGTAAAACCCTTTGACAGTCCATGTGACTTTGGGTGTAACTTTTGAAATTAACGCCAAAGCTTGACCAAAATTTATAGATTTTTTATGATCTTGAACAAGAGTTGCTAGCGTGTACGGATTTGAAACTAATTGATTTTCATTTAAGTCAGCATAAGCATCATCATCATCACCAGGGCTTAGTAAATCAAAAATAGGCTGAAACCTAAGTGCTTGAGATACCACTCCTCTTTGCTGAAAGATTTCACCATTGGCAACCGATGAAGCATTCCCTGAATTGTGTGCAATATTTGTTTTAATAATTAGATCGACTTTGTCATTAAACATTTTACGTCTAATGTTTGTGTTTGATGTTATTCTACGATTATTGGTATTGGAAATTACACCTTCTTGATTTTGTATGCCTAAACTTGTGAAAATATTATTGTTTCGATTACCTCCAGTATACGACACGTTATAAGCATTTGAATAGGCCATTCTATATGTGATATCTTGCCAATTGTTACTTATTCCTGTAGATTCTGGGTAAGGCAATGTAAAACCAGAAAGTTCTGTGTATACAGATGAGTCTAATGCTTGAGAGCCATCAAAAGCACTAGAGCCGTACAAATTTGGATTTGAAATATTTAAATACAATTGATTTAGTGCTCTCTGGTTCATATATGACTCAAACTGAGAACCATCTAATACATCTATAAAATCAATAACTTCATAGACTGAAGAATCAATATTTACTGTAAAAGAATCTTTCTCATTCGAAGTACCACCACTTTTTGTGGTAATAATTATAACTCCATTGGCACCTCGCGCGCCATAGATAGCTGTTGCTGCTGCATCTTTTAATACCTCTATTTTTTCAATATCGTTAGGATTTAAAAATGCGATAGAGTTTTGCGCTTGTCCCCCTGCAGTATTACCCTCCGCATCTGTTAATGGATCGATAGGAATTCCATCCACAACATATAAAGGCTGAGTTCCACCAAGCAGAGAGTTAGTTCCCCTAATGGAGATTCCTGTGCCACCTCCTGGCTCAGAACTGTCAGATACCACTACACCTGATACTTGACCTTGGAGTAATTGTTCAACTGAAGAAGTTCTGTTTTGTTCGAGTTTTTCTGTATTGACTTGTGAAATTGAGCCCGATAAATCTTTTTGACTGACATCAAAATACCCAACACTTACAACAACTTCATCTAATTGATCAAGGTTTGTTTGTAAATATACTTGCAGGATTTCGGACTCTACAACGATTTCGTGAGTCTTCAAACCGACATATGAAATTGTTAATGTAGCGCCAATTGTAGTATTGATTTCAAAAATACCATCAAAATCCGTTATAACACCATTTGATGTTCCTTTCTCAAGAACTGAAGCTCCTGGAAGTGGTTGTTTGTATTCCTCATCCATCACAGTCCCTTTGACTACAACTTGTTTTTGAGCCAAAACGAAAAGTGGCAAAACGAGAAAAAACAGAATTAACTTTTTCATAATTTTTGATTTTAATTAATAATTATTTTTTGGATAGTAATTGTACTACTTGAGTTTTTTAAATGAAGTAGATAAGACCCTGTTTGAAGGCTTGAGGTATCAACAGTATAATTCAATGTATTATCAATAGATTTAACCAATCTTCCTTGCATATCATATATAGAAACAGAAATTGGCCCCTGTACTCCACTTAAATTGAAATATTTTTCAGTGGGGTTTGGAAAAATTCTAATATTATTTTCATCAAGAATTGAAGGGGTAGATAGATTACAGTACCATACTTCCATGAGATAGGTTGCTGCAAATCCCCAAGAACCATCAGGTTCAATCAACCACTTTCCATCTAACCAATCGTAAAGAAAATCTGTATCATATTGTACGCCTTTTTGCCAAGTAAAATCTATAGGACCATCTTGTTGACCTGAACAATAAAGATTCCACAAATAAAAATTTGGAATTCCTAAAGCGAGAGAGAGCCCCACATACCTACCATATCTTTCTCGGATTAAGGTTTCAGTGTTAATACCATTATATGGAGGATTTTCATTAATGCCAAACTCACCAATTTGTACTGGGAATTCGAAGGGTAACTCATATGTTTCGGTTGTATAATATTTTGCCATTTCCAATCCTTTCCACAATGCATGACCATAAGGATTGTCCGTGTTTATCCATGCCCCATCATAAGCAGACCATGAGGATAAATCTAGTCTTGTTTTTGGAATAACATCAGAAATAACTGCAGGTATATTACTATCCATCATGGTTTTACGAGTTCCATTATCATTCCACCACAGTTTATTAAACTCTATTGCATGATATACTTTTGCTGTTGTATTTGAAAATTCATTTCTAGCTCTTTCTGTTCCACGTTGTCGAGCTCTAAACATCCGAGCCAAACCTTCAATATCCCAATTTACATCATCTGGAATAAGAGATGGATTTTGCTCCCATAAAACACCCTGACCACGTAACATCCAGTCGCCTTCCCAATTTTGATAAACAAATTTCTTATCTAAGTTCCCATAAGTACTAAGCAGATAAGATGTAAGATTATAAAATTGCTCCTCTTCATCTAAATAACTTTGATGGTCAAAATCTGGGCCTTGCTTCCAATCTCCTTTATTTTTGGAAGTGGTCCAAAAGGTATGGGTTTTAATAAAATTTTGGCTAAATAAATACTGCAAATATGGATGCTGAGCAACTTGCTCTAATGTCTGAAAAACAGGCCAAGTATGGTTAAATGGATAAGAATCATACATTTTACCATTAATTGCTGATAATGTTGTTTTGATAGAACTCGAACCAAAAGCTTCATAAAACTCTAAGCCTTCTTCTAAAAATGGTTGACTTGTGAAGTTATACCATCCAGCAATATGGGTTGATCCAAAAATATCTGCAGCGCTACAGGCATCAGCACCAAAATTAGGGTCATATAAATTTATTTGGTTTGTAATTTGAGTCTTTGTTGGCAAAGTTGCTGAGTAATGATAACGAATTTCACCATTATTGATTAATGAAAAATTAGGATTGTTTTGAGTTAGATTTTCAAAATTGATACCCTCACCTAATCTAAAAAGCCCGCCATAATTTATTTCAAAATAAAACCCTGCTGCTTCGCTAGATATCCCTAGCTGCCCTTGGTTAATAGAGTTGACGTACAAACTACCTTTATTGTATATTGTTAAGGAAGTTGAGTCGCCCTGACTTGGATTTTTTGTGAATAAGCTAACATTTTCGGCCAAAACAACCCCTTTGATTGTAAGATCAGCTTTGGCTGTTGGAGAACTCCACTGGAATGTACTTCCTGTCAAACCTAAAGTTTGTTTAATGTTAACATAGGAAAAGTAATCTATTGTTACATTAACTCTTTGATTTGACTTAATAGAAAAATTTTCATCAACTAAGACATTATAATGATCAATAATTAAATTATTATTAGCATTAACAGATGAAATCGATAAAGATTTTGGATTAAAAAATCCAGATCCTGAAATATATGTTGTCTGTTGGGATAAATTTAAAAATATTCTACTGTTATAACTGAATAATGAACCATCTCCTGTCGTTGTTGGTTGTTGTCTTCCTTTAGCAAAAGTTCCATTACAAAGAAGACTACCATTTATTCTTAGGTCTTTTGCAAAATTTGGAATATCATGACCCATGTTAAGGACCCCATCGATTTCAATTTTTAAATTTTTACACAAATCTATTATGGCTCCAGAATTAGCCCCCATTAAATCTATATATACAGTATGATTTGCAATAATTACATTATCAATTGCTGATGGAACTGTTCCCGTACTCCAAATGTTTGGATTACTCCAATTTCCACTTGAAATTGTAGTGATAGCATTAGAAAAGTCAATATTTTGATTGCTCACTAATTCCAATTGTCCATATCCAATAAAAGACAAAAATAATAGAGACAACAATTTTATTGACTTTTGTGTTGAACCGTACAAATATTGATTATTCATATTTAGTTTAAATTTTTGATAAGACTTTTAAGGCTTCTTCTCTAAATAGGGTTGAACTAGGGTATGTTTTATTAATATTCATATAATTTTTTAAAAAAGTATTCATTGATTTATAATAATCATGATGAAGAAAATAAAGATGTCCTCTTTCGCCCTTCTCATTTATTAAGGACATTTGTTTGGAAAGTCCACTTTTAGTAAATTCATTATTATACATAGTCCAATGTAATGCAAAAGGAATATTTAATTCCAATGCTATTTGCATAATCTCTTTGGTTTCTTCAAATTGTTTTTGGAATGTTTGGGGATAATTATTGCTTGCTTGATAGCCATATTCACCAATAAATACACGTCGTTGAAACGGAAGGTTATCTTTGAATGTTAACTTGCTTTCCAAATAATTAAATATTTTTGAGAGGGTCTGTTTTTTTTCTTCAAAATTTTTGTTTTTAATAGCTTCATAACTACTGTATGATATAAAATCAACATTCACCCTTGGTAATACACTTTCAGAAACACAAACTTTGCCTTCCATCCCTTTTATTGCTAGATTAACCTCAATATAATGATATACAAAAACGTTTTTGTGAGTTGTCGTTTTTTTGGCATCATCAATAGCTTTTTGTCTGATTTTGAACCACTTAGTCATATTATTGACGTGTGCTATTGTTGGAGTCATATGCCGGTCATAGTTTTTGTGTAATAACCAGTCGCCCTCCCAGTTGCCAATCATAAATGTTTTTCCTGAGTTATTGTAGGTTTTTAGAAGATAAGAAACAAAATTGTACATTTCTTCATATAATTTTTTTTCTGCTTTTTTACCAATTCCATCTTTCCATTGTACTCCAGTAAGAGAATGTACCCAAGCAAAAATATATTTAAAATCCATATCAAAAACTGTTTTGTAATCAGAATTTGAAAGAAATAAATCTAGTGTTGAATTGACTTTAACGGCTTTCAAACCATAGGAATTAATAGAGTTTTTGCCTAAGGAAATTTTTAAAATATTAGAGCCCATTGCCCTAACTTGTTTAGATTGCTCAATGAGTCTTGACTCGTTTGTAAATTGATACTTACCCCCAATAGCATGAGTCCCTAAAATAAAATTATAGGGCTCTAATTTGAAAAGTTCATCAAAATCTGGACTTTGCGAATGAACAGTATTCAAGGCTGAAAACAATATAAAAATTACAAATAGTCTCATTAAAATTAATTTATAAATTTAAACTGTTGAATTTAAGTGCTTCTGCTCTGAAAACTTCGAATGGGGGCATTGAGTTATGTTGTTCAAAATAACGCTTCAAAAAGGCTTTTGATTCATTATAAAAATTATGGTGTGTATGCCAAATGGGCTGTTTAAATCCTTTGTTATCGATTAACCAATAGCCTGCATGCTCTCCTGTATCTGGTTTGACTTCGTTATTGTACATTTCCCAATACAATACAAAAGGGGCTCCCCATTCAAGTGCAGTTTTTATAGTCCAAATTGATCTCTTATTTTGTATTTCATTGTCATATTTAATGCTTGGGTTTCCATATTCTCCAATCCATACGCGCTTACCTTTTGGTAAGTGTTTTTTAGGAGATAATTGACTTTCAAGATAATCCAACGAAAGCCTAAGATTTTTGTTTAAATCTTCCTCATTATTATATGGGTTTGTTGAATCATAAGAGGAATAGGACACATAATCTGGGTTCACTACATTCACAATAGTATTTGCCACAACTTTATCATTGGGTTGGTTAAGCGCTTTTTTGACCAGATTAACTTCAATGTAATGATAGACCTCAACGTCATGGTGCTTGACATCGCGTTTAGCATCATCAATAGCTTGTTGCCTAATTTGCATCCATTTAGTCATCCCCTTTAAGGTATTTTCATTAACTGGTTTTGTTCTGTCATAATCTGATCTCAAGTGCCAATCACCCTCCCAATTACCAAGGTAAAAAATCTTCTCAGATCCACTAAATTTATTTAGCAAATAAGAGGTGAACTCATAAATCTCTTGGTACATAGCTTTTTGATATTGCTCTGGATAACCATTAATAAATTTGATTTGATTGGTATCATCTTTGGTTCCTGGAGGCTCTGGTGTATACTGTGAAAACCCATAAACCCAAATATGGTAATACTTAAAATCCATGTCTAGAACTTCCTTGATTGAAGGTTCTAGAATTGCTAATTTGGTAAGTGATGTAATATTGTCATTTTTTGGTAGATTATAATTTTCTGTACAGTATCTTGGGTGCATAGAAAACTTCAAAAGGTTGGACCCCATAGCTTTAATTTGTTTAGCAGTTTCAACCAACACAGTCTCATCAGTAAACTTATATTTGGACCCAACTGTTTGTGTGCCAAGAACAAAATTGTAAGAATTTAATGCTAGATTAAAATCATTTTCTTTTGTGTTTTCAGAAAATGAGAAAAAAATTAATATAGCTAATAATGCAATTATTGAGTTAATTAAAAAAGTTGTTCTAGTTTGTTTTTTACTCATTTAAAGTATTTTTCATCAAATATGATTTTAATTCAATTAAAATAGGTTTAAATATGTTCCTTTTAAGTCTGATTAATGGTCATATTTTAACCTACTAAATGAAAATCAACTTTAAATAATTTTTGGAGATTTAATTAGAAGATTCAAATTAAAAAAATTACGGTAATGAATTGAACAAGCTTAACGAAATTTAAACTTGAGTGGTGCTATGTAAAAACCAAAAATGAATTTATTCATTTTGAATTTTTATTATCTATCATAAACTCTTTTGGCGTTTTACCATAATGTTTTTTAAATAAAGTACTAAAATATTTTGGATCGTTAAAACCACATTGGTATGCAATATCTGAAACCCTACTTAGCTTTTTTGCTTTTATCAATTCTTCCGCTTTGTTGAGCTTGATTTTTAGAATCAAATCTGATGGAGAAATTTGTACTAAGCTCTTAATTTTTCTAAATAAACTAGATCTACTTAGTCCAATAATTTGACATAATTGATCAATTGAGAACTCATGATTTGAAAGATTAGATTTAATTGTTTCAACAATATCAGATAAGAAATTTTCATCTGGCGTCATTTGTCCAGAGATACTTTCCCCTTTGAGAAGTGGGGTTATATTGGCTCGAGATTTAAGTAAATTTTTTATTGTTACTGATAAAATTGATACATTAAATGGTTTTTCAATATAAGCATCAGCTCCTGTTTCAAGGGCTTCAATTTTATCTTCAACACCTGCAAGAGCTGTTAACATAATAACAGGAATATGGCTAGTTTTAAAGTTGGTTTTTAACAACTGACAAAGTTCCTTCCCATTAACATTTGGCATCATGATATCTGAAACAACAACATCCGGATTTTTTGACAACGCTAAAACTAACCCATCTTTACCATCACATGCTTCAATAACATTAAACTGCTTTTCCAATTCTGTTCTGATTGCTTCTCGCAGTTCATTATTGTCCTCAACCAATAAGACAGTTTGATTTTCATGAAGTAATTTATCAACTTGAGGTAAAGATGATTTTTTATCAATATGTAAAATCTGATCATCGTTGTAATGCTGAGTGCCGTTGGGCAACTCAATAATGAATTTAGACCCAATATTTTCCTTGCTCTCGAGTAATATCCTACCGCCATGAAGTTCAACGATTTTTTTGGACAACATTAAACCAATACCTGTACCGGGAATTCCCTTATTGGAAACATTAGTACCACGTGTAAAACGATTAAATATAAGCTCCTGTTGTTTTTCAGGAATACCTACTCCATTATCTATAAAATTAATTGATAGTTTTTCGTTGTCCAGTTTTGCCGTTATTATTATTTCACCTCCCGATTGTGTATATTTAATTGAATTTGATATAAGATTATAAAATATTCGTTTCATTTTTTTTTGATCTAGCCAAACAGGGATATGATTAACTTTGAGTTTAACATCTAATGATTTTTCTTCAATTATAGGCTTAAAATCTGAAATTATATTTTGTAAACAATCTTTTAGGTCTATTTTTGAGACTGATATTTTTAGTTGATTTGTCTCAATTTTTTGAAAATCTAACAGCTGAGTAACATATTCGTTTAAGTTTTGAATATTTCGTTGTATAAGCTCCATGTTTTTTTCAGGATTTTTATGGGAAGATAACTGTTTGACCAACAGTTGGATCAAAGAAACTGGAGTTCTAATATCATGCGCTACTTCAATGAAAAACTTGATTCTATTTTCATCAAATTTTTTCCTTTCATTATTTTTATACAAAAAGACAACTAGATAAACCAAAAGTAGCAAAGCCACAGTATATACTAAAAAAGCAATATTTGTAAGCCAAATTGGAGGTAGTATGGTGATGTTCTTAGTTCTCTCAATTTGTTTAATTCCATCTGCATTATATACAGAATAAATAAGCTTGTATTTTCCTGAATCCAGATTTATGTAACTAATTCTTTCAGAACCATCTGAGGAAATAAATTGAGAATCGTGGCCCAACAGCTGCCACTTGAATAAGTTTTGATTGGAACCTTGTAATTTTACAGCATCAAAATTAAAAGATATAGAATTATTACCATGCTTTAATTTTACGTCATCTGTGTAATTAATATTGTTACTAAAAACACTTGGGTCAACAGATTTTCCATTAATTTTAAAGTCTGATATCATTAAATTTGATATAGGATTGTCGGGCAAGATATTTTCAGGATCAAAACAAACTGCGCCCTGTGGTCCTCCGAAAACTAATCTTCCATCATTTAGACGAGTAGATGCTCCAAATCCAAATTCAGAAATAAAAACCCCATCTTTTGAATCAAATTTTCTTAGTTGATTTGTTTTAAGATTAAAGCGCCAAAGTCCAGTACTACATCCTAAAAAAAGATGGTTTGAATCATCATTTTGAATGGAATAAACTATACCAATTTTATTATTTACACTTTGGATAGATTCAACAGAGCTTTCCTTAAAATTAACTTTGTAAATGCCGTTTTTACTACCAATAAAAATTTCATTACGACCACGATCATGATATAATGAATAGCCCAAATTTGCTGAGTTAAAAATTTCATCAAAGAATGTTAAGGTTTGGTTTGTGTTTGGATTAATTTGATGAAAACCGGTATCTGAGATACAATAAATTAATCCGTTTGGACTTTCTAATAAATCTCTCACTAAGCCCAATGAATAAGCATGAACAAATTCTAAATTATTATAGTGCAAAAATGGCCCGCCGCTGTTACTAATCCAAAGGTTATTCCGGATAACTTTGATATCAAAAATAAAACTCATGGGTTTTAAAAAATCTATTTTTAACTTAGAAATCTTTTTATTTTTTAGATTAAAAACTAATAGACCTTCCCCATAAGTTCCTAAAATAAGTTTATCTTGATACTGCGACATGGAAAGTATAGCAGTATTATTAAGTTTTGTTTTAAAATTATAATTATTCCAATGTCCGTTTTTTAAACTACTAAGCCCATTTTCAGTTCCAAAAAAAACTTCACCAGTTTCTGATTCAACAATAGAGCGAACATTATTGTTGTGCAGACTGTTGGATAAATTTTTAATATGTGTAATATTTTCAAACGTATTCTTGTGGTCCTGAATAATATTAACGCCACCTTCCCTAAGCCCTAACCAAAAATTATTTAATCTGTCAACGTAAATAGCGTAAATACTGTTTTGAGAAATTGAGTTAGAATCATCAACATTATGACTGAATATTTTAAAAACCTTAAATTTATCATTAACAACAAATAAACCAAGACGATCTATAGCTACTAGTGCATTGTCATACTTGTCAAAATTAATTTTTCTAACTGCATATGATTTATTGTAATAGTCACCTAGGTTTACAGAAAAAATATTGAAATTATCAATAACGAATAAACCGCCTATTTCTGTGCCAATCCACAACTTATTTTGGGTATTAAAATCAAAATCTATAATGTCTTGATCGATCAAATATCTGTTTTGCTCAAAAAAATTCTTATTCTTCTCGTCATAAGTGTAAACCACAAGTCCTCGTGGTGTGGCTGAATAAAACATATTATTATTAACTTTTACTTTACGATTAATTAAATTATTTTGAAAAACAGTAGCTTTATTCGAAGCCAAATCGTACAAAATAAGATCATTAGAAGTACCAATAAATAAATATTTACCTTTAAAGTGACTTAACGAAAGAAAATTCTTAGCTGGATTGGAATAGATCAGTTCAAAATCATCTAAAGTATAATTGTATTTCATTAAATGACCTTTGACATCAATTAAGTAAATCTTACCATTAACGTTAACAATGTCTTGTACTCTAATTTCATCAATTTGGCTATTAATCTTATAATTATATGATTTAAAATTAGTTCCCGAGAATTTTTTCAGACCTTGATCTGAGCCAATCCACATATAGCCAAGACTATCCCGCTCAAAAGCATTGATAGTCCCATTCATGAGTCCATCATTACTGTCCAAATGTATTATTTGTTGACTAAATAGTGGTTGGTTTAGGAAAACGAAAAATAAAAAAAGAAAAATTGGTTGATTTATCATATTCTAAAAATACTTTTTTTTAACCATATAAAAGAGTTTTATCTACATCAAATTAAAAAATTGCATCATCTGTTTTATTTTTAAAATAATTTCATTTTGAAAATTTTTGACATTTTGTGTTTATAAATAACTTTTTGACACTTCCAATAAATGATCTAGACGGAGAAAAAAAGAAGTATTGGCTTAGATCTTTGTAAATTTTACAATTACATCAAAGATTATATCGATGCTTGGCGTATTGACAGAGCCTACTTTTCAAATTAACGAATTGTAATTCAATTAATTGCACTTGATTATTAGTATAATACGTCTGGTTTTTTCTATTTTTTATTTTGGATTTTTCTAAGTAGAAATGTTGTTGGACATAAAGATCCAAAAAAAATTATATATGATATAAATAATCTAATATGTTCATTTACCATTTTTCTGGTTTTTATTTGAAATTTGGGTTCTTAACCACCAATCTCTATCGGGATTATATTTATATTTTATTTTTAACTTTTCCAATTCTTGTCTTAATTTAGCCTCGATTAAATCGTAGTTTGCGTTATTAATTAAATTATGCATTTCTCCAGGATCATTTTCTAAGTCATACAACTCATCAATATCATTTTCTAAGAAAGCATCAACCAACTTATATTTTTCAGATCTTATGGCAAGCATATCTGGTCCAGCATAAGGATAGGCATCATCTACATAATACTCAAACATAAATGATTGACGCCAGTTATCATTTTTTGTGTTTTGATCTAAAAGACTCAGCATTGATTCCCCTTGCATATATTGTGGTATTTCTATACCGGCTAATTCCAAAATGGTAGGTGCTAAATCTATATTTAATGCATTTTCATTTATGACAGTTCCAGCTTTAATCTTCTCTGGATACCTTATAAGCATCGGGATTCTAATAGAACTTTCATATGCTATCCGTTTATCCCAATAGCCGTGCTCTCCCATAAAATATCCATTATCACTACTGTAGATAACCACAGTATTATCTAGCTCTCCAATTTCCTCTAGGGTTGCCAAAACTTTACCTAACGATTCATCTACAGCCAATAATGTTTCTAAAAGGCTTTTAAATTTATAGCCTTTAACTGGCCAAGGTTTTGGTATTATAGTATCTGAATGTACATACTGTTTCCATTTAGAATCCCAAGATTTAATTCTTTGCCACTCTGGTTTTCCAGCAAAATTCTCTAAATGCGTGTCATATGGAGGAGTTGGCAAATTATCATTCTTATATAACTTGTTATGTCTTGGTGCAGGTGAATGATTTTCGTGCACAGCTTTATGCCATAAATTCAAACTAAAAGGTTTGTTAGGGTTTCTTTCTTTTTTTAACCAATCAATTGTTTTATCTGTTAATATATCTGTCACATACCCCTTTTCTTGATATTCATTTCCGTTATCATTTATCATTGGGTCAAAATACTCACCTTGTCCAACAAAGCTATACCAATAGTCAAAACCTGGTCTGATATGGTTTTTACCTTTGTAATGTGCCATATGAATTTTACCTATATGTGCCGTTTCATATCCTACTTTTTGTAAGTGTTGATTATATGGTTGATAAGAATCCCAATCAGGATCTACGTGTTTATTATTTTGATTAACGCCATGAATGTGCGGATATGTACCTGTTAAAAAGCTTGCTCTAGATGGCGAACATATAGATTGAGTGACAAAATAATTTTCAAAAATTGCACCTTCATTTTGTAAACGCTGCATGTTTGGGGTCTTTAAAAAAGGATATCTCCCACTAGATTCTAGTGCATCAAATGGTTGATCATCAACAAGGATAAATAAAAAATTAGGTTTTTTATTTGTTTCTTTTTGAGCACTCGAAAAAAAAGAGTTCACAATCAAAAACAAGAAAAGTATCGTTTTAAAGGTCTTTAAATTTTTCATGTTCTATATGTTTTTACCAGTAATAAACTAAAACAATCATACAAAATGCAATAAGTAAATAAGACCAAAATCTGTAGTTCTTATAGAATGCTTGTTGTTTTAGATTAATTGTTTCTCTTTTAAATTCGTCTAACGAAAAAGTTAGATTTTCTATTTTTTCTACAGGAGGTCTTTTTGTGAGTAAACTAACAACCACCATAACTAACATACTCCATACAAAATAATAGGGCACAGTAAGTAAAAAGTGAATGTCTCCAAATATTGAATATCCATAGTTAACCGTAAAAATTATATTGGCTATTCCCAATAAAATTCCTGCAATTAGTCCTGAAAAAGCACCAGTAGCATTTGTTCTTTTCCAAAATATACCCAAAATAAAAGCAGCTACAATAGGAGGAGCCATTATGGATAACATTTCTTGATAATATTTAAGTAATGTTCCAAACTGTTTTCCAATTTGAGGCGCCCACAAAACTGCAATTACTAAAACTGTGATAGAGGCAATTTTTCCAACTTTTACTTTTTGCTTTGAAGTGCTTTCTGGCTTAATTTTACTGTAAAAATCCATTGTAACAAGTGTAGCAACAGAATTTAATAAACCACTTAGTGATGAGGTTAGTGCAGCTACCATTGCAGCTATCATAAAGCCAATAAGAATGTTTGGCATTAGTTTCATAATTAAAGTTGGGTAAACCATGTCTGGTTTGGGCAGAGAGGGAAAAAGTTTTATAGCCATAATCCCAGGAAAAATTATTAGGAACAATGTTAGAACTGTTAAAAAACCTACTAATAAGACCCCTTTTCTTCCTTCATCAACAGTTTTGGCAGTCAAAACACGCTGGACTAATTGTTGATTATTCCCCCAAAAGAACATTCCTAAAATTGGAATTCCAACAATCATGCCTAACCATGGTACTGAGGAATCATCCAATGGTCTTACTAATTTTATAAGAACATCACCATCTGAAAGAAGTTGTTTAACATAATCTGCACCACCACTGTTGGTTGCATAAATAGTTAAAACAATTGACCCTATGAGTAAAAACACACCCTGCATTAGGTCTACTCTTATGGCTGCCGATAGCCCTCCCGGAATGGTATAAATTGCAACCACAATTGCAAAAACAATTGAAAGGGTTAAAACTGACGTTTCAGGAAATACCAACTTCATGACCATGGCTGCAGCGTACAATGATCCAGCTGCATCTAAAAATATATTAACGATTATAGTCACAGCAGAAAAATAGTACCTAGAAGCTACATTAAATCGCTTCTCTAAAAATTCTGGTATGGTAAAAATATTTGATTTCAAGTAGAATGGCAGAATAAACCATGCAAAAAAGACCATTACCAAAACTGAAATTAAATTGTAATTAAAAACCGCAATCCCTGTACTGTAAGCGTCACCAGCTTGACCAATTAAAGTAGAACTTGAAATACTTGCAGCAAATAAGGACAATCCAATTACTGACCAGCTCATTCCCTTGCCAGCTAAAAAATAAGATTTTTCATCTTTGCTTTTACTGTATTTAATTCCAAGATAAACTATGAACAGGAAATATATAAATATAACCACAATATCTAGACTAGAGATGCCATTGCCCCAGCTAAGACTATGAGATAATAAGTGAAGTTTTAACATAAATTATTTTTTGTTTTGTTCGTCGCTAAGTATAAAATCTATCAACACATTTACATTACAGGTGGCCAAACCAATGTATTTATCCGCAGCGCCATAATACACAAACAGTTTTCCATCAATGATCACGTTACCTGTTGGAAAAACACAGCCTTTATAATAGCCTTGTTTTTCGTAATTATATTCAGGTTCCATGATGAAATCTTTAGTTCTTCCAATAATTTTTGTTGGGTCCTCCAAATCAAGCATTACTGCACCAACTCTATAATAACCCAAACCACCTCTTTCAACACCATGATATAAAACCAACCAACCTCTATCTGTTTTTAGGGGTGGAGTACTTCCCCCTACTTTTTCTTCCCATCCACCATCAATTCCTCCTATAAGCATAGTACTTGGTTCGTTCCAGACGAGTAAATCATCGCTAAAACGAATCCAAACCGCTGGATTTGATACCCCATAACGATCACCAATCCACTCTTTTGGTCTGTGAAGCATGACATACTTTCCATTAATCTTCTCTGGAAATAAAATGACATCACGATCGTCTAAGTTGGAATCTGTAATTCTTCCTAATTTAATCCAGTCTTTAAAATCTTTAGTCATGGCTAAAGCAGAATTAGCCATATTTTCTTTAATAAAACGTGGTGCATTTTCACCGTGGTCAAATGTTAAAACCTCATCATGAGCAAATTTCCAGTACTGTCCTGGAGGGAAAGGTCTAAATGCGTATGTAACATAATAATAATCGTCAAATTTTATGATTCTTGCATCCTCAATGCATCCCGAATCTGGGCCTTCCTCACTAGGTCCTAAAACCGGTTTGTCAGACACCCTTAAAAAATCATAGCCATTATCGCTCACAGCGAGTCCAAATCTAATAATATGCTCCTTATCGTCTCCTGCTGCTCTATATAACATATAAAATTTTCCGTTTTCATAAAAGACGCCAGGATTACACACAACAAGATTTTCCCAGTCGTTTTCATGATTTGGTAATAATATTGGATTTCCTTTGAATTTTTCAAGTTTCATTATTTATAAAAAATTTGATTATTAGTATTACAAACACAATTATAAAAATTTAAAAATCGAGTTAAGGTTAAAATATTGATCAAAAAAATTGAAAAAATGGTCAAATTTGAAGTTTGTGTGATTTCTTTGTAAGATTTTATTATTTTACATAAAATTTCTAATGATTTGGTGTTGTTTTCTTCTATTGAAAATGAACAAACTCAAGAACATTTTGAACTAAAGCCAAACCTTAAGTTTTAGTATGATTAATTAACTTTATTAATAAAATATCATGAAAATTTATTTATTTCTCATCATTATATTGAATTCATTTTACCTAAAAGCACAAGACCAAACTAATGTCAAAAAACCAAATATTATTTTTATTCTCTCAGATGACCACGCCACCGATGCCATTTCTGCATATAGCAAAAGATTTGCTAGGCTTTCCCCCACTCCAAATATTGATCGTATAGCCAACGAGGGGGCCATCTTAAAAAATGCATTTAGCACCAATGCCATATGTGGCCCAAGTCGTGCATCAATTATTACTGGAAAGTATAGCCACATCAACAATTACTACAAAAACTATAAAGGTGGTTATTTTGATGGAGACCAGTGGACATTTCCTAAAGAACTCCATAAGTTTGGATATCAAACTGCACTAGTTGGTAAATGGCATTTGGCTTCTGTTCCTCAAGGCTTTGATTACTACAAATACCATATTTCAAAAGGCGAACAAGGGGTTTATTGGAACCCAATTTATAATGATAACGGTAAAACAGTTCAAGAGCTAGGTTACGCTACAAATATTACTACAGATTTGGCTTTAAATTGGCTTGAAAGTTCTGATAAGAGCAAACCGTTCTGTCTTTTATTACAGTACAAAGCACCACATAGAGAATGGTCGCCAGATAAAAAATACCAAAATCTTTGGAGTGAACAAGTCATAGACTATCCCGACACTTTTTTTGATCAATATAAAGGAAGAGAAAAAACTGCTGGTCAAACACACATGACCATGGACTTTTTCAATAGAAGAGACATGAAAATGACACCTCCTGATTCTTTGAGTGGAAAAGATTTAGCCAATTGGTTTGACTTTGGTAATAGACCATCTGAAATTGTTTCAATGGGTATAGGTATAGACGACAACCTCAGAAAACAACTTAAATATCAACGTTACATAAAAGATTACTTAGCTACCATAAAATCGGTTGATGATAATATTGGGAGAGTATTGGATTACTTGTCAAAAAATGACATGGAGGATAACACCATTATTATTTATGCCTCAGATCAAGGATTTTTTCTTGGAGACCATGGATGGTTTGACAAACGTTTTATGTACGAAGAAGCACTACGCATGCCTTTTGTGGTTCGATATCCTGAAAAAATAAAAGCTAAAACTATCATTAATGACGTCATTTCCAATATAGATATTGCGCCAACAATTTTGGATATGGTGGGCATCGAATCTCCAGAAGATGTTCAGGGCACTAGTTTTTTAAAACAATTAAAAGGTAATACTAATAACGATTGGAGGCAGTCCATGTATTACCATTACTATGAATATCCCTTCTGGCATCACGTACAGCCACATTATGGTATTAGAACTGAACGCTATAAACTGATTCATTTTTACTATGATATAGATGTTTGGGAGCTTTATGATCTGGAAAAAGACCCCAACGAATTAAATAATTTAATCGATGATCCATCCTTTAAAAAAATAACTTCTAAACTGAAAGAAAATTTAAGCCAACTTAAAAAACAATATGGCAACAATTTGAGCTTGGAGGAGTTGCGAAAAATATCAAATACTGACTTTGGTGGACTTGAATCTGATAAAAATAAATCCAAAAAATGACCAATCCATGATAAATAAAATACTTTTCTTTTGCATTTTAAATGCTTTTGGTTTTCAATTTTATGAAGCACAAAACAATCAACCAAACATCATTATCATAACTTTAGATGATATGAACTGGGACTCTGCTGGAATTTATGGGAATACTATTCTAGAAATAACCCCAAATATTGATCAATTGGGCAAGGAGGGATTAGTTTTTGAGTATGGTTATGTTCAAGCATCTAATTGTTCCCCATCTCGAGGAGTTATTATGTCTGGTATGTATCCGCATCAAAGTGGAATGAGGGGTTTCTATTATGTGAAACCCAATCAAAAAACATTGCCTGAAATATTAAAAGATAATGGCTATTTTACTGGAGTAATTAATAAAACTAAAGATTCCAGCCTAAGTCCAAATTTTGATCTCTATTGGGACACTATACTGGAATTCAATAGCAGAGAAAAAAGATCTGCTCCAGCTTATGGTACAATGGTTTCACAATTTCTTGGTCGTGCTAAAGATTCTAAAAAGCCTTTTTTCTGTGTAGTGAATATAGCAGATCCTCACAAACCATTTTTTAATGACGATAGCTCAAGAAAAATAGGGTTTGATGCTTTCAAACCCTCCAAAATCTACTCCTCAGAGGATATTGAAATGCCTGAGTTTTTACCCAATAAACCAAAAATCAAGAATGAAATCATAAACTATTATAATTCAGTAAAACGTGGAGATGATTGTGTTGGATATATTTTAGAATCCTTAAAAAAAAGTACCCAAAATGAAAATTCTATTATATTTCTTCTATCGGACCACGGCATGCCATTACCATTTGCAAAATCAACGGTTTATCAAAATGGATTAAGGGTTCCATTTTTAATGCATTGGCCAAATCAAATTTTTGGTGGTAAAAAAAATAATAAAGATCTTGTTTCTGCAATTGATATTGGACCTACAATATTAGATATTTTGAATATACCAATTCCTGACTATTTTGAGGGTTTCTCTTTTAACCCGAAATCTCAAAACCTATCACCAAAATATGTTTTTGGACAATTCGATGAAAACGCAGGTGGTATTCCTAGACCTTCTAGAACTATCATATCAAATCGATACGGATATATTTTTAATGCTTGGGCTACAGGAAAATATGAATTTAAATCTGCTGTAAACTCACATACTTCATTTAAAGTTATGAAAAGTGAAGCTGAAATCAACCAAAAGGTTAAAAAAAGATTTGAGTTCTGGAAATTTAGAGAAATTGAAGAATTATATGATTATCACAAAGACCCTAATGGTTTAAACAATATTATTGATGATCCGAAATATAAATCTGTTGTTAGACAACTCCGAATTGAACTTAAGAAACAAATGCAGCATACAAATGATTACATGCTTATTGCTTTCAAGAACAGGGATGATAAAGATTTTTTGAACAACTGGATGGAAGAACAATTGTTACAAGCCAATATCAGAACTAAAAATTTAAAATGGAAACGACCAAGAAATAACAGTGGAACTACTAAATATCATACCCAGCTCTATCAACAAAATCAAATCAAATAACATCAAAATAGATTAACTTCTTTTATTGATAAATAACCTTATTAAAATTGTAGTTTTATTAAAAAAATAAATTAAATGAATCAAACACTTTATATATTTTTGATTTTTGTGTTTTTTTGTAGCGGCCAAAATAAAAGAAATTATCCTCCAAAAATTTTAAACGCTGAAGAGTACGTATACAAAACCACGGACAATTTTAACTTAAAACTATGGGTATACAAACCATATAAAAAACAAGAAAAACCAACTTCTGTAATAGTCTTTTTTTTTGGAGGAGGCTTAAAAACTGGCTCTCCTGAACAATTTATATCTCAATCTGAGTATTTTTCATCAAGAGGAATAACTAGTATAATTGTTGATTATCGGGTCTATAATCGTCATGGTGTAAAGCCCTCAGAGTGCATATTAGATGCTAAAGATGCTATCGTTTGGATAAGACGCAATGCAGAATTGTTAAAAATTGACGCCAATAAAATAATCGCTTCTGGGGGTTCTGCTGGAGGATATTTGGCAGCTGCGACTTATTTTGTAAAAAATAAAAAAGGTGATTTATATGATAAGCCAAATGCACTAGTCCTTTTTAATCCTGCATGGCTGGATCTGTCTAATCTAAATAATCAAGATGTTTTAGAAAGATTTGGAATGAAAAAAAATGAAGTCAATATTAAGGGGTTAGTTAATAAAAACGCCCCTCCAACTTTAATTTTACATGGAGATAAAGACAATGTTGTTAATATATCTACCGTCAGGAATTTCAATAAGAGAATGATAGAATTAGGACACCATTGTAAATTGATTGAGTATAAAAATTTATCCCATGGCTTCTTTAATTTCGGCATTAATAATAACGAAAACTATTATCACACATTAGCAATAATTGACAGTTTTTTAAGAGAGATTAATTTCTTAAGTCCATTTCCTAGTATTAATTAAATAATTTTAGCAACCTACATATGACAATTCATCTTTTCTATAAAGCATTGATCAACCAAATAAAATTTTCACTGATTTCAAATTACATTAAAATATATTATTTAGTTATTTTTATTTCTGTTCTAAGCTGCCAAAAAACACCCAAACAACCTCAAACAGCTGGACACAGTTGCACCCCCACTCAAAGTCGATTTAATTCACCTGTTAGAACAACATCGCAAGAAACAACAGATATTAACAAAGAGCGTATGGTACTCATTCCTGGAGGAACTTTTTCTATGGGAGGTGATGACGATCAGGCTTGGCGAGATGAGTATCCAAAGCATGATGTGGTGATTGATTCCTTTTGGATGGATTTGCATGAGGTGACCAATGCCCAGTTTGCTGCTTTTGTGGAAGCTACAGGTTATGTGACTACTGCTGAAAAAGATATAGATT
>Ga0181553_10000772_pt1 | contig 28273 bp, 28 predicted proteins | sample 011ome_17_FD_133753 | JGI IMG/M metagenome (GOLD analysis project Ga0181553, IMG submission 133753) | Coastal salt marsh microbial communities from the Groves Creek Marsh, Skidaway Island, Georgia - 011502XT metaG (megahit assembly) | ecosystem: Environmental > Aquatic > Marine > Intertidal...
ATACTCTTAAAAGTTTTGATGTAGATATGGAAGAAGTCTGAACCAACGTAGTCCAACTACCTTCCCCAGCCCGCGCCTAGGCGCGGGCTTTTTTTTGCCTCGAATTTACCTACCCCTACCCCGCTAGCCAGATGGCTACGGGGTTTTTTTTGGCTCTAAAAGTTAGCAGGTGCTAACTACTATCATCGCTAAAGTCCCTGAGCACCGTGCCAAGTCACGTAAGTCATTGATTTATAAGTAATGTAATATTGTAATATAGAATCTTTTGAGTATTACATCCTAAGTACTTGATTTCAAAGTAATGTTAGCAATGTAATAATGTAATAAAAAAAAATAAACACTGGGGAATCCAAGAGGGCGCGCCTCCCTGCAAGTGCAGAGTGTCAACACCTGTAATGACTTTCGAAATCCCCTTATATATATATTTTTTTATTACATTATTACATTAGCCCATTTTTTCCCTTACAGCCCACGGTTTTACTGGGTTTCATATTGTAATAAACCTTTATTACAAAGCCCCTTTTTTTATTACATTATTACAATACACCCTGCCAACTTCCTACCCCACTTGACATTCGTAAGACATTTGTGTTATAATGGGCGAAGCCCATGTGGTAATTTTTTCTAATTTTACCAACTTGGCAATAACAACGTAGTTCAACTACCTAGAGAGGTGACTATATGTACTACAGTAGTGACAACGTACCTAACTCGTGTTCTCGCTGTGGAAATAAGTTCGCAACGCAACGAGCCGAGAAGGGATACACGACCTGCTTACCATGCGGTGACAGGCAAGCTAGACAAGAGCGAGCGCACTGGTGTGTCGCACCGCTAAACAAGAGCAACTATATGTTGGTGACAGACCCTGATGTACTGCGCCAACTCAACCCAAAACGCACAACGTAGTTCAACTACCTTGGAGGAGGTAAACACGATGGAGATATTGATAGAAGAAATGATGTGCGCAGTGGTATCCGAGTGCGATGCAATGCGCGAAGAACTTGAGGGTATCGGCTTATCTGATGCACAGGTAAGCATTGTGAAACTAGCTTTCAAGCGAGGTGTGGCAGTAGGTGCGCACATAAAAACACAGGAGACAGAATGATGACTGATACACCAAAGCACGTTTTACCGAACGGTTATACATTCCTTGCGATAACCGCAGGGGCTTACGGGACTTGGGCGAAAGCAACCGACCCAATAACCGCAATCCGAGACGCTTACGACCACAGCGGAACAAAGAAGGAAGCCATCATGGTCATGTATGGGAAAAGTGACGAACTTCACGTCGGTGACTTTGGAGGGTTCGAGTACCTTCTGAAAAACCCGCCGACGCCCATAGGCTTCTTCACGGTCACCAAAACCAAAATCAAGGCGATGGATAAAGGCGACTTCAAAGAGGTTAGCGAAGACCATAGTGACTGCTTGGAATGGATGACTAAGCAACTCAATAAAATCCAAGAAGGCTACGAACGCTATCTACGTTTGTGCGAAGCAGAGGAGGAAAACCATGCTCAAGAACAATAAGAACGAAACTATATTTGTGGGGGATGTTGTCTGGTACGGCCTAGGCAAAGCCAGACGCTCTTACATTGTAAATATACTTAACCCTACGACTAAGCGCGTAGGCATAGTAAGCACCGATGAGCGCAAGCTACATCTAAACGTCGACGCCAGTGCAATCAACTGTACTTGGCACTAACCAACGTAGTTCAACTACCTAAACTTGGAGAAAAACCATGACTATAACTGTCAACGAAAAAACCTACGTGTCCCTGAAAGAAGCAGAGGACTTAATTATACACAACCCAAACAAGCGGTTCGCCCTGTTCAGCGGGCCTGGGATTGGTAAGACTAGCCTAGCAGGTACTATTGAGAAGCGTACCGATATGAAAGCCTACATCATCCCGTGTACCGACATCGAATTGGGTGATGTTGCCATGCCCGTCATCGACCATGAGGGTAAGGTGACTAAGTTCTACCCGTCCGAGAGGTTCGGTCTGCAATTTGGCAAGCCTGTTGTCATTGTGCTAGATGAGTTCTTCAAAGCATCCCAACCCGTCCAGAACATGCTTCACCCGCTACTTGAGCAGTTTAGACCTAGGCTAGCAGGGGCAGAGTTACCCGAGGGTAGCCTAGTGTTCCTTACTGGCAACGAACTTGGTGGTGTCTTGGGCGACAACATGAAAGGCCACACCCGCAACCGCATCATTGAGCTAAATGTGCGAGGTGCTATCAACAAGGAATGGCGCGTATGGCTTGCCGAGAATGGCGGTCACCCTGTCATGCAAGCGGTAGCCGAGCAGAATCCGCAGTTATTCGCTACTTACGAAGACGACCCAGAAAACCAGCATATCTGGAATCCCGACCGACCTAATGACTCTTACTTCTCTCTGCGTAGTGGTAAGACGGTCAGTGACCTGTACTGGACTCGTGACCTTGTTACACCTAATGCGTTTCGTGCGGCTGTCGAAGGTGCGGTGGGTAAGGCTACTGCCGACTTGATTCTTCAGTTTGATAGGTTCCAAGAACAGATGCCCGCGTGGGATGACATCATAGAAAACCCTATGACTACGCCAATACCGACAGACCCTGGAGCCTTGGCTATGTTTACCTTCATGGCTGTGGAGCGGTTCAAGGACAGCAAAGAGTTGGAGAGCGTGCTGAATTACCTTGAGCGCACTAACGAGTGGGACGCCATATTCTGCGTGACTACTGCTAGGCACAAAACCAAGAACGTCATTGCTTTCAAGAATCAGCGGTTCGCTTTGTGGGTGGCTGACAACGAAGACTTACTGTAGGTAGTTGAACTACCTTGGAGGTGTAATTATGAAACTACAAAAACAAGACCCAGCGCGTAGGTTCCGTAAGGTGAAACTTGCGCTAATGCGTCACCATAAATTCATGTTCCTATCTGGCGTTATGATGCTAGGCACAACGGAACTTGTAGACGACATACCAACGGCCTGTACCAACGGCAAGGATGAGAAGTATTCCCTTGCGTTCATTGAAGAATTGGACGATTACGAACTTGGATACGTGATTGTCCATGAGAACGTGCACAAAGCCTGTCGGCATCTGGTGATATACGAGGCTCTATGCAAGATAAACCCCATGCTTGCCAATATCGCAATGGATACGTGGATTAACAACGGGCTTAACAAGATAGACCCCAAGGGTGACATCATCCGAATGCCCATGAAAGACGGCGAGCCATTGGGCGTGTACAAGCCAGAGTACGACGGGTGGAGTGTCATTGAGATATTCCGGCATCTACAAAAGCGAGACGAAGAGCAATCCGCTGGTGGACAAGGTAGTTCAACTACCTTGGGAGATGGTGGGTTTGACGAGCACGACTGGAATGGTGCGCAGGAGATGGGTGCTGAAGAATCATCCGACTTGGAGCAAGACATAAAGACCGCTATCTCACAGGGTAAAGCCCTTGCTAAACAGGCAGGGGCAGGAGCCGGTGGTTCGGTGTTCGGGTTCGATGAGATTATCACGCCTCGAATTAGGTGGGACACACTACTGGCTAACTTCATGCGCCAGAGTTTCACTAACCGAGACGAGTCTAGCTTCCGCAAGCCTAACCGAAGGTTCCTGTATCAGGACATCATTATGCCTACGCTAATATCCCAAGGTATAAACGAGTTAGTTGTAGCCCCTGATGCGAGCGGTTCTATGTACGGTGAGCCTACGAAGGTAGCACTAGGTGCGGTAAAGAAACTAGCTGAACAGTTGAATATCAACAAGGTTCACGTCCTGTACTGGGATGGTGAGGTTGGTGCGCATGAGGAATACGACAACACGACATTCAAGGACTTTGTGATTACGACTAAGGTAATAGGTGGAGGTGGTACAACACCCGCGTGTATTCCGAAGTATCTCAAAGAGAACAACATTGACCCGCAGGCAGTGGTCGTCTTAACCGACGGTTATATCTACGGTGCTGATTGGGGCCAATGGGAGCATCCAGTTATCTGGTGCATTGTCGACAATAACGATGTGACTGCGCCGGTAGGCGTAACAGTAAAAGTGGAGGTGTAATCATGTACTACTATGCGAACGGGGACTTCCCCAAATTACTTAGCTATGAACAAGCATTGAACTACTACAACCAGAAAAAGCCGTACACAAAAGGCAAGAACAAGGGGCTTAGCCCACTGCGCGTCAGCAGTGCAGGTAGGCGTAGTGGGCACTACCGGATAGCTAAGGTGAAAGGCGACGTGATTGTGGTGCAAGTCCATCACACTGATGTGATTGAGTACCACCCAGATGGACTGGTGCGCGTTTGCACTGGTGGGTGGAACAGCCAAACCACGTCTCACGTACTTACCGAAGTACTATGCGGTAGAGTCAATGCATGGTTTGGGACATACAACGGTCATTTTGTTCTATCCTACACCCCCAAGGATGGAAAGCGACAGTTTGTACCGTTTGTAGCAGAGCAAGATTGGTCATTGTCATTACGGATGGATGACGGAAGCATAAGTGAAGTAATCAACCCGCCGACGTGGTACAGACCCTACGTGCGTAGGAGTAATATGACTAGCTTGCGGAAAAAATACGCGGAACCTATTAAGTACATTACTAGTATGGCGAAACTGCAAGACCCGTTTGAAATAGGCAAGCAGGCGCATGGGCAAATAGCACTCGCTAAGTGCGCCGAGTTACTGGGGTCTAAAGACGCCTCCGACTGGTGGCAGTTGGCTGGTGCTGTATACAAAGCCGCTGTTTGTCAGACGTGGGAGTACGGACAGGGCTATATATACACCCTCCCCGCCGAAAGGGTGAAGGGTAAAATAACGGAAATGTTAAAGGCGGTCTTTGGTAGCGAAGTAGTAGAGTTACGCAAAAGACCCGCGCATTTACAACCATCAAGCAAAGACATAGCAAGGTAGTCGAACTACCTAGGAGAAAAACCATGAGTATCGCATCATCATCAGTATTAGTGCAGTTGAACATAAGCACTTGGACAGGTAACAAACTAGACAAAGACCAGACCGACAGGCTTATTATGCGTAACAGGGCGGGTAGCAAATCCGCTAAGGTTTACAAAGACCTTATGGCTGGTACTACGCTACTTAAAGATGTAAACAATTTCGCGGCAGGATGTAGGCTGTGGCATAACCAGATGACTTTGCCCTACGAGGATAGGGGTAACAGGATATGCCCTACCAGTTTGTTCATGGACTACAAGAGTCAATATAACTTGAAGCGTTCGCAATTTATTATGCAGGTTAGTGAGCTCAAGGATAACTACAACGAACTTACCAGAACAGCTAGGAACTACATGGGTGATTTATACAACCCCAATGATTATCCGTCTGCCGATGAAGTTGCAAGTAAGTTTGCCTTTGAACTCTCAGTGAAACCGATGCCTGAATCTGGACATTTCATTCTTGATATTCCTGCCCAAGATATGCAGGAACTACGAGAGCAGTTGGATGCCGAGAACGAAACAAGACTGCATGATGCAAGTAGGGAAGCATGGAACCGTCTGTATAAGTTGCTTAAAGGTATGAGCGACAAGTTGGAACCTGTAGATGGCTTAGATAAGCGTAGGTGGTACGACTCGTTCGTAGATAACCCGAAAGAGTTATGCACTATGCTTACGCACCTAAACATAATGAACGACCCAGAGCTGGAGAACGCCCGCAATATGTTAGAGCAGACGATGAGTAGCACTAACATAGATGCCCTAAAGGAGAGCGAACTCGAACGCACTAAGCTGAAGTCTGATGTCGATAAAATACTTGATAAATTTACTTGGTAACTGGAGAGAATGATGAACTTAGAAAATATACTGGAAATGCCACAGGTTACTGTGGAGGGTGACGAGCAGTCCAATAGCGTAAGAACGAAAAGTAAAGCTGTAGCTGAAATTATATTCAAGTTAATGAGTAAGAGACCACTTTGGTCTTACAAGCTACGCGGTAGTATTTTAGAGATTTACCAGGCAGGTGAATATTTGGGTAAAGTTAGTATCCTTTTCACCGAATACCGAATAGCTAGTCACCGAATAGAAGCTAAGATGCAAAGGACTAGGAAATTTATAAGTACTTCTAGCGAAGATAGAGTAATACAAACAGTAATCAAGAACTTCTACCCTAAGACCGCAACGGAAGTACTGGACAACGCAAGCCCTACGTATCGTATTATGAGTTGCGACGAGCCTTGGTTAGATAACGCAAACACTTATTTCAGTGCGCTTGTGAATAAAGTAGAGGAGTGTATGGCTAAAGACATACTTGCGTTTAAGCCGTATATCGAGGATTCTTTCTCTTTTACTGACGACCAGCTACTAACGTATGCGGAAGAAAAACGACGCGTTGGTAAACTAAAATACCTTTTTAGAAACGGTAGCTCAGAAGGGTATAGAGTTGTAGAGATGGATAGCAATAAACTGGCTATCCACAACCACGCTACAGGTGCTATGTACTTTGCAGATGAGATTCCATCCCCGCTTAAGGCTAAGTACGGTATGCTCAAGATGGGTGAGTACGACCACTTCTATATGGATGTGGGGATTAAAACAAAAAGTACTTCCGAAGGCGCACAACAAACAACATACTATATACAGGAGACAAGTGATGAGTGAGCAGATGGACACGGTAACAATTCGATTACCGAAACGAATTATAGACTACTACAAAAAAGCTAACGGTGGGCACACTACGGCTATGCGAGAAGTCCTATGGCAAGAGTACGCCCTGCATACCGACGATGAGTTGATGCCCCAAGACGAGATGCGGAAAGCATTCATGCTCTCAAAGTTTAGCCCAACTCGGAATCCTCAAGGTAGTTGAACTACCTTGTTCTTATAATTACACCTCTTTTTACCCCGCCTAGTGCGGGGTTTTTTTTTCACCTTGACTTTGTAAAGTAGCTTGTGTAGTCTTAGCTGATGGCTATGACTCCCGAGAAGAAAGTGAAAAATAATGTCGTCAAGCTACTCAAAGCTCACGGCGTTTATTACTTCTTCCCCGCTACATACGGCATGGGGCGCTCAGGCATACCAGATATAGTATGTTGTTACAAGGGGCGGTTCATCGGTATTGAGTGCAAGGCTAACGGTAACAAGCCAACACCACTACAGGAACGAGAGCTTACTGCTATTAGAGAAGCAGGTGGAACTTCACTTGTGATTGACGAAAATAATATTAACGAACTGGAGAAAATTTTATGAGCAATTTTTGTATGCAAAGTGACATCCTTAACTGCCCGAACTGCAATGGAGATACCTTACACCAAGAAAGTGTTACTGCTTATTTCAGACGCGAAGACTCTGACGTGGGTGTGGTGGCTGAAGTTGGTAGGGATACAGCCAGTATAGATACAAAAGGTGACTGCGTGAGGGGAAACCCAAGCGCCCGTCGGGACGGTATGGTAATAAGTTTTAGCTGCGAGTGTTGTGACGTTATCCCTAGGCTAGCAATCATACAACACAAGGGAACTACTTATTTTGAGTGGGTAAATAGCAAGCATCCAACTAAGTTTGGGTATCACTAACTACTATCATCGCTTAAGCAACCTAGCCATTTGACTGAGAACCGGCTCGAAATGAATTTACTAACTATAGATTTTGAAACTTTCTACGACAAAAAATTTAGTTTGTCGAAGCTAACTACCGAAGAATACATACGAGACCCACGCTTTGAAGTCATTGGCGTGTCGGTTAAAAAGAATGATGAACCTGCCGTTTGGTTTAGCGGTACGTATGAGAACACCAAGGAGTTTTTGGAAGGGTACGACTGGGCTAACTCAGCCGTCGTTGCCCACAATTCTATGTTCGATATGGCGATTTTAAGCTGGCACTATATGTTGTGTCCCGGTCGCATACTAGACACATTATCTATGGCTAGAGCTATACATACTATAGAAGTGGGAGGGAGCCTGAAGGCGTTGGCCGAATACTACGAACTTGGGCAGAAGGGCACGGAAGTAGTTGACGCTATGGGTAAGAAGAGGCTCGACTTCAGCAAGAAAGACTTAGCCCAGTACGGTGAGTATTGCAAGAATGACGTAGAACTAACTTACAAGTTGCTACACAAGATGCTTCCAGACTTCCCTGTGTTTGAACTGAAACTAATTGACCTTACGTTGCGGATGTTCTCTGACCCCGTGCTTAGACTAGACAGGAAAGTTTTAGAGTCGCACTTACAGGATATAAAGAGACACAAAGAAGAACTCATGGACAAGGTATCGCATGAAGTTACTACGTTACGTAGCAACCCGCAGTTTGCAAACCTGCTTGAAAGCTATGGGGTTACGCCCCCGAAGAAGATAAGCCTCACCACTGGTAAAGAAACCTTTGCTTTCTCCAAGACGGACGAGGAGTTTAAGAAACTGCTTGAACACGAAAACAAAGATGTCCAAGCAATCGTAGCGGCTAGGCTTGGTGTTAGGTCTACTATAGAAGAGACAAGGACTGAACGATTCATTGAAATAGCAGGCCGAGGCCCTTTACCCATACCGCTTAGGTACTATGCGGCTCACACCGGAAGGTGGGGCGGCTCCGACAAAATAAATATGCAGAACTTACCACGTGGTAGTGCACTTAAGAAAGCTATATGCGCACCAGACGGGTACCAGTTTATTGACTATGACTTATCCCAGATTGAGGCCCGTACCCTTGCTTGGCTGGCGGGACAGGACGATTTAGTAGAAGCGTTCGATAGGGGTGATGATGTGTACAAGATAATGGCTTCTGCCATATATAACAAACCCGCAGACGAGATAAATAAAGACGAGCGGTTTGTAGGTAAGACCACGATACTTGGCGCTGGCTATGGCATGGGACATAAAAAATTCCAAGCCCAGCTTAAGAACTTTGGTGTCGAGATGGAGATAGAGGAATGCGAAAGGGTAGTAACAGTGTATAGAAACACATACCCGCGTATACGCAAGCTATGGTACAGCGCAGCGGGAGCTCTGGAGAACTTGCTTAAGAAGAAGCACGGCAAATTAGGTAGGAACAATATCCTTAACGTAGTAGCTGGAGTTGGTATAGAACTGCCCAACGGTTTGTACATGAAATACCCGAATTTGCGAAAGCGTCAAGAAGAAGACAAGGTTGAACTTGTCTATGACACTAGACGAGGCAAAGCAGTAGTACCTAACCGTATTTACGGCGGGAAGGTAATTGAAAACGTATGTCAAGCGCTCGCCAGAATTGTAATTGGTGAACACCTACTTGATGTAGCAAAGAAGTACAAAGTTGTTATGACTGTGCATGATGCTATCGGTTGCGTAGTACCTGATAGCGAAGTAGAAGAAGCAGTACAGTACATAGAGAAGTGTATGAAGAAAAGACCCAAGTGGGCACCAGATTTACCACTAGATTGCGAAGGTAGCTACGGGCGTAGCTACGGCGATTGTAAATAACTACTAGCCCGTCCTAGGCGGGGTGCGTAGTCGCACATAACCTAGGCAGTCCCAGTCGGCGGTGGGCTGTCATGTAAAAACACCGACAGTGTGTGACGGAATACGATGCAATCTCATAGCGAGTTGTGTCCTCCTCTCCGTGTACACACCGGGGAAGCCACGCTACGGCTAGTCCTTGTGGGGGTGGCTCTCTCGCCTACTCTCGCTATTCCCACAAGGCACCATTAAAATTAATAGGAGAAAGTATGAAAAAGCTAAGAAAAGTTCGTACCCCAGAACCCGACTTCAAAGAAAGAACGGTAGTAACTATAACCCCAACAACCTACAGTAGCCGTAGCTTCATGGAACCCACAGAGGTATATAAGAAACGTATAGCCAAGTTGAAGAAAAACAGAGTAACCACAGATGACTGATAGAAATGTATTCCAAAAAAAGCTACAAGAATATATTGCACGCGCTATTTGTGATGCAGTAAGGGACACGATTGAAACGGCTGGTACGAAAGAAGAAGAGGATGTTGAGTACACAGATGTAGTATCTGTTCTTTTCTACACTGCTTTTGTTTACGCCAAGGAGGTAGGGATAGATGAACTAGACATGCTTACACTGAACGCACATTACATGAATAAAACTTACGATTTAGATATGGTAATTGAGGAGATACACGGAGATGAAGACGATGAAATCACACACTGAAAATAGCGAAGGTTCTAGCGCAAAGATTATTGAAGCAATTTTAGACGCGTTGGATGCGTTCATCATAGATGAAGAAGCAGTGGAGGACGTTGTACCGTCTTTAGTAGTTATTGCCACTCTCATGGCGCGTGACATGGGTATGCCAGCCACAGATTTTATGAGCCGCGTTGCACAGACTATTGATCAAATTTACGGCGGAGACGATGATGAAACTAGACCCTAACAGAGAACCAAGAGACCCAGTAGACGTAGCAGAACAGCAACGTGATTACGATGAGACTTACGGCACTCCGGAGCAGAGGCTAGAGGACTGGTTAGAGTACGAGGCTAACCGCGCAGATTTATGTCGTGGAGAAACAGATGACTATTAAGGAAGATATTTCCAGTAAGCCATGTCAGTGTGGCGATGCCATGGAGTCAGTAATTAAATGCACGTCAGAATCAAATACACGTATAGGGTGGTACTGCCCCAAGTGTAGGAAGTTTGACAAAGCTATCGGGCGTGAGCGGAAAGAGTGAGCGGAAAGTTGAGGGGTTACTAAGTGAAGGCAAAAGATAAACAGGTTGGTGGTATGTCTTTGCTAGGGTTAGTAAGTTATTCGGAGGGCGGACCTGCGCCGAATAAATGAAAACACGTATCCATGTTAACCAGCACCACATAAAAGCAAACTCTAAGGATGGGGGTAGTCGACCCGTCCTTACTGTCAAGGACTACAAGCAGAACCGCAAGTGTAACGAGGTTGAAATAAACGGGCCTAGCAAAGTGGTTTACTCCCCAGACAAACCCCTGTCTTGTGGGGCTAAAGTATGGATTGAAACTACTGAACCAGTGGAAATTGTACGATGAAAAATATAGCAAAAAGGTTAGAAGATGAGTTGACGTACCTTGCTGAGATAGCAGACGCACACCCCACTGCGGGGCAGGAGTTTTACAGGAACTACGAGCTACTCAAGGATATACAGGAAGAACGTGATACGCTGTGGCATATCGTACTACTTACCAGAGCACTGGTTGAAGAATTAATAGGAGGAAAGATGAGTGACCTGACTGCAGATATTGAAGAATACTTTTCCATTGGTAGAGGTAATAGCGTTGCGGATGATTTACTAGAACGCGCCCTCACAATCCTGAAAGAGCAGGGGGAGTAGTAATGGAGGCTTGGTCTTATAGTAGTCTTAGCACTTTCAAACAATGCCCCAAGAAGTATTATCACTTGAAGGTAAAGAAAGACGTTAAAGACAAAGGTAGCGAAGCTACTATTTATGGTAACAAACTGCATAAAGCCGCAGAAAATTTTATAAAAAACAATGAACCGTTGCCGCCAGAGTTTAGTTTCATGCGCGGTACTATGGATACGCTAAGCAAGATAAAAGGCGATGTGCATTGTGAAATCAGATTCGGTATAACCAAGGAGGATGGTGAATACGGCCCGACTAAATTCTTTGGCTCGGATGTTTGGTGGCGCGGGATAGCAGACCTACTAATCATCAACGGAGATAAAGGCTATCTAGTCGACTACAAGTCTAGCAAGAGCGCTAAATACGCTGATACTAAACAATTGGACTTGTTGGCTGCCGCTGCATTTACACATTTCCCACAACTAAAAACGATAAAATCAGCACTAGCTTTTGTTGTGGCTAACGACATAGTCACAAAGGAGCACAAAGCTGAGTTACGCAAATCCTATTTTGCTACTTTCGACCCAGAACTGGAGCGTTTGCAAGTAGCGTTAGACGAAGATGTATGGAACGCAGTAAGTGGCCCATTGTGTGCTTACTGCCCGGTTACTAAATGCCCCCATTGGAGGGAAAGAAAATGACCAGAAGAGACTATAGAAGCGAGTATGACAGATACCAAGGCACCGAAGAGCAGAAGAAGAAACGCGCTCAACGCAATGCCGCAAGACGCAAAGCGGAACGGGAAGGTAAGGTAAAAAAAGGCGATGGCAAAGACGTAGCTCATCGTAAGGCTATGGACAAAGGCGGTAAGAACTCTGATGGCACTAGGGTAGAGTCTGCCTCCCGTAATCGCTCTTTCCGCAGAGACTCTAAAGGTAATCTAGTTTCCGAAACAAGTAAGCGCGAACGCAAAAAGAAATGAGAATATATAAAGATAAAGCCTTGGTCTTAAAGACCAAGCGGCCCCACCTTGTCACAGAATCTATAAAAAGATGCGAGATAATTTCTGAGCATAAAGGTATTTACGAGCTAGCGATACGCTGGGGGCTAAGTGAAGCGCAGTTCTTAGCGTCTTTGCGTGTGAAAGATGTACCATCACCGATAATCAGAGACTACGATTGGACTGGTAGGTACAAGCCTTTCCAACACCAAGTTGATACTGCTTCTTTCTTGTCACTGCGTAAAAGAGCATTTTGTTTCAACGAGCAGGGTACCGGTAAAACGGCTTCCGTTATATGGGCGGCTGACTACCTGATGAAGCAGAAACTTGTGCATCGAGTGTTGGTTATATGCCCCCTATCCATTATGAAGTCAGCTTGGCAAGCAGACTTATTTAAGTTTGCCATGCACCGTAGTTGCTCTGTATGCCATGGCACTTCTGCCCAGCGGCGAAAGATATTAGAAGAAGGTAGCCAGTTCGTGATTATTAATTACGATGGGTTAAACGTAGTACAACAAGAAATTATAGACGGCGGCTTTGACATGATTGTTGTCGACGAAGCTAACGCATATAAAAACGCACAAACCTCCCGTTGGAAGACCTTAAATAAAATAGTAAAGAACTTAGAGTGGCTATGGATGCTTACTGGTACGCCAGCAGCCCAAAGCCCAGTTGATGCTTTTGGTCTGGCTAAGCTAGTCAACCCCGAGAATGCCCCCAAGTACTTTGGTACGTTCAAAGATAAAGTAATGTACAAAGTATCCCAGTATATATGGAGACCAAAGCCGGACGCAGACAAAATAGTACACGAAGTCCTGCAACCCGCTATAAGGTTTGAGAAAGACCAATGCCTTGATTTGCCCAGCGTGACTTACATAGAACGCGAAGCTCCTCTTACTAAACAGCAGGAAAAATATTACAAGTTGCTCAAAGACATGATGACTATGGAAGCTGACGGTGAACAAGTAACTGCGGTCAACGCGGCTACCCAGTTGAACAAGCTACTGCAAATAACCGGCGGTGCGGTGTACACGGACGAGAAAGAAGTAATCGAGTTTGACGTTAGCAACAGGCTGAATGTAGTGCTAGAGGTGATACAAGAATCAAGCCATAAGGTACTTGTATTTGTGCCGTTCACTCACACCATAGAGCTACTACAGACTTTCTTAAATAAGAACAAAGTATCTAACGAAATCATATCCGGTAAGGTATCAGTAAACAAACGTGCAGAGGTAATAGACAAGTTCCAAGAAAACAAAGACCCGCACGTTCTCATAATACAACCCCAAGCTGCGTCACACGGCTTGACTTTAACGGCAGCTAATACAGTCATTTGGTATGCTCCAGTTACTAGCGTAGAGACATACCTGCAAGCTAACGCTAGGATCAACAGACCCGGGCAACACAACCCAATGACGGTCATTCACGTGCAAGGTAGTCCAGTTGAGCATAGGCTGTACTCCATGCTGAAGAACAATATAGATAACCACAACAAGATTATTGATCTGTATAGACAAGAACTTTCATAGTACCCTTGACATTGTAAAGGGAAGGGGTAAACTAGGCTCCCCACTAAAAGTTTAGGAGGAGCAATGAAACAACAAAGCACGGCGGATTTGGCGAAGGTCTACATCAAGATGAGGAACGCCATAAAAGCCAAAGAAGAAGAAATAAAGCAGATTAAAGAAGAACTCTCCGTAGTAGAAAACGCACTGCACGAAGTGTGCGAAGCTGAAGGGGCTAGCAGTTTGTCCACCCCTGAAGGCACTGTGATAAGACGTACTATGCGCAATTATTGGACAAGCGATTGGGACAATATGTACAAGACCATTATTGATAACAACGCTTTTCACTTGTTGGAGAAACGTATTCACAACGCTAACATGAAAGATTTCCTAAACGAAAACCCAAGTTTGGCACCGCCCGGACTGCAATCAACAACAAAGCACGTAATAAGCGTGCGTAAACCAACCTCTAAATAGGAGCGCAAGATGTCAAAAGACATTTCAATATTTGAGCAGCAGAGCACTGCTGTGTCTACAACAAGAAGGCAGAGTGCCTTATCTCAATCTTTGGCTAGAGCCAATACTATAAGCAACCGCAGGATTGCTACTAACACGAACGGTACGTTCAAGAAGATGGTCAATGGCGAACAGGTGGGTGAAGCTATCCGTGGTGAATTTAACTGCATCATTGTTAATGCGCTCGCCAACGTTTCTCGTATTTACTACAAAGAAGAGTACGATCCCAAGAAAGAACCAACACTGCCGAACTGCTGGTCGAATCTTGGTGATAAACCAGAGGTAGCGGCGGCTGACCCGCAAAGCCCCAACTGCACCAACTGCCCACAGAACGTAAAAGGCTCCGGTAAGAATGGTGGTAGGGCTTGCCGTTACCAGCGCCGTATAGCCATCATACTAGAAGGCGATTCCGACGGTGATGTTTACCAGTTTACTATCCCAGCTAAATCTTTGTTTGGCAAAGGCTCCGGTAACGTGCACCCGTTTGAAAGCTACGTTAATTTCCTTTTCGCTAACAAGCAAGCACCGGATACTGTAGTAACCAGAGTAGCTTACGATACAGACGCCGACACTATGGAACTTATGTTCTCTCCGTTGCGTGAGATTACCGACGAAGAATACGAGTTAGTTGTTGAGGCACAAGGTCGCCCTGAAGCAGAAGGGTATACAAGAATTACCGTTGCGCAAACTGACGGTGTAACCAAGCTGCCGCCAAAGCAGGAGGCCCCAAAAGTACAACGGTCCGACGAGCCAGATGACGAAGAACTGGAAGTACAGGAGCCTACCAAGCGCACCAGTAAAAAAGCCGAAGAAGAAACCCAAGAATCCGACAACCTCGTTGGTGCAGTTTTTGAAAAATGGGCTGAAGACGACGACGAATGAGCATTGGTTATACTCGCTACTTAATAGAGGCTAATCGCGAAGCACCAACCACACTAGGCGTGCAACTTGGTAAATGGGCTATACGTAACAACGTGCCTGTTAGCCAAGTTGCTAGCCGGTTTGGGGTCAGTAGACAAACGGTATACAACTGGTTTATAGGCAAGTATGAACCGAACGAAAGCCTAGCCAAACAAATTCGTTACTACATCCGCAAGAAGTCTTAAAAACATGAAAATTATCGACTCGAATCGAGGGCGTAGTGCCCCCTGTAGAAACAGAAATGGAAAAATTTGACCTCATTGAAGCAGTACAACCGCAAGGTGGTTACTACTGCGTATTCGGTGTTAAAGACGATGGTTTCCCAAAGCAATACTTGTACAAACTTAGAGAAGAATTTGATGGCAAAGTAGCGGAGCTACTAGCTGCAAAGTACAACGTATTCTACGCGGTAGCTAAGTTTAAGACAGACGAAAACCGTAAAAAGCCTAATGTGCAGGGGTTGAAAGCCCTGTGGCTAGACCTAGATTGCGCCCCCGGCAAGGATGTTGTCAACGAAAAAACTGGCAGGCCAGACGGCTACGCATCTAAGAAAGAAGCCAAGAAAGCTCTCATGGCGTTCTGCCAAACTGTTGGCTTACCTCCCCCAACCATAGTTAATTCAGGTCGGGGCTACCATGTCTACTGGGTACTTGAGGAAGAAGTAACCCCCGAGGAGTGGGAGCCTGTAGCTTACCGCTTGCGGGACATTTGCAACACCCAAGAACTATACGTAGATAACAACGTATTTGACGTAGCGCGTGTCTTACGAGTCCCTGATACTCTTAATTTTAAACAAGACCCACCCCTGCCAGTAGCCATACAGTTTGTATCTGATCCAGTCAAACTGGCTACGATCAAAGACATACTTGGTGTCGAAGACTTGGCTATTAGCCAACCCAAGGGGAAACGCAGACAAAGCCTTCTAGGGCAACGGATGCGCGGGAATATCGAGTATAGCTTCACCAAGATAATGATTAAGTCCGCCAAGGGTAACGGGTGTGCGCAACTACTAGACTGCTATAACAACCAAGCTACTCTATCCGAGCCTAGATGGTTCAACGCTTTGTCCGTTGCTTCCAAATGTAAGGACTGGGAGAAGGCTATCCACAGAATCTCAGAGGGGCATCCAGACTATGACTACGATGCTACGGAGAGGAAGATACAACACATCCAAGACTCGCACAGTTGTGAGCAGTTTGAACAGAATAATCCCGACGGATGCAAAGGCTGTCCGCACAAAGGCAAGATTAAGAAGCCTATTGAGTTAGGCAAAGACGTAGCAATGTCAGTCAATATTGTAGAGCCGTCTGAGGTAGGGGAACTAGCTAGGCAACCTTTGGACTCGGTTGACCGCGCCAAGTTGCCGCCGCCTCCCGCTGGTTACTCGCTAGGGGCAAACGGGGGTGTATATGTTGATACAGGCGAAGAAATAAAGGCGGTATACGAGAACGATTTGTACTTGATAAACATACTGGAAGACCCAGATATAGGAGATGTCCTTGTGTTAAGGGTACATCTGCCGAAAGACGGTGTGCGCGAAATCGTAGTACCTTTCTCCAAGTTTGTAGATAAAGCGGAATTTAAAAGGAAGCTCGCAGAGAAGGGGGTTATTGGTGGCGCTGGTCAGGATAACCTTATGTATTCTTATGTATTGGCAAGCGTTAAAGAAATGCAAGAGCAGAGGAGAGCAGATAAGATGTCTTCGCAGTTTGGTTGGTTAGACAACGACACTAAATTCTTAGTCGGAACCAGAGAGATAACAGCAGATAACGTGTACCACCGTACTCCGTCCTCGGCTACTGAACCTATGATTCCTTTGCTTGAGCCAGTAGGTACGTTAGATAAGTGGAAAGAAGTTTGGGCTTTGTACGGTAGAGAAGGCATGGAAGTGCAGGCTTTTGCCGCACTGACTGGATTCGCATCTCCGCTGCTTAAGTTTACTGGGCAGAAGGGGGTCATCATAAGTTTGAACCACAAATACGCGGGCACCGGTAAAACTACTGTGCTGCGTATGGCTAATAGCGTATTCGGTAACCCGTCCGGTTTGTTGGGTATAGAAGATGATACGTATAACGGTAAGATATTAAAGGTCGGGCTGCTCAATCACCTGTGTAATACGATAGACGAGCTAACCAACATAGAAGACAAAAAATTAAGCTCCTTGATTTACGCTCTTTCGCAGGGTAAAGGTAAAGACAAAAGTGAAACCCATACCAACAGACTGCGTTTTAACAACGTAACTTGGAACAGCATGACCCTAACAAGCTCGAACAAGTCCAACTACCAGACTTTGGCTTCTCTTAAGAACGCCCCTGACGGCGAGTATATGCGTCTGCTGGAGTTTAAGGTTGAATACACTGGTGACGTAATAAGCAAGGACGAAGGGCGTATGTATTTTGACCACCAGCTAAAGGACAATTATGGGCACGCCATAGTACCTTTCATGCAGGAAGTATTAAGCGATATAGAAGAGGTTAAAACGCTATTGCTAAATACGCAGAGGAAAATAGACGCTGAGCTTAAGCTAACCCAGCGCGAAAGAAACTGGTCAGCAGGGCTAGCTGCGATAATAACTGCGGGGCTTATAGCCAAAAGAATTGGTTTGTTAGATGGTTGGGACATCAACCGTATATACCATAAAGTAGTACCTAAGATATTAGATATGCGGGAAATAACTAGCGCCCCAGTAGGTAACTCTGTAGGCGTAGTAGGCGATTATTTAAACAGGAAGTATGCTAGGAACACGCTTGTTATTAATAAAGAAGTTGACAAAAGATCAAACTTGCCTAGCTTCCCTATCAGAGAGCCTAGCGCCGAACTAGAAGTTAGAATCGAGCCGGATACCAGACTTATTTACCTCGCCGCTGCACCGTTTAAGAGCTACTGTCTTAACTACCAAGAAGACTACCAAGACCTTGCGTCGGAGCTTAAAAAGAAAGGCGTATACAAAAAAGCCGGTGCTGTGCGTTTAGGTACAGGGTGGTCTACCGGTACCCCAGTACATTGCATTATATTAGATGCGTCTAACTCTGAGTTTATAAACATAGAAAACTTAACCGAGTCAGTGGCAGAAGATGAAGATAGAGAACGTAGCGTATCGGATAAACTGGAGTAATTTTAAAAAGGGCTATTCGTTTTTCATACCGTGTTTAGATGTGAAAGCAGGCAGCAAAGATATACAGAAGGAAACTAAACGACTTAAGTATAAAGTGGTTACTAAAGTAGTAATAGAAGACGGAGTGCGCGGAGTACGGGTATGGAGAGTTTAAAGGTCGCCGTCATACAGGCGTATATACTCTCTTTTGCCCACGTCCGTTACGTTTAACCCAGCTATGCTGTTTTTCATGTTTGCCGTCTTTGCGCGTATTGACCGCTCAACGGTGTCCGGTTTGACGATCCCCGGCACTTTTTCATTCAAGGCAAGCAACTTAGCTTTTAACTCTGATTCTTTAGCCGAGTCGCCCATCCGCCTAGCTTGGAATATAGCTTCAAGGTACATGCTCTTCAGGCCATTATAGAAGTCATCTCTAGCCCCAACGTAACCACGTTTTTCATACGTCATTGCTTCTTCGGTAGAGGTAAAGCCGAAACCTTTCATAGCTATCTGGAAAGCGTTTAAGTCTGTTGTAACATCGTCACCACGTAGTGTCATCACGCCGCCATCTTGCAAGTACCTCCAAGCCCTCAGTGGGTTACGCATAAACCCCGGAGATACGTATTCTACGGCCCGGTAGACATTCCCTTTCTTTAGCTCTGACATAGCGCGGTCATAGCCAGTAGCAATAGAACCGATTGGCCCTGCTGCCCCCATCAGCGCTGTAGTTAGCAACCCGTTTTCTGTCATACCACGTGGGTCATCTCTCCACAATATGTCGTTGGCTAAAGAAACACGGCTTTGGATTTCCAAACCGGTGAAGTAGTTTAATGGACCTTTGTAGCCAAGTTCCCCGAAGAACAGCAGCGCTTCTTCTCTAGGGTTGTAGTACTCATCGTCATCTCCTGTAAGGGCGTGCAGCAGAGACAACATGGCATTGAAAGCGCCGTAGAAGGGCAGACCTGCTACGCCTAATAGAGAACCACTAATTGCGTAAGTCCCAGCTAACTGCCTACGGGCTATACGTCTAATCTCTGGTGTTTCTCCTTTTACTGCGTCCGCAAAGTTAGTGCCTAGTACATACGCAGAGTTCAATATGAAACTTTTAAACGTCCAGAATATACGACCCAAATCGCCTTGCATTATAGCTGCGCCAGTAGCTGGAGTACCGGAAGTATTTATTCTTTTGACTACATTGAGTGCGAAGTCGATGGCATCTTGCTCGCCCATTGGTTTCTGACCTAATGAAGCATTGCCCTTCCGCGCTAGCTCGTACGCAGCTATAGCTGTAACTGCCCTGTTGTACTGTTCTGTTTTTGCAAACGGGTACGAGAGCGCTGTCCACGCCTTGTCCCAGTACTTTTTAAGCCCAGTAGTATCTGTTCTAGCCATACCAAGGATTTCTCTAGCTACGGTATGCCCTAGCTGCCCTTGGTCTACAAGCTGGTTGTATAGCTTGTTGTATTTAGTGCCTTGCCCCCAGTTATCATCTCTTAATAACGGAGCGAATTTGCCAGCCTTCAGCAACTCAGCACTAGCTTCCGTAAACCCAAACTGCCCACCTAGCTGGGGTAGTGTAAATATTGGCAGGGTAGACAAGTTTACTGTGGCGGAGGATATGTTACCCAATATGTAGTAAGCGTAGCTCGCAGTGGTGGCCCCGCTGACAAGTTTTGAGTAGTGTGGGTCGCGCAAGAAAGCAGCTTTTTCTGTTATGTTCCTGCTTACTGAGCTTATGTCAGCGTCGCTAGAGTTCTGCTCGTTAGAGAAATACGTCAACGCTTCCTCTACTTTAGGTAGGTATTTTAAGTCCGCCAACTTTCTTGCCCATTTAGGCATTGTAGTAGCGTAGGCTTTTATAATGTCTGTTGACATACCCGGTATGTTTTCTGAGCGCATGAAGTTTTTCACGATTGACTGCGCAGGGAACATGGTCAAGTACGCTTGGTATATGGAGTCTTTTACTTCTTGGCTAGTGTCGGCTGGCAGTTCTGCCATCAACTTACCCACCAAGGAACCAGCGGGTATGCTACTTGGATTGTACTTTACGTCACTTAGCCGCTCGTAAACTTTGTAGCTATTAGGTTTTAACCCTAAAACTTGTACGGCTTTTTCCCGTATAGCCGGAGTTTCAAACTGCAACACAACGCGCTTCATACCTTGGAAGTCGTTTATGTCTAACACGTAGTCCCCAAACCTGAGATTAGGTACGTAACCCTCAACCGGCATGGCTTTCTCAAACTCTTTGCGTAACTGTATTACAGCTTTCTTGCCGTCCGTAAGCTGGGATTCTAACGTAGACCAATATGTATTATACGCAGCGTCAAAATCTTTGCGCATAGTGAGGTACATATCTCGGACTGGTTTAGGTAAGTTATTAAATATATTGTTTAAACGCTTGTAATCTTTATTGTTCTTATAACGCTCTGCTCTTGTTTCCTCGTCGAGCAAGAAATTTATTTTTGCAAGTCGTGCGTCTCTTGCAAGTACGCCTGCGCGTTTAACTGCTGCTTTGTACTTGTCTTCAAGTTTTTCAAACACCCTTACATTTTTATTGCCTTGGTCAATAATTTTTTCACCGTAGCCCATGCGCTGTTCTTCAGCGTCTATGAGTTTCTTTAGCTCTTCAACTGGCTTTGCAAAGGTTGAATCTGTTGCCGCCCGCAGCTTAAACCTGTCGTATATATGTTCGAGCCTAGCCCCTTTCCACAGTAATTGTTTGATGTTGTCAGGTGCGCGTTTTAGGAATTGCTCGGCTTCCGCTTTTAGTCTGCCATCAACCTTGTACCTGCCGCTGGCTAGGTCATCCAATACTTCTTGTGCTGTCTGCGGGGTACCAAAGAATAGCAGGTCGGGCAACGTAGCTTCTGCTGTGCCTGTTACTCCAACCAAGTCTTTTATATGCTTGTAAGCCGCATCGTAGGCTGTCTGTTCTTTGCGTATACCAATAAACCGTAGGATAGAGTCGATGATAGTACCTAAGAATGTCTTCTCTCCCTTTGGCGCTTTTATCCTGTTTAGCAACGCCCTAAACTCAAAATTACCCATGAACTCTGCAACGAACTCTTGCGTATCTTGCGCACCGTAGGCATCCCCCATACTGTCTTTAATCTGGGCAAAGAACTTAGCGAAGTCTTTTGCTATCTGGGAGTTAGGGTCAGCAACGGCTTTGGCTAGTCCGGCGTGAGCAAATTCATGTATCAGCACACCTTCGTTTAATCCATTTTCAGAACTCAACACGATTGTGTCGTTAACAGTATCGTAGTACCCGCCTGAACCAACCGGCACAGCACGCATAGGCGCTTTAGTCAATAGTGCTTTAGTAGTAGCAGTCGACACAGCCTTTGTGCCCAACAATACTTGAGAAACTCTTAGTAGCTCGGATAACGCAGTATCTTCAGCAGGGGACAAGCCTAGCAACTTACGTATTGCTTGGGTAAATACTGACCATAAAGTGCCTTCTCCTTGGCGATAAGGAATGCTATCAAGCAGTTTTTGGGATTCTTTACTGGAAAGACCCCATGCTAATATTTCCTGCTCGTTATCTAAAAAGTTGGCTCTACGTGATACTAGGGTTGCTTCAAAAGGAGTAAGACGCTGCCCGTTTTTCCTTTTTTGTTCTATGCTTTCTACAACAGCGTTACCCACTTTTATCAAATCATTACGCGCTTGTACGTAATTTTCAGGCCCGATCCCCGCACGTGCTTGTAACAAAATCGCAGAAGTTACAGCATGGACAAACTCGTGCGTAATAACTTCAAACGAAGTTCCGGGGTTTCCGGTGTCAACTGCTTTTAAGTATACATAGGTAGGTACGCCTGCTCTTATCTTATTATCAACAATCAGGTCTGGATAAGAATAAGCCCCTCTTACCGAAGCGTTAGCTATCTTAGGTATACTAGGAGGAACAGGGTCACCGGCATGAAGTATTTTAACTTCTATTGGCCCAAGGCCGTCACTGTTCAACTCCGCTAGGCGCTGTTTTACGGCAGTCGCAATAACTCGAAGGTCGGGGTCAGGCGCTTCGTTTATTACAAAGTCAAGAATACCGCCGGTAGTTTTTATGCGTTCTACGTTATCCTGTACATATTGGTATTCTTCTTGACTAATCTCGCGGTTATTTATACCCCCGCGCTCGTCTATTACTACTTTGGTAGCCAGATTGAGGGCTAGTAGTTTGTTCAACAGCTTCTGTATATCTTTGGGCTGGTTGGGCATGGCGTCGCGTATTGCTGCGCTTAAGTTGCCACGCTCTAGGTTGGTCTTAGCTTTGTCAGATAGTTTCCGGCCTACATTTTGTGGACCTTGCAGATTTTCAACATTCCGTAAGCCTTGCTTACTTGGGAACACCACTTGCCTAGTTTGTTCTGGGCCAGAAGCGGGCAATTGTGTTCTCTTTTTCCCACTTCGCTCAAAGGCTTCTATTTGCTTTTTTAACGCTTCTGGGGAAGTTTCATCTGCAAACGCTCTAGCGTCTTCTTTTTCTAAGGCTTGCGCCAATTCAGTCTTACCCGCAGCTCTGGCTTTTGCTGCTGCGCCGGGGTCACGAACTAAAACATCGCTTTGTTTAGCTCTTTGGAGTTCTTCTAAAGATGGCTCGTCTATGCCTCTAGCGTCAGCGGCTTCATTTTCTATTCTTTTGAGTTCAGCTCTATACTCTGCTTCAGCTTCTTTACGACTTAAATATGGTTTCCGCCTTTGAAGATTTGTTATACCTATCTCTAAGTCAGTTTCTCGCGCAGCTCGTGATATGGATTTAGTTTTTTGCGCTTTCTTCTGTCCTTCGGAACGATTTTTAGCTTTTCGCTCTTCCCTTTCCTCTACAGGTATCCTGTTCTCTCTGTATTTTTCAAGGTTCTCTAATATGCGTTCTACATCTGTATTAACTCTATCAACAACACTTCTTCCCCTATCAGATAGTTTAGGAAGCAAGAAGTCTAATACAGCTCGGGCTTCACCTTGGGAGGCTGTAAACTCACGCTCGGTGTAAGTAGGAGTTGATTCTGCAACCAATACCTCAATAGCAGAGGATGGCTCAAACACGTTTAATATTTCTTGCAGCTTCCTTGCCTGCGGGCTTTCTTCGGTAGTATTCCGGTAGGCAGTCATCACTTCTGCGCTAGCAGTATCTATAGGTCTTGCATTCTCGAACTCAACAAATTGAGGGGCGGCTTCACCCCGCTCTACCGTTTCTTCTTCCGCGAAGACTAGACCTGTACCTTCTTCGGTTTCTTCTGCTGGGGCTTCCTGCACAGTCTCTTCGACAACCGGTTCTTCGGCTACCGGGGCTTCCTCTACAGTTTCTTCGGTGGCTACAGGCTCTTCAACGACCACCGGCTCTTCCACCGGGGGCGCTGTTTCTTCTTCGACCTGTGTTTCAGCTTGAGGGGCACGGGACTGTATTTCAGTCTCTACATTACGGATAGCGTCCTCTACAAGACTTTTTTGCTGCTGCGGTATTGTTTTTAGAAGTTCTGGTAGTTCAGTTTGATACCTAAGTAAATCTTCGTCATTACTGCCTTTAAGTTCTTCAGGCGTAAACATGGATTTGAATTGTTCTTCACCACGCTGGGCTGGTATTTCTTCGCTTTCTGTTTCCACCCCTGCCTTAGCCCGTTCTTCTGCGGCTATATCATAAATAGTCCTTTCGTCGGTCTCAGGCGCAGCTTCGGTAGTGGTTTCTGGTTCGGCGACGGTGGCGGCGGTTTCTGGTTCGGCAGCGACAGTAGTGGTTTCTGTAGGCGCAGCCTTCGCACCTACTTTGTCAACCCCGGGGAATTCCGGTGCCTGCCTACCTTGCACGGCGTAACCATAGCTCCAAATATCTTCTATTAGTTTGTCGGTTTTGGCTTTGCTTTTTGGGCGCGTCTTCTGGTACTGCTTAACCGCTTCTATAGCTTGTGCGTTCTGGGCAGGATCACTCAAGTCTAGCCCTACTAAAGCACCAGTACCTTTAAATAGCGTAGGAATGTTTATACGGTTCTGGTCTGTCCACTTTTTCCAGCCCGCTTCTGAAGTATCTCTAAGGTCTACAGCGGTTATAGCTTTTGTTGGGGCAGCTACAGTTTCTGCGGGTGCAGCCTCTTCTGTGGTTGCCTCGTCCCCAAACAGGCTCTTAACTTCAGCATCTTCCTCTACCGTTTGCTGTAGTCTCGGGTCTTGGGGCCTTGTAATACGCTCACCAACACCACGAACAGTACCAATACCACCACCAACAAGACCAGCTAAATACCCAGCTTCAAGGTACTCAGACATAGCTTCATCGTTGTCCACTGGCAAGCCAGCTTGATACCGTTCTATAACCTGCTGGGCTATTTCTGTAGGCATTTCTGTAACAACACCAGTGGCAGCTCGCTGCGTTACGCTCCCCAGCAAAGAACGATTAGCGGCATTGATTAGCTGCTGCCTAGACAATTCTGCCGGAGTAGTGCCTAATAAGCGGCTAAGTAACCTTCTACCCAGCACACCCGCACCCCCAACCGCTTCTAGCCCAGTCTGTAAAGCAGCCGCTACCGCTGCTTTTTTTAAGTCTACATCTACTTCTTCACCCCGCGCAATCTGCTCAGCAGCCTGCCTTTCTGTGTCGGGACCGAATAATTGAGGGTATATAGCGGCTAAACCGCCTACGGTACCGGCTAAGGGTTTGAGTTGGGGGACAGGCATAGCAGTAGCACCTAATCTGCCGCCTGCTATTAGACTGGCAAGGACGCCGCTCTGGCTGGCTCCTGCTCTCGGTATTTCGGTTATCGCTTGTTTTACAGCGGCAGGTAGACCTTCGGTTCGGTACGTTTCTCTAATACCTTCAAAACTTGGCCCGATTCCGTAGTCTTCTGCTATCTCTTGTCCACGTTGTATACCTTCAACTGCGGCTACGTCTTTATCACCAAGCAAAGATTCAAATGCAGTACGGTATGCTGACCCTGTAGTTTCCAGACCCCGCATAACTTCGTCCATGAAAGTGCTTTTTGCTGGTTCAGGAGGAGCGTAGGCGCCGGGATACTTTCTTTCTACAAAAGACCGTATCTCCGAGGCTGGCATACTGTCTGGGAAGTTTACCAACTGCCCATCTGGCATTCTTACTACAGGCATAGCGGCCTCTTACCGTCTTTATAGTTGGGAGTAGTCTATCACTGTTTGCCCGGTGCCCGTAGTACCCGTAGCCATGTCCATAAGCTCCTGCGCCCTACCCATAATCCAAGAATCCTTTTGTTTTTCTAGTTCTGCTATGGCCTCTTTTTCTGCACTATTGGTGAAGAACCCGGCCTCGTCTTCCAATTTTTTCCTCTCATTTAACCACTGCGCTTCGGCGATAGCGTAAGCATCGGCAAATGATTTTATTCTAGCTATCTGGGCCGCGTTGGCGTTTCTTTCCCGTTCTAACTCAGCCAGTTGCTCTAGCTGGTCGCGTTTGAGCTTGTTGGCTTCTTTCTGGCTTAGGAAAGCCTCTCGACCTCTAGTTCCGCCAGCCAAGGCAGAAGCCGCGTTGGTAGCACCTGCACCACCTGCAAGAAACGCTGCCAACTCACCCATATCTATGTTTTTCAGGCTCATCCGGCGCTCTTCGCCTTCACCCTCACCACTACCTGACTCTCCGGTAGTTGGGGTTGTAGGTGTTTCTGTGGTTGTAGGTACATCTCTACGCTCCACATAGTTATCTGCTGGTGTGGTAGCTGGTGTATCTCTACGCTCTACGAAGTTTTCTGCGCGTGTTGGGGTAGACTCGTCCGGGGTAGTAGAACCATCGCCGCCTAAAATATCATTTAAAAGCGCACCCACAGCTTCTGTTTTAGACATAGGCTCGCCATTTTCAGTTCGGCTTAGAAGATAATCACTACCTCTTTTGCGTAAGTCTTCTAATATGGGGGTAACACCTAGAGCGTCTAAACCCCCTGCCATGTCTTCTCTAAGTCCGGCGGTATCCTCCCAAAGAGTTTTGCCACCCTCAACAGTACGTTCTGCACGGTCTGCGAGCCACGGTATTCCGGTCTCTGAAAGCCAATCTCTAGCGTCGCGCCCCAGCTCACTGGCGTTATCAACAATGTTGCCGACGACTCTGGGTGTGTCTACGCCAGCAAGTAACTCTTCACCCGTCCCGTACGTAGCCTTACCAGCGGCTTCTATCAGTTCTGGCGATGCCTCCGAAGCTGTCTCTATGCCGCCCCCAATAATAGTACCTAAGTTCTCAAGCAACGACTTATCAGTTGAAAGTTCACGTCCTTCAAACGCATCAGCCGCGCTTTCGCTTATATTGCGTGCGGCGGAATCTATTGCATCCGCAACGCGTTCCCCGAAAACCATTTCTAGCGGAGTAGTATAGTCTTCACTTGGCCCCTGCCTTGCCCTCATGTCTGCCGCAATGTCCATTAGGGACACAGCTTTTCCGGGTTCGCGCAACGGACCAATACGGTCCTCCTGCCCCATCCTTCGCATTTCGATTACATCGCTTGCGGTTAGAAGATTACCTGTTACCCTATTGCGGGCTACATATTCTTCGTCAGGCAAACTTGTATCACTATAGCCAACTAAGTCGCCTGTCTGGTAGCGTTTAACTTCCCCACCACCGTACATACCCTGTTCCTGCATTGAGCGTTCGTATTCTTCAGCAGGGTCAAAACCGCGAGCACGTTCTACATCTAGCATAAACCGGGACGGGTCTTGTGCCTGACGCTTCATATCTTCCAACATCATGCTGATAGCCTGTGCGGCCTCGGGTGTGATATTAGGGTCTTTGAGCTTTTCAGATAGGCGTACGTATTCCTGTACGGAAGTGTCTGCCATACCACCTTCTTGGAAAGCAACGATACCACCACCAGCCATACGAGCCATGTTAGGAGCGGGTTGAGACGGGATACCGGCGGCAGGACGAGCTTGGGCTTGGGCCATACGTTGACCCTGTATCTGAATACCCGGCATCATGGAAGCAACTTCCTGCCTGCTAGACTCTAGTGCTTGTTGTTCAAGCTGGTCTTTTACCGTAGCGGGGTTGCTCTGCATACTAGCCTGTATAGCACGGGCCTTCTCTTCCTTTTCCTTGGAGAGTGCCTGTAGTGCTAGTAAGTCAATAAGCTCTTGAGACTGCGCATAGCGTTGCTGGAGGGCCTGTTCACCCAGCATCATACGGTCACTAATCTGCCTGTCTATACCTGTGTTCATTAGCCCCCCCTTAGCATATCAAGTATTGCTGCTATACCACTGGCACCGCCCATAAACTGACCCAGTCCAGAAGGTTCAGCATACTGGTATGACTGAGTTTGTATTGGTAACCCTTGTAGTAGTGACTGCATGAACTGTACTTGCTTGTAGGGGTAATCACGTTCTTGCTCAAACTGGGCCTTGTCAGCAGCGATACCTTCGCTCTCGATACCCCTCTGTTGTGCCCCACCAGCAAGCTGTTGCTGTAGGGCTTGTAAACCGTATTGACGCTCTTGATTGAACATATCTGCGGCTTTGTCGTAGGCTTTTTCCATCCCTGTGCCATATATGTTGGCAAGGTTTCTCTGCAATGCACCGGACAACTCAGCTTCGGCTACGGCCTGACGCCCACCACCATACGCACCTGCCCTACCGTACCTGCTCTGGAGGTTCTGCTGTTCTATCTGCGCCTGACGACGCGCCTCTTCCATCTGCGGTTGGAGGGCCGCATTTATGTATGGGTTCATGTACTGCTGAGCTACGGACTGCGGTCCTTGCGGTCCTTGCGGCGCTTGAGGCGCTTGTGGGCCTTGCATTCCCATAACTTGCGTAGCTATGCCATTACCCATATCAGTTACTGGGCCTTCGTAGCCAAGGTTTCCTTGCTGCGGGCCTTGTGGCTGGTTCTGCAAGATCCAATTCATAGATTCTTCTTGAGATGCGTTTGGGTTTGCTTCTCGCCACTTTTCAAACGATTTTTCAAGGGCGTCACCAGCGGCAGTACGCACAACCCTAGGCATAAACGGAGCATTGGTACCGCCAACTGGCATATTGGTGGCATCCGGTTTTTGGGCTCCCACACTCTCTATGAGCTCTTTGCGCATGGCATCAGTCATTCCCGGC
>Ga0181553_10000777_pt1 | contig 28162 bp, 42 predicted proteins | sample 011ome_17_FD_133753 | JGI IMG/M metagenome (GOLD analysis project Ga0181553, IMG submission 133753) | Coastal salt marsh microbial communities from the Groves Creek Marsh, Skidaway Island, Georgia - 011502XT metaG (megahit assembly) | ecosystem: Environmental > Aquatic > Marine > Intertidal...
TACAAAGAATGGGTTGCTAGATATGAGAGCGATTCAAGCGGTCTTGGTGATACCGTAGAGAAAATTACTAAAGCTACAGGCATAAAGAAGGCTGTAGAGTTTGTGGCCGGTGAAGACTGTGGCTGTGATAAACGCAAGGAGAAACTCAATTACTTATTTCCCTATAATAAGCCTAATTGCTTTACAGAGGAAGAATTTGATTATTTAAGTGAATTATTCTCTGATAAATTATGGCAGAGAAGATCACCTAAAGGTGAACAAGTTAGAGAGATATATGCCATTTACAATAGAGTTTTTAATGTTTCTGACCTACCTAGTGGATGCGGTTCTTGTGTCCTAAATAGACTTAAAAAGATAGAGAGACTATATAAAGAATATCTTGATTGAACAACAACTTTTCGAATATCTAAGAAAAGATCATTATCCCGATCTAGTTAAGGCTAAAAGCCAAATGAGTAGGTGGGATTGTTATAGTCCGATTACATTTCACAGAATAGAACTTAAGTGCAGAAGTAAGCACTTTGATGCATTACTTATAGAGAAGAAAAAGTATGATGCTATGGTCCTTAAATGCCAGGACAACCTAGACATACCCATCTATATTAATTCTACTCCAGAAGGGGTTTATAGGTGGAATCTATATAATGTTGAGCCTCAGTGGTTTACTAAGAAGATTAAGGCTACAACTGAGTTTGCAAATAATAATTTAATAGATAAAGAGATTGCCTTACTTGAGGTGATTGATGCTGAAGTGTTATGAGTGATAGTTTAAAAAAATGGGTGGAGATGCAGTTCGGAGACAGATGGACTATGGACTCCACTTACGAGCACAGAACAGAGGACCTTATAGTCGAAAAGGTTATAAGTGTTATGAGGGATAGGAGTAAGAAAGGTATTGATAAGTATGGTACTACTTTGCACGACTCCCCTGATGGATTCTATAAACTCCTTAATCATTTACAAGAGGAGCTTATGGATGCAATATTATATATAGAGAAAATTAAAAGTCAAAAGTAATGCCACTACCAAAACCAACAGCAGAGGAAACTCAACAGAAATTCATACAAAGGTGTATGATCAATCCAGAGATGATTAAAGAATTTAGACCTGTAGACCAAAGGTTTGCAGTATGCAATCAAATATACAGGGATGAAAGAAGCTAGTCTTATAATGATGCAAAAGGATATTAAAATCCTTCAACAAGCATTGGCGGTAGCCTTATACAAAATAGAAAAATTAGAAAAAGAAAATGATAACCGACGAGAAGATAAGAAAGATTCAGGGGTACAAGACCTGGACAGTGAAAAGAAAAGTTGATGAGCTCCTAAGGGAGGATGCTTGGATGTACACCAATCTAGGGATAGATTCAACAGTGACACAAAAGAAAGCTGTGAAGCTAATGAGTAGAAAGATATACAGAGCTATAGCAGCTATCAGTCCATTAGACGGATATATCCTAGAGGCACATATGAATGAAAAAGATTTAACTGATAAATAATTGTGTATATCTAAAAAAAAGATTAGCTTAGTTGTATGAAAACAATTAAACTATTTGACGGTAAAGAATGGAAGGTAGATGAAATCCTTAAGAAGATGGATGATGACTCCTTCTATTATGGCTATCTAGGTCAGAATGCCTTATCGTCTTCATCAGCTAAGGATTTATACAAATCACCAAAGACATACTTCAATAAAACCAAAGAGGTTAATTCAGATGCTGCTCCACTTAGAGAGGGTAGACTGATACATACCGTTGTATTGGAGGAGGAGAAACTAAATGACAAATATGATTTTGTCAATATAGGTGGTAGAAGGACAAAGACTTTTGAAGCAGCACAAGAAGAAGCTAAAAGTAAGGGTAAGGAGGTTATGCTCACTAGTGAACTTAATAAGGCTAATGAGCTTTGTAATGCTATTAGGTTCAACAGTCACGCTAATGAACTATTCACTGGAGGTACAGCAGAGACACCTGCTATTGGTGAGTTGTTTGGCCTACCCTTTAGAGGTAAGGCTGATTACCTTAAGGATGGTCACCTTGTTGATCTTAAGACCACTAGCAAGTTAGATGGTTGGGAGAGAGCAGCTAAGTACACTTGGCACTACGATATGCAAGGGTGGATTTATTGTGAGCTCTTCGGGGTGACTAAATTCACTTTCGTTGTAATAGAGAAGGGTACTGGTGATATAGGAATATTTGAACTCAGTGATGAGACTAGAGAGCTTGGCGGTAATAAAGTCAAGCAGTGTGTTAATACCTATAAGGAATACTTTATAGATAAAAGAAGTAAATTGAATGACTACACCATTAGGGGAATCCTCTAAGAAGTTCAAAGAAGAAGAAGGTTTGTATTATTATCTCACCATATTAAGTTTACTTGAAGGAGTCTCTGTCTACGAACTAGACTTGGAATTAAAGTTCCAGGAGAAGTTAGAGAACTACGAGGCTTGTGCAGGTATTAAGAAAGCTATAGATGAGGCGGATTACAAAACCTATTCTGAATTAAAATTAATTGCCCTAGAACTAGATAACAAGTATAATTTATAAATAACAGATATGGAACAAGAATTAATAAGATCAATTGTAGAAGAGTATTTCGGAATAAACTTAAGTGAAAAGTCTAGGAAGACTCTTTATGTAGAAGCTAGGGCTATCTACTATAAACTTTGTAGAACACACTTACCTCAGCTATCCTTAGATAGGATTGGTAGTGAAGTAGATAGAGATCACGCTGTAGCTATAAACGGTATTAAAAGGATTGAGGGTTGGTTAACTTATGATAAGAGAATCCAAATGATTTATGGTGATCTTAATGAAAAGGTTTGTGAGATGATTTACAAGACTAAAGGTTATGTTCGCTTTGAAGATACAGAGGCTCTTTACGAGTCTAAATATAGAAGTCTATTAGATGACTATAATGAACTAGCAAGAAAGTTTTTATTCCTAAGAGCTTCTCTATCTAAGTATGAACCCAACAGGGTTAAGTCAGATGTATTTGCACTAAAAGAAGAGAAGTATGCCGGTCAAGAACGATAGAATACCGGAGGCTGTAATAAACCAAGAGGCTGCTAAGTGGTGTATGGATAGGGGTTATAGAATATATCCTGTACCTGTGGAGTTTAAAGAACTTAAGTACAAACAGAAGTTAGGTGTTAAGTTTAAACTGATGGTTGAGTTTGGTGGTGAGAAGAGGATAGGTGAGAAACTATACAGTCAATCTGAATGGCCATTTGCAGTGTGGTCCATATATAATTTTTTATATAATAAACATAATGCAACAAATTAATCTATTAGATTTATTTAGTGGTATCGGTGGGTTTCACCTTGGATTAGAGAGAGCAGGTTTTGAAATCAACTCTTATAATTCAGAGATAGATAAATACGCAATACAAGTATATAAACATAATTTTAAAGATAGTAAATATGTTGGATCAGTTACAGATGTTCGAGGATCAGAATTACCAAGAATCAACGGAATCACCTTCGGAAGCCCTTGCCAGGATTTTAGCCTTGCAGGAAAAAGGAGAGGTATGTCTGGAGAAAGATCAAGTCTCATCCTTGAAGCGATTAGGCTTATCAAAGAATGCCGACCAGATTTTTTTATCTGGGAAAATGTTAAAGGAACATTCAGTTCAAACAATCGCCAAGACTTTGCAGCAATCCTGCAAGCGTTTACCAACGTTGGGGGTTATCGACTCGAATGGCAACTGCTTAATACAAAGTGGTTTCTACCCCAAAATAGAGAGAGAGTCTACCTTGTCGGATATCTTGGAGACGGAAGTAGAGGACAAATATTTCCTATCGGAGAAAGCCTTAGACAGTCTGATGCTGTGGCAGAAACAAGGGAAACAAGTTCCTGTATCACAACAAGCTACCATAAAGGAGTGAATTGGGATAATCAGTTGATAGCTGCAATGAGAGGTAGGAATCCTGATAACCCCTCAGATAGAAGTAAAGGAGCTCCACTCAAACAAACACTAGAGGTTAATACTGAAGGTGTGTCTAATACACTTACTAGGGTTCAGAAAGATAATTATGTGTTAGGCTATTCTAGAGACAAGAAGGGTAAGGTTGTGAGTAGGCACAAGAAAGATGTAGCTAATACTATACATTCTTCTTCAGGGACAGGTAATAACACGGATCAATTTGTCAATTCAATAAGGAGACTTACTCCTATAGAGTGTGAAAGGCTGCAAGGTTTCCCAGATAATTGGACACAATATGGAGCTGAAGGACCTATATCTGACACACAAAGATATAAGATGTGTGGTAATGCCGTAACAGTTGATGTAGTAAAGGCTGTAGGTGAAAGAATAAAAGATGTAATTTATGGGTAGGAAGCCTAAGGAAAGGAAGTACGTTAAACCCACTGATGGCCGTAAGAATAACGGTAGGAAGAGAGGTGAGAAAGTAAATAAGCCCGTAAAGAAGGTTATGGCTACCCCTAGTGCTATGAACAAGGCTAAGAGGGATAGGGTTAACATCTACGCTTTAAACGCAATGAAGCAAGTCTTTGGGTCTGAGGAAGCAGCCTGGGAATCACTAGCAGAGAAAGCTAAGGATTCATTCCCTCATCTTAAACTACTATTTGAATATAAATATGGTAAGCCAGAGGATCAAGATATGAATGAAGGAAAACCTAAAGTGAATATAAATATTAAGAACTTGTTTGCAGGGAATCAAGATGATGACACTGAGAATGATGACCCTGATATAATTGATATTACAGATGAGTCAGAGGAAGAATGATATGCCAGACAATTGGTGGGATTATGGTATCAATCCTTTGTTAGGGTATAGGTATACACCAGACGGTAAGTCTTTACCTTCGTTTATTAGGACCAAAAAGAATAAAGATGAAAGTTCAGACGGGTAGATATGATTCTCAAATAGCTTTTGGTGTTACACTACTTAGTTATTATGATAATTATAAAGCATTGGTTTTTGACTTTGGTATTTGGTATATAGAATTAATATTTAAAAATAATATATAATGTCAGTACCACAACTAAACCCTAAATATCAAGCACTAGGTAATGACAGCCGATACTTTGTAGTAACCGGTGGTAGGGGTAGTGGTAAGTCTTTTGCTGTAGGTGCATTCCTAGCCCTTCTGACGATGGAACAAGGTCATAAGATACTGTTCACTCGTTACACTATGTCTTCAGCTTCTACCTCTATCATTCCAGAGTTTATTGAAAAGATAGAGTTGTATGGTATCTCTGAGCACTTTAGAATAACTAAAGATGAGATACTAAATATGTCCACAGGGAGCTCTATTATCTTCAAAGGTATCAAGACTTCAGCAGGTAATCAAACGGCTGCTCTGAAGTCCCTACAAGGTATTACAACGTTTGTATTGGATGAGGCAGAGGAACTTATTAATGAAGATGACTTTGATAAGATAGATCAGTCTGTTAGGGCTAAGAACAAACCTAATAGAGTTATCCTTATATTAAACCCTACAACTAAGGAGCACTGGATATATCAAAGGTTCTTTGCAGCTAAAGCCGTTAACGGTGGACACAATGGTTGGAAGGATAACGTAACTTATATTCACACTACATTTAAAGATAATATGGAGCATCTATCTGATTCCTTCCTTATGCAGATAGAAGAGATTCGTAGACGTAGACCGGATAAATATAATCACCAGATACTCGGTGGTTGGCTAGATAAAGCTGATGGTGTTGTATTCACTCGTTGGACTATTGGGCCATTCAACGAATATGCTCCTTATGTGTATGGGCAAGACTTTGGGTTTTCTGTAGACCCTACGGTGCTCCTTAAAGTGGCTATTGATAAGGATAGGAAGAAAATGTGGTTAAAGACAATGTACTGCAAGGTTGGACTTTCTACAAAAGAGATAGGGGAGATGAATAGGAGATATGCCCAGGATGAACTTATCGTATGTGATTCAGCAGAACCTAGGTTGCTCCAGGAGCTCAAAGTGTATTGCAACGTCAAACCTGCAATAAAGAGGCAGGGTAGTATCTTAACCGGTATAGCATTAATACAAGACTTCGATTTGATTGTTGACCCAGATTCCTTAGAACTTATAAAGGAACTCAATAATTATGTATGGCACAGTAGGAATGAAAGACCAATAGATAAATGGAATCACCATATGGATAGCCTACGATATGCAGCTCAATACTTCCTTGCAAATGCAAACAAAGGGAGTTATGTTATAAGATAGTGTAAACCCTTTACACTTTACACTTCATTAAACGCAGTAGGTCTTCTTAAACGCAGTACCCCACTGAACTCAATACCCTCTTGAACGCAGTACCCTCTTGAACGCAGTAGGTTCTTAAACGCAGTAGGTTTGCGAGGTTTGGTTGCATTTTGCAACTTTCGTTTTAAGCCCTTGTTTTTTCTTTTAGGTAGGGGTACACCTAGAATTGATAAAAGTCTCTTAGAAGCTCTTAAAATGCGTTTCATTACGTTTTATAGTTTCCCCAAAAAAACTATATTATTAAACCAAAAAAAAGTTTGTTTTTCCTTGCATATTAAAAAAGATTTTTCTACGCGTACCTTATTATATATAACAGCTAAAAAAATATTTTTATTCTTTTGTTTGTTTATTAACAATTTTGTTTATATTTGTAATGAATAACAATTAAAACTATTTAAAATGAATACACAAACACACACACAAACAGAAGACAAAATTTTAAATTTTATCGACGGTCCTTTGACTAAAATTTTAATCTTTGCCGTTATCGGTTGCCTTTTAGCAATTGTATTTTACAACGGTTTAATTCAAGGGGGATTTTCTTCCGCATCTTGGGGCTTTTAATTATTAACTATTTTAAACTTTATCAAATGAAAACAGCAAAAGAAATACTAAAGCAAATGAATAGCGGTAAAATTTTTACAGCTCAGTTTATTAAAAAAGATGGATCAACTAGAATAATAAACGCACGAACCGGGGTAAAAAAAGGGAATAAAGGTATTGGGCTTAGTTTCGATCCTATTGCTAAAAACTTGCTACCGGTTTTAGATATGGACCTTTGCAAAAAGGTTGATGATATAAACAAGGCTAAAAGGTTCATTAACCTTTCAACCGTTGTTTGGGTGCAAGTTGACGGGGTCAAATATTGGGTGAGTGACCTGGTAATTGATCAAAGTATTGAAAATATTAAAGAATTAAACAAAACTATTTTAAAATGAAGAACAGAGAAATTGCCAAAAGGGTAGCTGAAAATATAGTTGACTCAATTTACGAACATATTGACGAGGTAACACAAACCGACGAACAATTCTTATCCGTCTTGTCAGAAATTAAAAAAATACTAAAATGAAATATACAATACCAAAAAACCTTTTAAGTAAAGGAATAACAAACGCCAAAACTAAAAAGAATAGTTTAAAAACGTTTATACTTTATTTAGCACCATATAACCAAAACGACAAAGGAATAAATATTTGTCCAATGGCTTCTAAAGGTTGTGCAAAGGCTTGTTTATTTACAGCCGGACGCGGTAAGTTTTCAAACGTCCAAAGTTCCCGTATAAATAAAACAAACTATTTCATCTACAATAAAAAATTGTTTATTAATCAACTTGCAAAGGAAATAGTAAGGGAAACGGCAAAGGCTGAGGCCAAAGGTGAAAAGATAGCTTTTAGGTTGAATGGTACGTCGGATATTGATTTCATTTACCTATTAAAAAAATATACTGGTTTGACTATATCGGGCTTAGCCCCTACCGCTGTTTTTTATGACTATACAAAAATACTAGGTAAGGTAAAAAAGTACAAAGGCCATCCAAACTATTTTTTGACTTTTTCTAGGGCTGAGGATAACGAAAGTGCAGCGATTGCAGCTTTAAACGACGGTTCAAACGTTTCAATAGTTTTTAACGGTGAGCTCCCTAATTATTGGCGGGGGTTTAAAGTTATTGACGGTGATACCTCGGACCTTGTAATGATATACAATAAAAATGTAGTGCTCGGGCTTAGGGCAAAAGGTGACGCCAAAAAAGACACATCAGGTTTTGTAGTAACGGCCCCAATTGAACAAAGAAAAAAACAATTAATAACAATATAAACTTTAATGAGATGAAAGAAACAGAGAATAAGTACACATATTTAACCCCGTACGAAATAAAGGAAATAAAAAAAGAAGATATGGACCAAATATTGGACCGCTTAAATGAAAAAGAAAAAAAATATAAACGTTTGTTCTGGGAGGTTCAACACTACGGAAAAGCCTCAATATTAATTTATAAAAACGGTAGGCAAATTCAGACCTTACATTTTGACGAAAATAATACCGCAAACGGTTTTATGTTTAATGAGCTCAAAAGTATGGCACAAAATTTAGAGCATATGTACCAAGATTATGAAAGCCTAATCGAAACAAAAATAATTTTGTCAGATACCTGGGATGAAAGGGACGAACCAAAAAAGAATGAGGAATGAAATATATTAAGAAACTTGCACAGCCTTTTTATACTGTGGAATTAGACAATAAGTATTTTATATCTAATCAAAACGGCTTCAGCAAAAGAATATCATTTGAACAGTTCGATAAATTAAACACTAAAGAATAACAGCACTTTTTTTCAATTTGTTTTTGTTTGATTACCCTCTAAGATTAATTTTTTAGGGGGTAATTTTTTGTACCTATATTTTATTAATGAATTGAAAATGAATGTAAGTATTTTGAAAGGTGGTGCCGAAGGCCTTATTTTCAGCCCCTTTAAGAGACTTTCTCTACTCCTGGAGGGTATTATATGCTTCAGCCCGAGAAAATGCCTTAAAACGACGTAAAATGAATGTATGCGGTGGTGAGGTAAGAGGTTTTAAAAAATCAACGTAAAATGAAGATGCGGTAGTGTTAGGTATCAGGTTTAAAAAATTCAAGGGGTATTGAAAAAGCCCCCTGAAAGAGCTAAAACAGGAGGCTTGAACAAATAACTAAAAACTATTTAACAATGAAACAGACATTGTTATTACAAATATAATAAAGTAGATTGGAAATAAAAAGGATGATTTGAAAAAAGAATGTATTTACCCTTCTCTGACTAAAAGTTTTATGATAATCTAAGGTCTAGTTAATAGTTTAGGGGTCTCTGTAGGAGCCCCTATTGATTATCTAGATATATAACTGATTATTTTCAAAGTGTTTTATTTTTGATTCTAGTACAAAACAGTTGTTGTTTAGTTATATAGGTATGAGTCAAAAGTTTACTTTAGAAGTACCAAGAGAGTTGTCCGGTATTAAGTTGAGTCAGTATCAGAAATACCTTAAAGTTATGGAGGGGAATGAAGATGCTGAAGATACGGAATTTGCAAATCTGAAGGTGTTAGAATGTTTTTGCGGTATAAGTATGAAAGATGCATACTCTTTACCATTAGCTAAATTCTCTGAAGTAATAAGTCATATAATAGGGTTATTTAAGCAAGATACTCCTTTACAAAGAGACTTCACATTAACAGACCCAAATGGGGATAGTGTGACTTTTGGATTCATACCAAAGTTAGATGACATTAGTTTAGGTGAGTTTATAGACCTAGATAATTATATTGGTGATTGGCAACAGATACACAAGGCAATGGCGGTGCTATACAGACCAATAACATTCCGTAAAGGTGACTTATATCTTATAGAAGACTACGAGGGTTCAGATAAGTATGCTGAGGTAATGAAGGATGCTCCGGTAAATGTAGCTCTAGGTGCAACGGTTTTTTTTTATCGTTTAGGGAGAATTTTATCGAACTATTTAGTGGGCTCTTTGGAGAATCAGATCCAGAAGGACAACAAATTGGCGGAGGCTTTGGAAAAAAATGGGGTTGGTATCAATCAATTTATGCAATCGCTAGAGGTGACGTTACAAGGTTTAAAGAAATTACCAAGCTCACAGCTTCCGAATGTTTAACCTGGCTAGAATTTGAGAAAGAGAAAAACGAGTTAGAAGCTAAAATGATAAAACAAAAGACTAAATGAGACAAGTATACACTGTAATACAAAAGCTAAACGACAAACTAAAGGAGAATGGAATTACTAATACAGTTACCTTCGGGGATATATTGGAGGTTGATTTGGACAAAACAACTATCTATCCATTATCCCATATATCAATGGGAGACGTGGTATTCCAACCGCATATAATAACAGCTACCATACAGATATTCTGTCTTGATATAGTCGATAAGAGTAGTGAATTGACTGACGAGGACCTCATCTACGGTAACGATAACCTACAAGACGTCTTAAACACTCAACTACAAGTTGTGAATGATATACAACAAGAATTAAGGAGGGGAGAGCTCTTTGAAGACAATTTACAATTAACAACAGATATCACTGCCTCCCCGTTTATAGACAACTTTGAGAATCAATTAGCCGGTTGGGCAGCCACAATCAATATAGAGATAGCTAATAACGAACACACTATTTGCCCACCTGAAGAATAATGGCTAGACAATACACAAAGGATGTTTTATCTCGATATACGGTTATTCTAAGGAATGAACTGAAAAGGCAATTAAAGGCCAAACCGAATCCCACAACTGTCTCTAACGGAAGTAGGCTTGAGAATAGCATATCTATAGAACCATTCTCAAAGGGTGATATTGAAGGTGTCAGTGTATTAATGAATTCTTACGGATTAAACATTAATAACGGAAGAACTGCAGGTATAGGAGCTCCTCCAAATAAAATAGATGAATGGGTCAGGAGGAATAGTAGAACTTTAAGACTAAAAGACACCAAGCCTTCAACTATAAAACAAGTTGGTTATTTAATCAATAGATCAATAGAAAGAAGAGGTATAAGGCCGTATAGATTTATAGATATAGCCATAGAAAAAGTTGAGCCTAAACTAACCCTAGACTTAGTGAATGCATTTTTTAGAGACATAAAAGAGGAATTAGACCAGAGAATACCAAAACCTAAGAGTAATTAAGGTTACACTTTAGTAAAACAGAGTTATATTATAAAGGAAGTTAAATGAGTGATGTTAGAATAAATACCAGAAGCCCATATTATATTGAGGCAAATCCTACAGCACCAGAAGTGCCAGATACACCTGATATTCCAGACCCACCTGCCAATACACCACCTACGGTAACAATTACCGCTAGTAATCAAAATCCATTTGTAGGGGAAACAGTTACGTTAACTGCCGTAGCTACCGATAGTGATGGTACTATAGTTTCATATTTATGGGGTGGTACTTCTTCACCACAGACTACAGTATCTATAGACGTAACGAGCTCTACTGTTGAGTCTAAAATATTTAATGTGGCGGTTACGGATGATGATGGGGATGTGGGTGTCGCTCAAATCACTATTAACTGGCAAGAGAAACCTGAGCAAATAATAAATACCGATATAGACGTTGAATGTGGGGATGTTATAAATGAAGGTACTTTTACAGGAACTAAAACATATAATCTAGTAGGTGTCGGAGATAAGATTGGAGACGTAGAAATAGAGCTTCTAACGGTTGGATACAATCAAGATTCTCCAGTTAGATTTGATATAAGTTGGAATGGTGCAACAACTTCAACTGGTTATATTGGGAATTCCACTTATCCTGTGGCAGGAACAATACCTTCGCCAAACAATACAGCAGACCCAACAACAAAGTCAGATTTAACTACTTTAACGATATTCAAATCAGCAGCTACTCCAACAGAAGTAACTTTAACAGCTACAGCATTTGACCAAAATGACGCTTTTAGTTTCAGGTTAAATTGTCCAAATGTAACTGCTACAGAAACATTCTTCTATACCCTTACTGGTACTTGTACTAGCGGAGATACTACTTTTACCTATACAGATGTTAATGGAGATTCACAAAATGTTATATTGGCTAATGGGGACTTTCAAAAAGTTTGTGCTCAAGATGGAACAGTATTTACTGCGGTATGTAGTGGTACTATTGTTAAAGGTAGTCCGTGTTTTGATTTAGGTACTCCAGAGTTAGAAATTGACGTAACCACAGAATTTAATTTATTTGAAACTTCTGGAGAGGCTGGTCTTTTTCAAACTAACACTAAACTTCAAGAATCATTTGATGGGCAGTTAAAAGAAGATTTCTTACAATTTTACAATAATGATGAGGTTCAATATCAAGAGAAAGTAAATTTAATATCAAGAGATACTAGTACTGGTTATATAGATACAGATAAAGACCCTAGCCGATGGCTATCTTTTGCGGCTTCCCCTAAAAGAGATGCAGATTCAACTCAAAACGTTAATATTGTAGTAATAAACTCTGGTAATTATTTTTATCACTTTGGAAATCAAAAACAAGATATAAACGATTATGCACAAAGAGGTGTTAATTATGATGCAGATTTAGCTACGTTTAGGAGTCAGTTAGATGCAGCTCAGAACTATGGAGATACAATAGTTATGTTTTTATGTATAGAGACTTATGCTGATGATTGGTATGCACTACCAGATTCTGGTTATCTCCACCCATATATAGCATTTACAGGGTTTTTAGATAACATTTCTCTTGGCACAAATGGATTTGAGGGAGATAAAGGTTTGTCTGATAGGTCAGATGTAATTTTTGTTAGAAATGTGCTACCCACTAGAACTGCTGATTACTACGCAAACCTAATAAAAACAGAATTAAGTAATATAGGATTTCAAATATAGTTATGGCAACATTAGCATCAGCAACATTAAAACTTTGGATATATAATGGTAGTATATTAAGTTATTCTGGAGACCCACAGTATACAATAACTAAAACATTAATTCCTGGTGAGGAAACCATATTATTCGAAATATCTGAATTAATAAAGGATTATGTAAGTATATCTTTTGATGGGGATTATGGTAATGCTAGTATATCATCTTGGGCATCTTGGGAGATAACAAACACTTTTGATGATGATTCTGAAACTATAAATCAAGGCACTAGACTTGTAACCCACGGATATGGTTATTTTGAAGATGAAATAAACCCACAACTAACAACTCCATTACAGCAATCTAATAATTGCATCTATTGGAAAAAAGGTGAGAAGGTTAGAGTTCCTCTATATAAAGAATATGAATTATATAGTGTTGAGTTTTATGAGGGGAATACAGTAACATCAAAACAAACGTTTGGTAAAACAGTAGAGCCTTTAACTACTGATATGACAGATTACAGAGCCGATACAACTTCTATTAAGGCTGATGCAGCTTCTATAATGGGTAGTACGGCTAGTGACATAACATCAGGTGTAAATGCTCCTTTAGGAACTGATAAGGTTGTTATAACTACTGAGGATAATCAAGTGGTTAATTTAACGGTAACTTATATTGATGAATGTAGAAACACACCCTACAAGGTTACATTCTTAAACAAGTTTGGTGCTTTGCAAGATGTATGGTTCTTTGGTAGAAGAAAAGAAAGTGCTAATGTAACTAGGGAGCAGTACAAGATAAATACTATTCAGTCCACTGCAACTAGCAAATTATACCCTACATATTCACCTACGAACAAAACTCATAACGTAGAGTCAGATAAATCCCTAGTCTTAAACACTGGATTCTTGTGTAGTGACTATAATGAAGTGATACAGCAAATGATGCAGTCTGAATACGTTTGGATTCACGAAGACAATAAAGTTTATCCGGTAACTCCTACAGATAACACTATAGATTACAAAGACGATAGATACGACAAATTATTGAACTTCACAGTTAAGTTTGATTATGCTTATAGTGAACTAAACTCAGTTAGATAATGCAGAGAATTCAGTTATATATCGAGGATAAGTCAACAGACCCTATAACTTATCCACTAGTTGATATGTTTGATAATGAGACAGTACAACTGACCTCAACAATACAAGACGTCAAAGATATCGGTAAAGTATTCACTGACTTCTCTATGCCCTTTACTGTACCTGCATCTGAAACCAATAATAAGATATTTAGACATTTCTATAACTATAATATTACGGGAAATGCCTTTGATGCTAGAAAAAAAAGGAAGGCTAAGATTCACATAAATTATTCACCGTTTAGAGAAGGTAAGATATTCCTAAACAGTGTAAAGATGAGGAATAATAAAGCGTATGCTTATGAAATTATCTTCTACGGAAATACTGTATCATTAAAAGACTTGATTGGGGATGATGAGTTGACGGACTTAGACTACCTATCCAACTATAATCACGAATACACTGACACTACAGTAAAAACTGGTTTTACCACAGGATTAGACTTAAACGGTCAGACGAATTCAATTATATATCCATTAATAACATCTAAGAAACGGTTGTTTTTCAATTCTGACCCTGACTCTGATATATTTTTCAATTCAAGCGGTAATTTATATCACGACTCTGTTGGCACGCCAGACACAACTAGAGGTTTAGAATTTACCGATCTAAAACCCGCTATCAGAGCTATACACATCATAGAAGCTATAGAGTCTAAATATGGAATATCCTTCACAAGAGATGCTAATGGTGATTTTGATAAATTCTTTGGTTCTACAGCTTTTTCAAATTTATATTTATGGCTTAACAACGTAAAGGGAGAATTTGACGAACAGGATGGTGTTAAGTTATTTGAGCATCAAGCAAAGACAAGTGAATATTCAATAAACAATACATATACAGCAGGAGGAGTGTTGATTAATCAAGACATCCCTGAAGTAACATTTCAAGACGATATTATAGAAATAACCAAATCAGCCGGAACGGACGAATACAAGATTGCTTTTAGAGCTTTGTATAGTAATCAGGGCGAGTTTGACATTATTTTCACCGAATTAGATTCTGATGGTAACGAAATAAATGAATTTGTTACTAAGACTGGTAATGTTGAGTTCACTACTGCTGACGGTTTTTTTATAGGATATTATACAGCTTTTGAGTCTTCTAGTAGTGCGGGAACAAGAAGGTTTAAGGCTAAAATAAAAACAAGTAATTTTACGTATTTAACACCGATACTTCACGTAATTAAAGACTCTGGAGCTACTCCTGTGGTAGAGGCATATGACAAATCTGACTTCCCAATATCTTTTGATTTTGATCTAGCGGGCAAAAACAAAGAATATCTAATCCCAGAAATGAAAGTTATTGACTTTTTAACCGGGCTATTTAAGATGTTTAATTTAACTGCATATTTTATTGATGATAGAGGAGATAGTCAATATGGTAGAATATATGTTGATACTCTAGATAATTTTTATGCTGATGCCGTAAACAATAAATTAGGAGGTTTAATAGAAATAGAGAAATATGTAGATGCATCCCAACATACGGTGAACTCAGTTCTACCATTTACAGACATACACTTTAAGTATAACGAGAACAGTTCTTTGCTTATGAGACAGCACGAAGAGGCTTTTGGTGAAGTTTTTGGTGATGCTGAGTTTAATGTTAGGGAAGGAACAAAAAACCCAACAACTGGTGAATATGCAATTGATAGGGGTAAGAAATATGAGATAGATGTTCCTTTTGCTCATATGAAGTATGAAAGACTTGTGAATCAAGCTAGACTAGACGATGCTATCAACAGAACGGATAGCACAATTATACAGTGGGGATATTCTGCAGGTGGTGATTTTAATGCAAATACAAGCGTTAGCCCACCGACAGGTGATTATGATTCTTTAGATGTAAAGCCTTTACTTTTTTACGCAATAAGAGAAACGGATTTGCCAGGGCCATCTGCAGCTAATGATAATACCGATGGTAGAATAAACTGGATTGAAGGGGGAACTGCTTCATATGTTGATTCTTATTGGAGACCATCCAATAGCAACGAAACCGGAAATACCACAACTCCACCTGCATATACTTTGAATTTTGATGCTGAATTTGATGAATGGCAAGGAATAAATTATTCTGAATTAGATGCTCCATATGATGAATTAGAGTCTCAATCACTTTATTATGTATTCTATAAAAGTTATGTAGAGAGTGTGTTTAATCCACTTAAAAGGATGTTCAAGTTAAAAGCATTCCTACCACCAAACATTATAATAAACTATAGGCTTAATGACCAGATAAAGATTAGGGATAAGATATTTAGAATTAACTCAATAACAACGAACCTAATGACTGGAGAATCCGAATTAGAATTGTTGAACATATTTTCAAATGAGATAGTGCAATGATAAAGCAATTGATAGAGATATTAAAGATTAGTGACTTTTACGGTGTTCACCCTATGATAGATATAGCTAAGGGTAAATATAAGGCCCCACTAAATATAGAAGAGTTTAAGGAATCTGTAAAGAGAAGAGCAAATGGCTGATACTACTAAAAATATAGTTTATAATATAAGTATAAACGAGAAAGGTAAGGTTAAGATAGACAATCTTACCAAAAGTTTTGTAAGTGCTGATAATGCAGTTAACAAACTAACTGCTGATCTTAAGAAACAGCAGCAAACAATGACTGAGACCACTACCAAAGGTCTTAATCCAATGATTGACAAAACTGGTTTAGCAGGAGCTACAATCGTTGAACTTGGTAGAACTATATCTGATGCCAATTATGGTATTAGAGGTGTAGCAAACAACTTGTCTCAATTATCCACTCTTTTTGTAACATTAATATCCACTACTGGTGGGTTTAAGAATGGTATAATGGCACTTAAGAATGCCTTTATGGGGCCATTAGGTATTATCGTTCTGTTTCAAATTGCTATTGCTTTATTGGAAAAGTTTTCTATGGAGCAGGAAAAAGCAAAAGATAAAACTGATGATTTAACAAAATCAATCGATAAGCAGATAAAATCATTCACTATACTTAATAAAGCTGTTGGAAATTATAATCTAGGTGGGGAAGCGTTGAGAGATACTGTTGCGTTATTGAGTTCTGAATTTAAAGAATTTGATCAAGCATTTCAAGATTTAGCAGAAAATGATTTTAAATTGGTTGTCTTTGAAACTGATATTTTTGGGGAGTCGATAAAGAAAGTGTATGAAGGTGAAGAAGCTATAGCGAAACTTACAGAGACATTCACTTCATTAATGGCGAATGAAAGAAAGGAAATACTGATTAACCAACAGTTGGAGGATGCTACTGGAAAGAAAAAAATTGAACTTGAAGGTGAACTAAAGGAATTACTTAGAGAGAGAATAGGTTTAAGAAAAATATTAGACGATTTAAAGAGAGTTGAGGGTGCTAGAGATATTAGCGACTTGGAAGAAAAAATAAAATTGACATTTGACTTACAACAAGCCGAACTTGAACTAGAAAATGCTAGAGTTGCAATTTCTGACGCAGAGGCAGAAAGGGATGCTTTTGTTGCTCAATTCAAACAGCAAAGCATAATAGATAGAATAAACGCAGAAGAACAAGCTGCCTTGCAACAGTTAGATGCATACGAAAAGGATATAGAAAATTTCGAAATGTATCAAAAACAAAAAACCGAGATACAAAATTATTTTGCTGAAGAAAGGGCAAAATATATGATGAATGAGCTCGAGGCTTTGGAGATTTTGACAATGGGGATGGCTAGAATGTTTGGTGAGCAATCAGCTATAGGTAAGGCTTTTGCTGTGGCAAATGCTACCATAAACACATATTTAGGGGCTTCACAAGTCTTGAAGGATGATACTATTCCCACTCCTTTAAAGCCGGTTGTAATGGCAGGTATAATAGCTGCAGGTTTAGGGAATGTGAGAGAAATATTAAAAGTTGATGAGACTGGTGGGGGAAGATTAAGGGGTGGTAAAGCCTCTGCTCCTTCTGTAGAAGCTCCAGACTTTAATGTAGTAGGTGCTTCACCTGAATCTCAATTAGCACAATCTGTGTCTCAACAGCAAACACAACCATTAAGAGCGTTTGTAGTCAATAAAGATATCAAGGATGCTCAAGAATTGGAGAGAACTATAGACTTCAATAGGTCTTTAGGGTAAATCTGAAACGGATATAAACCAAAATAGTTAATTATATATGGAACGTATTATAGAACTTATTATAGACGAAGAAAATGAGTTTAGCGGTATAGAAGCTATCTCAGTTGTGGAAAACCCTGCTATTGAAGAGGATTTTATTGCCCTAAAGGAGCATAAAGAGGTAAAACTTGCTGAAGTTGACAAAGAGAAGAGGATTTTAATGGGTGCAGCCCTAATTCCTAACAAAAAGATATATAGAAACAGTGGTGAAGAGGAATATTACATATTCTTCTCTGAAGATACCGTTAGAAAGGCATCTGAACTGTTTTTAATGAAGGGAAATCAAAATAATAGCACCCTAGAGCATAATGTAGAGCTCGAAGGTATGTCCGTAGTCGAGTCTTGGATTATAGAAGACGAAAAAAAGGATAAATCTAGAAAATACGACTTCAATTTGCCCATAGGAACCTGGATGGTATCTGTAAAAGTCAATAATGATGATGTTTGGCAACAAGTTAAGGCAGGTGAAGTAAAGGGTTTCTCTATTGAAGGCTATTTTGCAGATAAAATGGACGGTCCTAAGGAATCTTTACCTGAACATATGTGTTCTGACTGTCTAGATGAATTAAATGCCGAATACGAGCTCCTAGAGGCCTTAGAAAGCCTATCTGAAGAGGTTGAATTGGAGTCTTATGGTGGATATCCTGAATCTGCATCTAATAATGCTAAATTAGGTATTAAAAGGAACAAAGAACTAGGTAATAAGTGTGCGACCCAGGTAGGAAAAGTCAGAGGGCAGCAATTAGCTAGAAAAGAGAAGTTCACAGTCTCAACTTTGAAGAGAATCTATTCTTATTTGAGCAGAGCTGCTGAATATTATGATCCTAGTAAGCCTGAGGCTTGTGGAACTATCAGTTATCTTCTATGGGGAGGTAAAAGTATGCTTAATTGGACTGAATCTAAGTTAAAAGGTCTAAACGAGATAGAATAATATGGCCATAACAAAAAACACTTCATATAGAGTACACGTTCAAGACACTACAGAGTCCGAGGTATCTTCAGTTAATATAGAGAATGGTGCAATGCTACGCACTGATTCAGCCCTTTATATGGGTCATAATGGAAGTAATGTTGTCGTATACCCTCAGAATGTTATAACTGTAAATGGTTGGGCAAGATATGACGATACAGAATATACCTCCTCAAACAAACTCACTTTATCAGACGGTGTTGAGGTTGTATTACCTAATAATGCAGGTGCAGTATACAGAAGTCATCCTTCAATAGCTTTTTATAATGGTTCAACACAAAAGGTGTTAGCTATAAATGAAAATGATGTTTATCAAATCACAGTGGTGTTTAGATGTTCAGCGGCTAATGCTAACCAAACTTATTTGAGTCTACACTTTGAAGGTGGGAATGGAACACCATACGATAGAATAAGGAGTGATATTAATTTCCCCAAAGGAAATGACGTAGACCACGACTTCCATCAAATGTTTCAATATTATACAGATGCGGATTTTGTACTTAATGGTACTGATTGGAAAATAACTTCAAACGGAGGAAGTGCAAAAATATGGGATGTAATTTATTTTATACAACGAACACAAAACGCAGATTTTAGCTAATGAAAAATAAAAGGAAAGCTACACCAAGCTATTCTTCACCTAAAGGTGGTAGCAGGGGCTGTCTTTGCAAAGATGGTAAAACGTATTCAAGAAAATGCTGTGATGGTTCTTTACAAGCCCAAGGGGTTGGTAATGTGACTGGTGATGGCACTTGAAAATACAACAATATATTTTTAATCAGTAATAATTATAAACATCAATTTTTATGAAAGCAACAGAAATCGTTTCTAAACTAAAGGACGTGCTTTTGTCTTCAACTGAAGAGATTGAAACTCAAGAAGCTGTACAACAAGAAGTGCAGGAAGAAGTACAAGAAGAGGTACAACTTGAGTCTGCAACTGAAGAAGTTAATGAAGAAGAAGTACAGCTAGAAGAAGCTCCTGAAATGGAGGCTTCTGAAGAGGTTGCTGCAGAAGAGGCAGAAATGTCTTATGCAACCAAAGAAGAATTAGCCGAAGTTAAGGCTATGGTAGAAAAACTAATGGGTCAATTAGAGGCTAAAGAAGAATCTAAGCAAGAAGTTCCTCAAGAACTATCTGCTGATGAAGAACCTTTAACTCACAGCCCAGAGAACGCAACAGAGAGTAGAAATCTACATTTATATTCTCAAAACGGACCTGCAACTACTCTTGACAGAGTTTTAGCAAGATTAAATAAATAATAAACACAATTATCTAAATTACCAAAAATGGCAACAACTACATCAATTACTACTACTTACGCAGGAGAGTTCGCAGGTGAATATATCGCTGCTGCTCTACTCGAAGGTGCTACTATCTCTAATGGTGGTATCACTGTAAAACCGAATGTAAAGTTAAAAGAGGTGATCAAGAAAGTGGCTACTGACGATATCGTTAAGGATGCAACTTGTGATTTCGATCCTACTTCAACTGTTACACTTACTGAAAGAATCCTTCAACCAGAGGAGCAACAAGTCAACCTACAACTTTGTAAGAAAGACTTTATCTCTGACTGGGAAGCACTTTCTATGGGATATTCTGCACACAGCAATATGCCTTCTAAATTCTCTGACTTCTTAATTGCACACGTTGCAGCTAAAGTTGCACAAAGAACTGAGCAATCTATCTGGTCAGGTTCAACTGCTACAAACGGTCAGTTTAATGGATTATCTACACTATTAGCAGCAGATGCTGCTTTACCTGTTGCAAACGAAATTGCAGGTACTACAGTTACCGCTGCTAACGTAATTACTGAACTAGGTAAAATCGTAGATGCTATTCCTTCTGCAGTTTATGGAAGTGAAGATTTATACATCTATGTATCTCAAAATATCGCAAGAGCTTATGTAAGAGCTTTAGGTGGATTTGGTGCAGCAGGTTTAGGTGCTGCCGGTACAAATGCAATGGGTACTCAGTGGTGGAATAATGGTGCACTTTCTTTTGACGGTGTGAAATTATTTGTAGCTAACGGTCTTGCTGATAACGATGCTATCGCTGCTGAAAAGTCTAACTTGTTCTTCGGTACTGGTCTATTGTCTGACCACAACGAAGTTAAGGTTATTGATATGGCTGATCTTGACGGTTCTCAAAACGTAAGAGTCGTAATGAGATTTACTGCAGGTGTACAGTATGGTATTGTTGATGATATCGTAACTTATGGTATCGCTAACACTGCTAATAATCCATAATAAAAAAATAATCAATTAACTAACTTAAAGGGTGGGTAAGCCAATGTAGCCTACTCACCCTTTTTTAATACCTTATAATATGGCTTGTGATTTAACAAAAGGTAGAAAAGAACCCTGCAAAGACGTAGTTGGTGGTCTCAGAGCGATTTATTTCGTAGATTATGGTGATTTAGGAACCGTAACACAAACTGATGACGAGATTACAGATTTGTCAGGAACTTTTACTGCTTATAAATATGAATTGAAGGGTAATAGCAGCTTTGAGCAAACTGTTACTTCTTCAAGAGAGAATGGTACAACATTCTTTGAGCAAACGCTAAACTTGACTCTTAAGAAACTTTCTAAGGAAGACCACAAAGAGATTAAGCTATTAGCTTACGGTAGACCCCACGTTGCGGTTGAAGACTATAACGGAAATGTATTCCTTATGGGTCTTGAGCACGGAGCTGATGTGTCTGGAGGAACAATTGTAACTGGTGCTGCTATGGGAGACCTTTCAGGGTATACACTTACCTTGAGCGGTATGGAGACAAAACCTGCAAACTTTGTTTCTTCACCTACTGCTGCTGATCCATTTGATGGAATGAGTTCTGCAACAGTTACTATTACAGAGGGTACTAACTCTTAATAGTAATTTCATTTGATAATTATAGGGTGGCTGTTTGGTCACCCTATTTTTTTTGAACAAAAACGAAACTATTTAGTTATACTTATATGATAAGGTTATTACCAAGCACAGACAGTCAAACCATAAGTATTGTTCCTAGAGAATATACTGAAGCTAGTGATTTAGAGTTAGTCATTAAAGAGGATGGGACTAGAAAGACAGAAACGCTAGAAGGATTAACTTCAACGATAAACGGTAACTTTTTAGATATAGATTGTACTTTTAGTATTTTATCGGAGGATAGTGCTTATTCTATAGAAATAAAACAAGGGGAGACTTTGCTTTATAGAGATAAGGTTTATTGTACTTCAAAAACAGATACAACTTTATCTCACACATTAAATACGAATCAATATAACAATTATGATTCTGAAACAGAAGGGCAACAATATATTATAATATGAGTCGAAAAACAATAAGGTCAGCTAGAAAGATAGAGGCTCCTAAGGAAGTTAGAAATAGTATGAGAGTACTTAATCTATCTGGCTATGAAATCCCAAGTATAAAGGAGAATACTCGTAATGATTGGGTTGAGTACGGTGACGATAATGATTATTTCACTGAACTTATAGAAAGGTATTTGGGTAGTCCTACAAACTCAAGATGTATCAATGGTATTGTTGATATGGTTTATGGTAGAGGACTAAACGCAACAGACTCAACAGAGAAGCCTGAGATGTTCGGTAAGATGCAAAGCCTATTAAGACCGAGTGACGTTAAGAAGATGGTTAATGACCTTAAAATGTTAGGTCAAGCTGCTATCCAGGTGGTATATAAGAATGGTAAGAGGGAGATATCCGGTCTTTATCATTTCCCTATGGAAACATTAAGAGCTGAGAAGGCTAAAGACGGTAAAGTTAAAGGATATTACTATCACCCCGATTGGGCCAATATAAAGCCCTCTGACAAGCCTAAAAGAATTCCTTCGTACAAGAATGGTAGTAAGTCTGAGAAGATCGAAATATACTGCGTTAAACCGTATAGAGCAGGGTTCTATTATTACTCACCAGTAGATTATCAAGGGTGTTTACAGTATTGTTCTTTAGAGGAAGAGGTTTCTAATTATCACCTTAACAATATTAAGAATGGATTGCAGCCTTCTTTACTATTGAACTTTAATAATGGTATTCCTTCTGACGAAATTCAGGAAAGAATTGAAAGAAAGATATACGATAAATTCAGTGGATCTTCTAATGCAGGTAGATTTATATTAGCCTTTAATGAAAGTTCAGAGGATCAATCTACAGTTGAACCTATACACTTACCAGATGCTCACGCTCAATATGAGTTCTTAGCCAAAGAAAGTAGGGAGAAGATTATGATTGGCCACGGTGTTGTATCACCTATCTTATTAGGTATTAAGGATAATACCGGGTTTGGTAATAATGCTGAAGAACTTAGAACTGCTTCTATCCTTATGGATAATATTGTTATTAGACCATTCCAAACTTTACTTATTGATGCATTCAAAGAATTACTTGCATTCAACGGTATTTTATTGGACCTATACTTTACTACTCTTCAACCAATTGAGTTTACAGAGCTCGATAATATTGCAACTAAGATTAAGAGAGAGGAAGAGACTGGAGAGAAGTTGTCTAGTCAGAAAGTAGAGGAGGAAGAGTTGTTAAACACAGAGGTTGAACCTGAAATAGTAGAACCTAACGAGGAAGAATAATATGAAGGCATTATTTATAACACTAAAGGAGCTTAAGAGAAAGTCAATATTTGACGGGAATCTAGATGCTGATAAATTAATTCAATTTGTTGAGGTGGCCCAGGATACTGAGATTCAGCAATTCCTAGGTACTAAATTATATGAGAAATTACAAACTGAAATTATAGCAGATACTTTATCTGGTAATTATGAAACATTAGTTAATGATTATATTAAGCCAATGCTTATTTGGTATACTCAAGCGACTTACATCCCTTACGCAGCATATCAAATATCTAACGGGGGAATATATAAGCATAATTCAGAGAATGCTACATCTGTAAGTGAGTCTGAGATAAAGAACCTTGCGAATCACGCAACTGAAACTGCTGAGTTCTATACGCAAAGATTTATGGATCATATGAACTATAACAGTTCATTATACCCTGAATATGTAAGTAACCAGAATGACGGTATGTATCCGGAGAGAGATGTAAATTTTACTGGTTGGGTTTTATGATAGAAGAAGTGAAGAAGGTTTATAAACCTAAAAAAGAAAACGAAATTAAATTAAATAGTTATTTAAAAAAGAGAGATGGCGAATCAAATAAATTGGGGAAAGACATATTGCGAGATTCAAACTAATGGGGGTTTCGGTGTTGATGAACAATGGTCAACATTTGCAATCAACGATTTATCTGCTCCAACTTGTTGGGGACTTGTTCCGGTAACACCGTTTACAGCAGATATGGTTAGCTATTTTGGAGGTAATATAACAGTAGACACAACAGAATTTAAAGCAGATAAAACACAATTATAAATAAAAAAATATGGCATCACAAAATATTAATGTCGGAACGAATGCAGATGATGGAACTGGTGAATCACTAAGAAGTGCATTTATCGATATCAGAAAAATGTTCGCTGAAGTTTACAACCAAACCTATACTAGCGACACTCAGGATTTAAGTGGGGCAACTTTTGATTTGTATAGTAAGCCAGACTTAACCCTAGTAGGAAACACACTAACGTTAACAAAACCAGATGCAACTACAGATACAGTAGACTTATCCCCTTATCTTGATGAGGATGCTAGAGCAATCGCAAGTGGTACAATAGATGGAGCAGGTATAGTAACTTTTACTAGAGATGATGCCAGTACTTTTACCTTGGATTTATCTAGCTTATTAGACGATACTACCGCTAATGATGCTACAATAACTTTATCTGCAGGTAGTGGTTTAACTGGTGGAGGTAGTTTTACAACTGACCAAGCCTCTGCCGATACAGTAACCTTTGACGTAAATGTAGATGACTCTACTATTGAAGTTGCAACAGATACAGTACAGGTTAAGGATGATGGTATCACCCACGCTAAATTAGAGGGTAGATATACCGAGATTCTAGATATAGCCACTACAAACGGTACTATTGCTTTAGATGCTTCTTCTTATGCTGCTTTTAACCTTACAGGAGCATTAACAAATCCAACTTTAGATATACAAAATATCAAAACAGGTCAAGTGGTAGACATTATCCTTTCAGGTAGTTTAGCAAGTGCGGTTATTACTTTATCCGCAAGTACTTTTACAACGGTAGCAATTAATAAAGTAGGTAGTACAAGTTTAGATACTGCAGCAACAAACATTCTACAGGTACTTTGTGTGGATGATACGGATGCAGATGCAATATTAACTTGGGCAGTAGCCTCTTACGCAACAGGAACTTCAGTATAAAAAATAAGATATGAAAGCAATACAAATAGGAGGAGCAATAAAAAGATATACTACAATCCCTAAATCTTGGGGTAATGTAATCGCAGGTTTTGATTTACTATCATCTTCCGATTGGGAAGCTGCAGGATTTTATGATGTGGTTACACCAAGCTATAATTCAGCAACTCAATACTTGGGAGACCTTGAATGGGATGCAGATAGTAGTACTTTTACCTACCCTGTAATTGATAGAACTTGGTCTCAAACAGTAGCCGAGTTAAAAGAAAGTAAGATTGCAAATTTAAAGTCAATATACAATAGAAAACTATCAGAAACGGATTGGTATATAATCAGAAGCCAAGAAGGTACTTCAGCACCTCAAGATGTGTTGGATGCAAGAGCGGCATTAAGAACTGATTGTGCAACTAAAGAAGCAGAGATTAACGCACTTACAACAAAGAAGGCGGTAGTATCTTATTCTTTACCAAACCTTGACTAATGGGATTTAATAAAAAGTTTTTTACAACAGGAGGTATTGTAGCCTCTACACCACCTGCAGCAGCAGCAGGACTCGACCCTTTACAAAACTTTGAAACTGTAACCTATACAGGGAATGGTAGTGCACAAAAGATAACAGGGTATATAAGAAAGGGTGCTGCTTTTAATGGGAATAGTAGTGAAATAGACATTCCGCATAACACTGCGTTTGATGCAACTGGAGGGTTAAGTTTTTCTTTATGGATAAATAAAGCGGTGCTTGACAGTTCTTTTGACAGAATAATGGACAAAGCAAATGGTGGCTTAGGTAATTATGGTTGGGAAATAATGTACAATTCAACTGTAGGCTACAGACTTGATGTTTATGACACTTCAAATAATGTTTCATCTGCAAGGTCAGGTTCATCAGCAATATCAGCGGTTGGAGTTTGGGACCACGTTGTAGGAACTATTAGTTCTTCAGGTGTTGCTAAATTATATGTAAATGGAGTTTTAGAAGATACAACTTCAGCATTAAGTAACCCTATATCTTCAAATACAGGTTCAGTTACAATAGGTAGGTATTTTAATGCTTCGAATGGTATTAATGCTAAATTAGACCAAATAAGATTCTTTAATACAGATATTGACCAAACTGCAGTAGACGCTTTATATGCTGAAGAGTATGGAGATTCAACCGTATCTACTACAGATTTCTTTGGAGATGGTTCAGGTTTTGCTTTATATCAGTTAGATGAGGATGCGAGTGATACAGGAGGTACATATAATAGAAGTAATTTAAACGTTACAAATGCAGTATTAGATTTAGATGGTGCTGATTTAACGAGTGGTGCAACAACTTGGTCAGACAATACTTCTAACAATAATGATGGTGCTATTGATAGTGCTACTTATGTTAGTGATTTTGGCGGTTATCTAAATTTTGCACAAGGAGATGATGCAAAAGTTACAGTTACTGATTCAAGTAGTTTAGACCTTGCTTCTACAATAACATTAGAGGCTTGGGTTTATGTAACAGGAACTCAAGATACTTATGGTAGATTGTTTTGGAAAAGTGGTGCTTATGCACTTTACAGACAAGGAAGTAATGGTAATTGGACTTTTTTGATTGGTGGAACAACTTTAGTTTATACATATAATACAACAGATGAATGGTATCATATTGCAGCTACTTATGATGGCAGTAATATGAAAATATTTATTAATGGGGTAGAAAAAGCAACTCAAGCAAAAACAGGTGCAATAACTACTAATAATAATAATTTGTTTATTGGTGGTTCAACAGATTCAGACAGATACTTTGTAGGTAGAATTGCTCAAGCACGAGTTCATTCGACTGCACTTACGGATATAGCTTCAAATGTATTAGCATCAAGTCAATTTTCACTTTACAACGGAACACCTACCAACGTAAACTTTTTAGGTATGGCATTCCAACCTGATTTGGTGGTTATAAAGAATAGAGAAACTTCGGGATATGAATTTACTTGGTTTGACTCTATTAGAGGTGCATTACAAAGATTACGTTCTGATTCAACATCAGGTTCACTTGCTGAAGATACAAAGGCAGGCAGTTTAACTTCTTTTGACACTAATGGGTTTTCACTTGGTAATTATGCAGGAACAAATCAAAGCAATATAGGACACGTAGCTTGGTGTTGGAAGGCAAATGATACCACAGTAACTGATTCCTCAACGGGAGATATTACTGCGGATATCAGAGCAAATACTGATGCAGGATTTAGTATCATTAAATACACGGGTAATAATACTTCAGGTGCTACTGTTCCGCACGGACTTAATTCTCAACCTGATTTAGTTTTCATAAAAGCTAAAGATTCATCTAATAATTGGCACGTTTATGTAAATGGAGTAACGAGTGATTTGCAGGACTTCAGATTAAATTCTAATAGTGGACTTATAAGTGTTACTTCTAAAAGATTTGTACACGCAAGTTTTACAGACTCTGTAATTGCTTTAGGTGATAGTGGTGGTACAAATGCAACAGAAACTTATATTGGATACTGCTTCCATTCAGTAGATGGGTATCAGAAGATAGGGAGTTATACAGGAAACGGAGATGGTTCTTATAACGATAGTTCCGTTGCTAAAAGTATTACAACGGGATTTAGACCAAGATTTGTTGTAATAAAAAGAACTGATGCAGCAGAGCATTGGGAAGTTTTTGATAGCGAAAGAAAAAATACTAACCCAAATTATGGGGATTTTAATCGTCTTAATTTTAACCTTACTAATGCAGAGGTGTCAAGTTATAGTAATTATTGGAACATTGTAGATTTTACTGATACAGGTTTTGATTTAGGTCAAGACCCTTCGCAGAGAGTTAATCTTAATAATGCGGAGTATTTATATTGGGCAATAGCATAAACAATGGAACAGTTGAAGATATATCTATTAAACGCAATCGCATTAGCAATCAGTATAACAGAGATTAATCCGTATCTTCAAACAATATCACTATTATTGGCAATAGGGTACACAACAATACAAATAATAAAGAAA
>Ga0181553_10000779_pt1 | contig 28123 bp, 27 predicted proteins | sample 011ome_17_FD_133753 | JGI IMG/M metagenome (GOLD analysis project Ga0181553, IMG submission 133753) | Coastal salt marsh microbial communities from the Groves Creek Marsh, Skidaway Island, Georgia - 011502XT metaG (megahit assembly) | ecosystem: Environmental > Aquatic > Marine > Intertidal...
TCGTTTAACTTAATAGGCTCCCCCATGAGTGGACAGCAAAAATAGTAAAATCGTACATTTCTACTCTAAATTTTTTTTAACTTTCTGAATCCTATACAAAATCTTATAACCATGACAGAAAAAGAATTACGCGCTAAAGCCGAAGAAATTGTAAGTTTTAAACGTCACCTGTTCACCTATGTCCTTGTCATATCAGGGCTTTTTGGAATTGATTACCTGGATAATGGCCACCTCAACTGGGCTTATTTTGCGGCCCTAGGCTGGGGTGTAGGAATTCTCTCTCACTACATCAGCATCAAATCAGGAGGTGTTTTTTCCGTTGAAAAAGAAATGGAACGTCTGAGAAGATCGGAAACTTAAGGCCTATTTTAATTGTCTTTTGATTTCATTGAGCTTCATCAAAGCCTCTACAGGGGTGAGGGTATCAATGTCCAAATCTTTGATTTCATCTCGAAGGGTTTCCAGTAGTGGGTCATCCAGATTGAAAAAACTCAATTGCATCTCGTCTTTACCCACTTTCAAACTTTCGGCATTAGTTTCCACGGTATGCGATTTTTCCAATCCTTTGAGTTTCTGACTCGCTCTTCTGACCACAAATTCGGGCATACCTGCCATCTTGGCCACATGAATTCCAAAACTATGAGCACTCCCGCCGGGAACCAATTTTCGTAAAAACAAAACTTTATCCTCCAACTCCTTTACCGATACGTTAAAGTTCTTGATCCGAGGAAAGTCATGGGTCATTTCGTTCAACTCATGGTAGTGGGTCGCAAATAAAACCTTGGCTTTGGCGGGGTGTTCATGTAAAAATTCCGCAATCGCCCACGCAATGGAAATCCCATCATACGTGCTGGTGCCCCTGCCGATTTCGTCCAACAACACCAAACTGTTCTCGGTAATATTATTCAAGATCGAGGCCGTTTCGTTCATCTCCACCATAAAGGTCGATTCTCCCATAGAGATATTATCGCTGGCCCCCACACGGGTAAAGATCTTGTCCATCACCCCCGTTTTGAAGGAGGCAGCGGGAACAAAACTGCCCATTTGTGCCATCAAAACCAGCAAGGCCGTTTGTCGGAGTATGGCCGACTTACCCGACATATTTGGCCCTGTGATCATAATGATTTGTTGGGTCTCAGGATCAAGTAGTAAATCGTTGGCAATAAAAGGAGTTCCAGCAGGCAATTGGTGTTCAATCACAGGGTGTCTCCCCGATTTGACTTCCAAAATGGTTTGGTCCGAAAATTCTGGTCGGGTATAATTGTGCTTGATGGCCAAGGCGGAAAAACACCACAATACATCCAATCGTGCCACCCGACGGGCATTGACTTTCAAGGGCTCAATATGGCTTTGTAAGACTGTCAACAAATTCATATAAAATCGGCTTTCAATGGATTTGATCTTTTCCTCTGCCCCCAATATCTTGGTCTCATACTCCTTTAACTCTTCCGTAATGTATCGTTCTGCGCTGACCAAGGTTTGTTTTCTGATCCACTCCTCTGGCACCTTTTCTTTATGGGTATTTCTGACCTCTATATAATAACCAAACACATTATTAAAAGCAATTTTTAGGGAGGGGATTTGGGTGCGTTCGCTTTCCCTTTCCAGCATCTTATCCAAATGATCTTTACCGGAACGCAAAAGCCCCCTCAGTTCGTCCAACTCGGAGTTTACCCCATCGGCAATGACTTCCCCTTTGGTCAGTAAAACGGGTGCATCCGCTTGTAAAGTGGATTGGATCAAACTTATAATTGCTTTGTTTTCTATAAAACCTTCGGCACGCTGCTTTAATATTTCACTGGTGTGATCAGATAGGTATTTTTTGATCTGATCCATTTCTTCCAAAGATTTACCCAATTGAACCAAAGCGCGAGGACTGATTTTTTGGGTGGCTATTTTAGCAACAATCCTTTCCACATCTACCATAGCATTGAGGTGAGCGGAGAGATGGTCGTAGGCATCGGTATCTTGAACCAAAGCGGCAACAAAATCCAAGCGCTCCTCTATGACACTCAATCGCCTTTCAGGAAAAGCCAAATCGTGTTTGAGCATTCTGCCTCCCATAGCGGTTAGGGTTTGATCCAAAACATCGATCAAAGCAACCCCATTGGGACTGTTAGACTGAAACAACTCCAAATTCCGCATGGTAAAACGATCCATCCAAACGTATTCCTCCTCATGAATTCTCCTGATGGAGGTGATGTGTGGAATTTGATTGTGATGTGCCTCCTTTAGGTAGTGTAAAATGGCTCCAGCAGCTACCAAGCCCATTTCCATATTTTCAATTCCAAAACCTTTAAGTCCAAGGGTCTTAAAATGAGCGGTCAATTGTTCTTTGGCGTAGCTGATTTCAAAAATCCAATCCTCCAGATAAAAAACATTGAAAGCTCCCCCCACCTGGTCGGCAAAAGTTTTTTTAGAGGGTTTGGCCACCAAAACCTCCGCGGGAGCAAAATTCTGTATCAACTGCTCCATCTGAAGGGTATTGCCCTCAGAAACCCAAAAATCTCCAGTGGAGATGTCCAAAAAAGAAACCCCAGTTTTAGATTTACCAAAATAAACTGCTGCCAGGAAATTATTCTTTTTTTGCTCTAAAAACTCGTCATTGAGTGATACACCTGGCGTAACCAATTCCGTGACCCCTCTTTTGACAATTTTTTTTGTCATTTTGGGATCCTCCAACTGATCACAAATGGCCACCCTACAACCCGCCCGAACCAGTTTGGGCAAATAAGTGTTCAGCGAGTGGTGTGGAAATCCAGCCAACTCAGTTTCGCTGGTACTCCCTGCTCCTCTTTTGGTCAAAATGATTCCCAAAATCTTGGCAGCCCTCACCGCATCAGAACCAAATGTCTCATAAAAATCCCCCACGCGAAACAACAACAAAGCATCCGGATACTTTGCCTTGATCTGGTTGTACTGTTTCATTAAAGGGGTTTCCTTAATCGATCGGGCCACAGATAGGGTTTTTACGAATGTAATTATTAAAAAACTCCTGTAAGAATTCGGTTTTAAAAAATTGTTAACAAGCCTTTACCCCACTTAATTTACTAATTTTATTGCATGCGAAAATTGAAAATCAGCGAACTGAATCGCAAAACTGTATCGGAGTATAAAAAGGCACCCAAAATACCATTGATTTTGATCTTGGACGATGTTCGCAGTCTCAATAATATCGGTTCTGTTTTCAGAACAGCAGATGCGTTTTTAATCGAAAAAATTTACCTCTGTGGCATCACCGCTACACCGCCCCACAAAGACATTCACAAAACCGCCCTCGGGGCTACAGAATCGGTTGACTGGGAGTATCACCCCAAAGCAATTGAGGTCGTAAATCAACTTCAAAATGAAAAAATCAGCGTCTTTGCAGTGGAACAAACGGAGAGCAGTAGCTCACTGATGGATTTTGAGCCCTCAAAAAAATCCAAATACGCTTTGATCTTGGGAAACGAAGTCAAAGGGGTCTCCCAAACCGTTGTAGATCGCTGTGATGGGGTAATCGAAATTCCTCAGGAGGGCACCAAACACTCCCTAAACATCTCCGTTGCCTCAGGGGTAGTGATATGGGATTTCTATCAAAAGTTCAAAAGGCTTTGATGCGTTGTAGTACAATTTGATAAGCACTTTCGTCATTGACAAAATCCAAACCTTTCAAGTCAATTTTATGGAAAGGAACTGAGGTTTCCTCTTGAATGAATGTTACGTAACGATCTTCAATTCTTTTAAGGTAATTCAAACTTATTTTTTGTTCATATACCCTGCCTCTATTTTGGATCTGTTCCATTAAAACCTCCAAAGATCGATTCAAAAGAATGACTTTCTGTTGAAAATCAAATGCACTTGATAATTGCTTAAATTTTTCTTTAAAATTTTTAAAATCACCCGAGCTGAGGTTGATTTTAGCAAAAATCAAAGAGCGGTACAGGGAATGATCGGTCACTGCCTTTTTGGTTGGGCCTTTAACTGAATAAAATTCCCCAAACTGCCGGAATCGATCTTCCAAAAAATAACTTTCCAGAGCAAGGGCGTAACGCTCAGGCTGTTGGTAAAATTTTTCTAAGTAGGGGTTTTGATTGAAATTTTCCAACAATTGTGGCACATGGTAATGTTGTCCTATTTTCTGCGTAAGTACGGTTTTTCCCACACCGATATTGCCTTCAAAAACCAATAATTCGTGCTCAGTAAAAAGATCAGGAGACCATTGGGCTAGGGGGAGCTGAATGGGTTGGGAAGTATCCAAACATTGGGTGGACAATTCAACCATGTTCATCCCCAATCTGGGGTGGATAAAATCAGGAGCTATTTCAGACATAGGATGCAGAATAAAATTTCGCAACTCCAACCTTGGGTGGGGTAAAGTCAAAGCCTCGTTTTCAATAACTTCATCGCTATAAAAAAGTAAATCCAAATCAATGTTTCGAGAGCTATAACCCGATTGGGAATGCCTAAACCTTCCCATTTCTCTTTCAATTCCAAGGAGTTTTTCTAGCACCTTATTGGGAGCATGCCTCGTTTTTATCCCGATACAAGCATTGAGAAAATCTGGCCCCTCAAATCCCCAAGCTGGGGTTTGATATAGGGAAGACAGCTCCGTAAGAATTCCAATTTCTTTTTGGACTTTAAGTACCGCTTGTTGAAGGTTTTCAAGCTTTTGACCCTCGTTGGATCCCAGTGAAATGTATGCCTTGTTCATTTTGAATATTCCAGCTAAATTTCGTAAAACAATTCAACAAACCCTATCTTTGAAATCAAAATCAGCTACAATGAAATTTTTTAAAAGCTTTCTGGCTTCCTTATTGGGATCCTTTGTTGCATTGGGACTGGTTACCCTCTTCTTTTTTATGGGTATTGCTGCCATTGCTACCTCTGTTAATTTTGAAAAAAAAGAAGGAACTTGGATTAAAGAAAACAGTGTGTTGGAGTTGGATCTCGACACTAATATCATGGACCGAAGCCCCGATTTCAATCCCTTTGAAAGTTTTTCAGATTTTGGCGCTGGCGTAGCAGGGCTTGACAAAATTCTCGGTAGCATCAACAAGGCCAAAAAAGAAGATAAAATCAAAGGAATAAAAATGCATTCAGGCCTGATCAACTCTGGTTGGGCACAAGCTCGGGAAATTAGGAATGCCCTAAAAGACTTTAAAACCAGTGGCAAGTTCATCTATGCTTATGCAGATTATATGTCTCAAAAGGGCTATTATTTGAGCTCTGTCGCTGATAGCGTGTTTATGAATCCCATGGGGGTAATGGAACTCAAAGGCCTCTCCTCAGAAGTGTTGTATTACGAAGATTTCCAAAACCAATACGGCGTTAAAATGGAGGTGATTCGCCACGGGAAATACAAAAGTGCTGTAGAGCCTTATTTGCAAGATCATATGAGTGAGGAAAATCGGACTCAAATCCAAGGATTGTTGGATGCCGTTTGGACTACCCTTCGCGACGAGGTTGCGGAAAGCAGGGGCATTGCAGCCGAAACCCTTGATGCATTGGCCGATGATCTGATCATTGGTGATGCAAAGGAGGCGCTCGCCCAAGGTGTTATCGATGGAGTGGTTTATGAAGCCGATTTTGAAGACAAAATCAAAGCAGCGCTTGCAATTGATCAAAAAGAAGATATCAATACCACCAATTATAAAAAAATGGATGTTCGTATTCAAGAGTACGACAAGAAAATCTCCGACCGAATCGCAGTGGTTTATGCTCAAGGTCCCATCCTTTATACCGAAGGCAGTGAGGACATTATTGGAAAAGAAGCCATCAACAATGCTTTTCAGGAAATTTTGGACAGTGATATGATCCAAGCAGTGGTTTTGCGGATCGACTCTCCTGGCGGGGATGCTTTGACCTCGGAAATCATACTCAACGCCTCCAGAACCCTAAAAGGTAAAAAAACTTTGGTCGTATCAATGGGTAACGTTGCTGCCTCCGGAGGGTATTATATCGCCTGCTTGGCCGATAGAATTTTTGCCGACCCCATGACCATCACAGGATCCATTGGAGTTCTTGCTGCTTTTCCAAACATCAGCGGTATGGCCGATAAAATTGGAATCAATGCGGAGCAGGTAAGCACCCACGAAAATGCTATGGGATACAGTGTCTTTGAACCCATGGGCAGGGGATTTGAAAAAAGCACCATAAACGCAATAGAAAAAGTATATCATACGTTCAAGTCTCGAGTAGCAGAAGGAAGATCCCTCGACATGGAAGTCGTTGAGGAAATCGCCCAAGGTCGTGTCTGGTCGGGAAAAGATGCCATTTCAGTTGGATTGGTAGATGCCCTTGGAGGCTTGCAAGAAGCCATTTCAGCAGCAGCAAGACTCGCCAACTTAGAGCAATACAACCTGGTCACTTACCCCAAATACGAAGATGAGTTTGAACGCATGTTTTTGGATGCCTTCACCAAAGTCAAAACGAAATATTTCCAAAACCCCATAGAAAAATACGCCTCTGAATTTATCGAACTTAGCCAGTTGGAGGGAATCCAAACCAGAATTCCCTATTCGATAAAAATGGAATAAATGAAACCATCACAAGGGCCCTTAGCTACCAAGATATATTTGTATCTCGCTGCTTTATTCATTACCTCATTGGTGGTGTCAAACCTTATTTTTCAAAAATTTTTCTACTGGTATCCCTTCGAGGGTGAAATATTTGGTAGTCGATTGTTTGAGCTCTCGGTGGGAATTTTACCCTACCCGCTTACTTTTCTAATTACAGATTTAATATCTGAAATCTATGGAAAAAAATCTGCCAACAGAGTGGTGACCGCTGGAATATTTGCCTCATTCTTTTCCATGGGAATATTACTAATGGCCGACGCTGTTCCAGCCATGGAAAGCTCTCCCGTTGATGATGCCACTTTTACGCAAGTATTTTCCCTATCCCCATTGGCGGTTTTGGCCTCCATGATTGCCTATCTGCTTGCACAGTTTGTCGACATCAGAATTTATCACTTTTGGAAAAAATTGACCCAAGGAAAAATGCTCTGGTTGCGCAACAACTTTTCTACTTTTGCCTCTCAGTTTTTGGACACCTTTTCTGTCGTATTGTTGCTATCTCTTTTTGGAATTTTACCATGGAATTTGTTTTTTGGACTGGTCTTATCTGGATTTGTTTTTAAAGTAATCGTGGCTGCATTAGACACCCCACTCCTCTATTTATTCGTTTGGATGTTCAGAAAAAAATTTGATTTGAAAGTCGGGGAGGAAATCAAGTTATAAATATGGAACAAAACGACCTAACCCGCATCAATAAATACCTAAGCGAAATAGGCTACTGTTCCCGAAGGGAAGCCGATAAATTGGTTGCTGCTGGTAGGGTATTGGTCAATGGAAAAAGAGCGGAAATGGGTGTTAAAGTTAGTCCGGAGGACAAAATCACTGTAAACGGAGTCGTGCTCAATTCCTCTCAAAATAAAAACGTTTATCTGGCCTTTAACAAACCCAAAGGCATCGTTTGCACTACCGATACGCGAGTGGAAAAAGACAACATCATTGATTATATCAATTATCCTAAAAGAATTTTTCCCATCGGTAGGTTGGATAAACCCAGTGAAGGTCTCATTTTCTTGACCAATGACGGAGATATTGTTAACAAGATTCTTCGGGCACGGAACAATCACGAAAAAGAATATATTGTTACAGTCAACAAACCCATCACCAAAGATTTTGTTAATAAAATGGCGAATGGGGTTCCCATATTGGATACCGTTACCAAAAAGTGCTTTGTAAAACAAACCCACAAAAACCAATTCAGAATTATTTTAACCCAAGGCCTGAATCGACAGATCCGCAGAATGTGCGAGTACTTGGACTATCGGGTGACCGAACTCAAAAGAGTTCGTATCATGAATGTAAAACTGGATGTAAAGGTCGGAAAGTGGCGGTATCTCAAACCTGAGGAGCTAAAAACGATGAATCAGCTCTTGAGTCAATCCACAAAAACCGCAAATTAGCCTCCATTAGAAGCCTGACTGGGTTATTTTTAAATTGTTGTAAATTGTTTTGTCCCAAATACCAAATCAATGACCAACACTTCCTCAATACTTAGGTTATTCGCCCTAATGTTTTTTTTTAGTCTTCCTCTTTCTGGTCAAAATACGTCGGAAGAACTAATCGTAAGTGGCCATGTTTTTGATGAGCAAAGTGGTGAAGTCCTGATTGCAGCCAATATATATGACTCAACAAAAACACATTTCACCACTACCAATGCCTATGGATTTTTTTCTTTGACCCTTCCCAAAGGAACTTCTTCTGTCATTGTTTCCTATTTGGGTTATCAAAATACCACCCTTGATATCAGCCAAGAAAATTCATCCCTACTGAAAATCAATCTAAAGCCTGGTCAAACAAATTTGGATGAGGTAACTGTTACCGGTCAAATTAACCCATAGATATTTTCACAACAGTACCTTCATTGGATCTTATGTTATAAACTGTGTGATCTTCAAAAAGCAAATATTGTCCTTTGATGCCCTTTAATACACCAGTATAGCTGTTTTCTTTTTCAAGATTTAAGCTTTTTACCTTTTCGGGGTATTGTAAAACTGGGAATTGTAACTCGGAAGCTTCGTTCTCCCGGATCAGATAGGGTTTTAGGTCTTTGGGAAGGTGGTCAATGGCAGTATTGATTGCATTGTCCCAATCGACCTCCTCGTGCTCGTTTTGCAACATCTTACGCCAATTGGTTTTGTCAGAAAAATGTTCTTTTAAAGCTACTTCGCCCACTCCCGCCAAGTAGCGGTTAGGAACCTCCAAAATCCCAACAGCTTGATGCGCACCTTGGTCGATCCATCGGGTTGGGATTTGACTTTTTCGGGTGACCCCCACTTTGAGGTGACTGCTCACAGCCAAATAAACCCAATGCGGTTGCAGTTGCACTTTTTTTTCATATTCTAGATCACGATCCTCCTCGTTCAAATGCGCTCTACTCAACTCAGGATGCATCACCCAATCTCCAGTCAAAGGCGTTTCAAAAAAACAATTTTTACAGAAACCTTGCCTGAAAATGGGTTTTGAAGCATGACAATTCAGACATTGCGTCCCTGCAAAGTAAATGCTCAGGGTTTCATCCAAAAATTGGTTCATCTCCAAAAAATCATTTTCCAAATTGAGATAATAGCGAATGGGACTACCCATCTCCGTAATCATTTTCTTTAGTACCCCTTCAAACATTTGTTAACGAAAGTTTATATTTTTGTCTTTAAAGATACATATATTCTTATGCCAATTCCCCTTTTCAATTCCGTGGCTTCTTGGTTTCTCAAAAAACGAATTCATCAAATGGAATTGTTTATGAAGTATCCCAATGAAGTACAACAGGAATTGTTGCATGGCCTTCTCAACAGTGCCAGAAAAACAGAAGTGGGAATATCAAACGATTTTGGATCAATCAAACACTACGATGATTTTAAAAATCGAGTGCCCATAGTCGGCTATGAAGATATAGTAGATCAAATTGAACGTTGTAGAATAGGCGAGCAGAATATCTTTTGGCCCACCCCGATCAAATGGTTTGCCAAATCAAGTGGAACCACCAATGCCAAAAGCAAATTCATTCCCATCAGCAATGAATCATTGGAGGATTGTCATTACAAAGCCGGGAAAGATATGCTTTCGATTTATTACAATAACAATGAGGAAGCCCAAATCTTGGCTGGAAAATGTTTGCGTCTGGGTGGCAGCAGTGAATTGTATCAAAATACAGCCACTTATTTTGGGGATTTGTCGGCCATCATTATAGACAACCTTCCCTTTTGGGCAGAATTGGGCAGTACACCCAGTCAAAAAGTATCTTTAATGTCCGAATGGGAAGCCAAAATGGAGGCCATCATGAAAGAAACCTTGGGGGAAAAAGTCACCAGTCTGGCCGGTGTTCCCTCCTGGATGTTGGTCTTACTGCAAAATGTTTTGAAAAAAACACAAAAAGCAAGCATTACCGAGGTTTGGCCAATGATAGAGGTTTACTTCCACGGAGGCGTCAGTTTTCATCCCTACAGAGAACAGTTTAAAAAATTATTTCAAGGCACTACAATTAACTTTTTTGAGATTTACAATGCCTCTGAGGGGTTTTTTGGAATGCAAGACCGCAATGACTCCAATGAGCTTTTGTTGATGCTGGATTACGGCATTTTCTATGAATTTATTCCGATGGATCAGTCGCATAGAGATGAAACTGAAGTCATCCTCCCACTAAGTCAAATAGAATTGGGAAAAAATTATGCTATGGTTATCAGTACCAATGCTGGGTTATGGCGCTACAAAATTGGGGATACCGTAAAATTTACCTGTTTGAATCCATATCGGATTCAAATTACAGGCAGGACAAAAAATCACATCAATGTGTTTGGGGAAGAATTGATGATTGAAAATGCAGAAATGGCATTGAGCAAGGCTGCCAAGATGATGAATCTCGACATTGTGGACTATACCGCAGGCCCAATTTTTATGGGGACCAATCAAAAAGGGGGGCATGAATGGCTCATTGAATTTAAAAATCCACCTCAAGACACCCAAGGATTTATCCAACTTTTGGATCGGTTTTTAAAAGAAGAAAATTCTGACTATGAGGCCAAAAGATATAAGGACATGACCTTGGCAATGCCAAAACTTAATATCGCCAAGAAAAAACTCTTTTACAGTTGGATGGCCAAAAAAAATAAGCTAGGAGGGCAACACAAAGTTCCCAGACTTTCTAACAAAAGAGATGTCATGGAAGAATTGCTTCAAATAAACAACAGCTAATTTAGGAAACAACTTTCAATGCGAGCAACTCTATTTTGACCAGTCTTTGTTCCGCATAACTCTTGGTGACCTTCAAGGCCTTGACGTCCGATTCGGGCAATTCAAACATGGCATCGTTCAACACCGCTTCACAAAGTGAACGCAAACCTCTAGCACCCAACTTATATTCCAGGGCTTTTTCTACAATAAATTCCAATGCTCCTTGGGTGAAAGATAAATCAATACCGTCCATTTCAAACAATTGAATGTATTGCTTTACCAAAGCATTTTTGGGAGTGGTCAGTATGGTACTCAAAGTCTCTTTATCCAAAGGGTTCATATAAGTCAACACCGGTAATCTCCCGATGATTTCGGGGATTAACCCAAAAGACCTAATGTCGCGTGGGGTAATGTATTGTAAGATATTCTCCGAATCTACTTTTTCCAGTTCCTTATTGGTATTGTATCCAATGGCTTGAAGATTCAAACGGTTATTGATGGCTCGCTCTATACCATCGAAAGCACCGCCAGCGATGAACAAGATGTTGGAGGTATCCAATTCTATGAATTTTTGATCGGGATGCTTTCGCCCGCCTTTGGGAGGTACATTGACTATGGTGCCTTCCAATAATTTGAGCAGGGCTTGCTGTACTCCTTCACCAGAGACATCTCTGGTGATAGAGGGATTGTCTCCTTTACGCGCTATTTTGTCTATTTCGTCTATGAATACAATACCGTATTGTGCCTTTTCCACATCATAATCAGCGGCTTGAAGTAAACGAGTAAGGATGCTCTCAACATCTTCTCCTACATAGCCTGCTTCTGTCAAAACCGTGGCATCAACGATGGCAAGGGGTACTTTGAGTAGTTTGGAAATGGTTTGGGCCAACAAGGTTTTTCCCGTTCCCGTTTGTCCAACCAAAATCACATTACTTTTTTGAATTTCAACCTCACTGTTGCTTTTGGAGTGGTTAATCCGTTTGTAATGATTGTAAACCGCAACAGAGAGTATTTTTTTGGCAGATTCTTGACCAATGACATAATCATCGAGAAAAGCCTTGATTTTTTTGGGGGGATAGAGTTCCACGTCAAACTTGTGATCCGTTTTGTCCTCTGAGGTCTCCTCTTTAACAATTCCGTGGGCTTGAAGAATACACTTGTCACAAATGTGTGCATCCAAACCCGCAATAAGCAACTGCGTTTGAGGTTTGGCACGGCCACAGAAGGAACAATTTAATTCTTCTTTACTCATGGTATTTTTATTTTACAGCGCCTAAAACTTCATCGACCATACCATAGGCTTTGGCCTCTTCGGCTTTCATCCAATAATCACGGTCGCTATCTTGGTTTACCTTTTCAATGCTTTGACCGGATTGCTTGGCGATGATCTGATACAATTCGTCTTTTAATTTAAGAATTTCCCTTGCAGTAATTTCGATATCGGAGGCTTGCCCTTGAGCTCCACCCAATGGTTGGTGAATCATTACCCTTGAATGGGGCAATGCAGAGCGTTTGCCCTTTTGGCCCGCACAGAGCAATACAGCTCCCATAGAGGCTGCCATTCCCGTACAAATGGTTGCAACATCTGGCGAAATGAATTGCATAGTATCATAAATGCCCAATCCAGCATATACCCCTCCACCAGGAGAGTTGATGTACATCTGAATATCTCGCTTGGCATCGGTACTTTGTAAAAACAATAGCTGTGCTTGGATTACATTGGCCACATTGTCGTTGATTGCCGTCCCCAAAAACATGATTCGATCCATCATCAATCGCGAAAAAACGTCCATTTGGGCTACATTCAGCTGACGCTCTTCAATAATGTAGGGGGTCATGCTGCTTACAATCTTATCGTAATACATAGAGTTGATCCCGTGGTGTTTTGTTGCAAATTTTTTAAACTCTTTTCCGTAATCCATTTTTTAAATTTCTATATATAAAATTAATTAAAAAATCAGCCCTGACCATAAGCCTCCTTAACAAAAGCATCAAAAGACAATTTTTTCTTCTTTAACGAAAGGGTATTTTTATAAAATTCCAGAAGCTTTTTACTCATCAATTGTTCTGACAGTCTTCGGGCCTCGTCTTGATTTGACATCACCCTAGCCACAATCCCCTCGAGTTCCTCATCGGGCAATCCTGCCTGCCCATATTGGGCCATTTGCATCAAAATCATCTCTTTAGCAAATTCTTTCAACTCTTCAAATTTGATTTGCAAATCGTGATCTGCAATAATTTTTCCTTCGATTAATTGGTATCGTATGCCTTTTTCTGAACGTTCATATTCTTCATCAGCAGCCTCGACTGAAAGGGGTTGCTCTCCACTATTTTGCATCCATTTTTTCAAGAACTCGGCAGGCAAATCGAATTTCGTCTTGGCCACCAAATATTCGGTCACGTCATTGAGTAACTTTTGGTTGGACTGTTGTTCGAATTGTTTCTCGATTCCTTCCTTGATTTTGGCTTTCATTTCTTCCTCAGACTTCACAGCATCGGGCCCATAAATTTTGTCGTAAAACTCTTGGTTCAACTCTGCTAAAACACGTTCGTTGATTTCTTTAATATCAAAACTGATTTCTCCATCGATTTCTTTAAGTTTGTCAACAGAAACGCTCAATATCCTTGTAGCAGTGGCATCATCTTTAAAAAGGCCTTTGTACTTTAGATTGACTATATCCCCAACAGTAGCTTTTCCAAAGGCCATTAGATTAGTTTTGCCTTTGAGCTGACCCAAATCAAAAGTATGGGTTGTCTCTATTTGAGCGGATTCATTTTTTATGAGGGCAGTGATTTCATAATCATCTTTAGCGTTTTTTTGGGCCACCAGTTTGCCATATTGCTTGCGATAGTGCTTGATTTGATCGTTAATCATGTTATCATTTGCAGTGATCTGGTAATGGGTTACCTTATTTTTTTCGTTAAGATTCACCTCAAACTCAGGAGACAGACCCAATTCAAAAGCAAATGACAGTTGTTGTGCTTTCCAGTCCAGTTCTTCTTTTAAGACAGGTAGTGGGTTACCCAAAATCTTCAGGTTTTCTTCCTTTAGATATTTTTCAAGGTTTTCTTGAAGTAGTTTATTGACCTCATCGGCCGTGACCGCCGTTTCATATTGTTTTTTGATCATGCCCAGGGGAACATGGCCTTTTCTAAATCCCGGGATATTTGCTTTTTTCCGGTAATCTGAAAGTATGTTATTGACTTTGTCCTCAAAATCACTGCGTTCAATATCAATGGTAATCAAAGCGTTTAGGGAATCTGTGTCTTTACGTGAAATATTCATAGATGTTGGCAAAAATATGGGCGCAAAAGTACGGCATTTATACTGGTTTGCCAAGCGGTTTGCATTACATACTGTTCTTGGTTTTTGATTTTTTTATCAAAATTTTGCATAAAAAAAAGTTACAACGGTTTGTTTTTAAAATATTATAGTAAATTTGCACCCTTAGAATTAATAACCCAGAGGTCGAGAACCTCCATAAATTAATGTGATATGCCCGTAAGAATAAGACTTCAGAGACACGGAAAAAAAGGAAAACCTTTCTATTGGATTGTTGCCGCAGACAGCCGCGCCAAAAGAGACGGTCGCTATTTAGAAAAATTAGGGATTTATAATCCCAACACCAATCCTGCAACGGTTGAATTAAACCTTGACCAGTCAGTTAAGTGGTTAGAAAATGGAGCCCAGCCCTCCGACACAGCCAGAACTTTACTGTCCTACCGTGGGGTCATGCTCAAGCATCACCTCAATGGAGGCGTAAAAAAAGGAGCGTTTTCTCAAGAAGAAGCCGACAAGCGTTTAGAAGCTTGGTTGGAGGAAAAACAAGCCAAAATTCAAGCGAAAATTGATGGTTTGGACAAAGATATGGCAAGTGAACTTGCGTCAAGACTGGCCGCCGAAAAAGCAGTGAATCAAAAGCGAATTGACGCCATGAACGCAGTGCCTGAAGCTGAGGAAACTGCTGAAGCCACCGCCGAAGGAGAAACTCCTGAAGCCGTTGAGGCCACTGCTGAAACCACGACCGAAGAAGTTGCTCCTGTAGGAACTGAAGTGGTACAAGACGAGACTCCAGAAGAAGATACCACAGAGACAACTGTATCAGAAGAGGCACCCGCAGATGAAGTTACTGCCACTGAAGTAGCCGCAGAAGAAACGCCTACGGAGGAAGTCCCTGCCACTGATGCAGCCGCAGAAGAAATGCCTGCTGAGGAAGCCCCCGCTGCTGATGCACCCGTCGAAAACACCGAGGAAGAGGAATCCAAAGAATAACCCCCACCCTCCCTGTACATTATGCAAAAAGAAGAATGCTTCTTCTTAGGTACTATTGTTGCCAAATACAGCTTTAAAGGGGAAATCCTTGCCAAATTGGACAGCGACCAACCGGATGCTCATCTTGATTTAAATTCCCTTTTGGTTGAAACTGCTCAAGGTTTGGTGCCCTTCTTTATTAAAAAAAGTCAGCTGCATAAATCTGCTCTTTTGAGAATTAAATTTGAAGGCATTGATTCAGAAAGTGATGCAGATTCATTAATCAAAAAAGAGCTCTACCTTCCCCTTGATATGCTTCCTCCCCTCAGCGGCAATCAATTTTACTATCATGAAGTCACTGGGTTTTCAGCCATTGACCAATTTGGTCTCCCAGTAGGCAACATTAAATCTGTAAATGACTCTGGTCCACAAGCCTTATTTGTCATTGATGCGGAAGGCACTGAAATTTTGATCCCCGTTCACGATAATTTTATCAAAAAAGTGGATCGGGAAAATCAAAAAATATTTCTGGACTTGCCTGAGGGCTTATTGGATATCTTCAAATAATTAAAAATCCACCACGAAACCAAAAGAGGGAATTGGGATGTTGTCATTTTCACCTGTATCCACTTCGACCAACGATCTGGGTAGAATCAAAACCCCTTCATCATTTCTATTAAGACCGTATTCTTCAGGTCTCGGTACACTTTGTGCCAAGAAATTCTGAATTTCAAAATAGAAATTAAAAGAATAACGCTTGAAATTCCATTTTTTATCAAATCGAATATCAGCCAAATTAAAAGGATCTAACTTGACATTTCCAAGTTGTTGGTAATCCAATACCACCTCTGGATAGGCTTGAAGTGTAGCGTTTTGATTTACTGGTACATAGGGTGTCTTCCCCGAAAATCGCCATCGGGCGCTGATCTCCCAATTTCTTTTCAGTTTGTATCCTCCCGAAAAAGAGATCAAATGACGACTGTCCCAAACAGAGGGTAAATAGTCTCCCTGGGTGGTAGTGAATTGACTGTGAAAATAGGTGTATGCAAAAACACCGTAAAAGTTTTTGGTTAGTTTTTGTTGGTAGAGTGCCTCTAAGCCATAACTTTTACCCTTTCCATCGCTTCGGATGGCTTCGTTACCCAAAACCTCAAACCCACCCCCCTTATTGGCTAAGGAAACTCCATCTATCAACGAAATGGGATATTGGCTGTATTTTTTGTAAAATCCTTCAAGGGTTATTCTGGATGCATTTCCAGGGGCATATTCCAAACCTGCAACCCAGTGATCACTACGAGTGTATTTTGCATTTTGATTGACAAATCGCCTTTGGGTATTTTGAAAACCCAACATGGTATAGGTTGGAATTTTATAATATCTCCCCACCGATGCATTGATTTTCCATGTTTGATCTTCCGTCAGATTGTAGGTCAAGGACAACCTTGGAGAAAAATTATCCATCAAACCAGAGCCTTCAGAAAAGCTGTCTGCATCGACGCGAAAACCAAGGGAAAGTCCTAAGTTATCCTGAAAAAACTTCCGCTCTGCTTTGGCAAAAAATCCATACTTCATGAAGTCAATTCCAGTGCTATAATCCAAGTTGTATAAAACACTTTGGGTGTCATTACCATAATCAGAAAATTGAATGTTTGTCCCCGCTCCTACTTTCCATTGATCTATGTAGTGAACGGTTTGAAAACGAAATTTAGTTTCTTGTTCGTGTGAGTCGTTTTCGAATATAACACCCGTTTTATTTGTATTGTCTTGGAATCTTGAAAAAATATTCTGTAAGCGGTTCGTACTGATAGCGGTAACCATAGATCCCTTTCCATTCTTGTATTTTCTTTTCCAAGAAAGCCCCATCGTTATGGTTTTTTGTTGGATGATGGGTACCTGTTCTATGGTGGCTTGTTGTTGTTCATCAAAGTTATCTGGGGCTTTTACCGAAAAGTCATCGATGGTTCCTAAGCCAAGAAAAACCAAAGTATTATAGGCATCGATCTCGTGATTGATTTTCCACTGATAATCCCAATAATCTGGACGAATGGGGAGGCCGATCAACTCAAATAAAAATTGCAAATAACTTCTTCGAACGGAGAACAGCAGGGTTGTTTTGGCAGCTTGTTCTTTTTCTTTTCTGAACAAAGGGCCCTCTAGGGTCAGTGCTGCTTCACTAGCACCCAGTCTAAAATTACCGCCAAAACGATTGGGATTTCCCTCTCTTTGATCAAAGGAAAGTACGCCCGACAGGGGATTGTCATATTCCGCACCAAAAGCAGAACTCGATAGGGTCACCTCCCTAATAAAAGAAACATTGAGCATTCCCACAGGGCCTCCCGCACTCCCTTGGGTACTGAAATGGTTGATGTTGGGAATTTCGATTCCGTCGAGATAATAAACGGATTCGTTGGGGGCACCTCCACGGATGATGATGTCATTCCTAAACCCACCGATGGAAGGAGAGATCCCCGGCATGCTTTGGATCACTTTGGTAATGTCATTATTCCCCCCTGGATAGGTTTCGATCTCAACCGCCGAAAAAGTTTGGGTAGACAGCGGTGTCTCAACAGAAGTTCTGAAGGGGCTTTGCACCACCACAATCTCCTCCAATTCATTGGTAGATTCCTCTAATAAAACCTGTAGCGGAGGGGTTCCAAAAGTTTTGACAATGATATTGTATACAGTCTGTGATTGATATCCCAAGTGACTGATTTTCAAATTGTAAGTTTGAGTGGGGATCTCCCTAAAATTAAAATACCCCTCGGCATCGGTAACGACGCCAATGGTGGTGTCTTCTAGGAGAATGGTTACTCCCTCAATGGGAAGTTGAGTTTGTTGATCGAGAACTCTGCCAATCAATTGGCCCGTATTCTGAGCAATCAAATAAAAGTTGGAAAATAACAGCAGGACAAAGAGATGGAACTTTAGCATTTTTTTTTTGTAAAAATAAATTAAACAAATTAAAGTAGTTAATTTTTGTTTAACTTTTTTGTAAAATAATTAAACTAAAATTTTTTATCTTTATAAAAAAATTGCCATGAAAAATAAAAGAAGAGATTTTTTAAAGACAGCTTGTGCCCCTGTAGTTTTTTCAATGTTTGGTGTTTCGATGCTTGAGGCTTGTAGTTCTGATGGGGATGACGACTATACCGCTCCAAATACCACCAATAATAACGGAGGAAATTCAGGAGAACCTGACATAGTAACGATCGATCTTAGCAAATCCATGTTTTCAAACTTATCGGAAGTTGGGGGCTGGTTAAATTACTCCGCTGAAAACATGTTGTTATTAAGAATTAGTGAAACAACGATTAGGGCTTTCAGTAATGTATGTCCTCATGCAGGGGCCAATAATCAATGGTCTCACAGTAATGATAAGTTTACCTGTAGTAACCATGGTCGTTCTTTTAATGACGACTGTTCGGGATCGGGGTTAAAATTGACCTGTTACACTACCGCTATTAATGGAAATACGCTAGAGGTAACACGCTAATCAAAAGTACTTTTATTGTTCTTTTTTTCTTTTTTTTCTCGCTTGGGCTTCTCTTTGGCCAATGCCTCCTCTTTTAGGAGTTTTTTCTCTTCGTTTTTGAAGTCAAATTCAGCCCTGAATTCCTCCAAATCAGTAGCATTAATTTGTTCTTGATCTGGAGCTTGTAGCGCAGCATCATCGACAGAGAAGTTGGCTTTATTGGTCTGCTTTCTCATTATTTCTTTGGCCGCCTTTAAGTTAAAGTAAACCCCTGGATCGATCATTTTATTGGCCACATAATTTTCTTTTTTGACTTTGTCCCAGCGAACAAACACAAAACCACCATTAACACTGTCGAGTTTTACCCTAAAAACCCGGGCTTTGTTGGGCAGGGTTTGATAAATTTGGATGTTTTCGGGCACATAACCTGCCAAATCCAACAAATCTTGAACAAAAAAACGTTGCCCATCGGCAGAGGGGTCATTGATGGGTTCAAGGTACTCCTCCTCGTAGGTTTGAGCTGAAAGAGAGGTTAGGACTCCCGAAAAAACGAAAAGCAAACAGCACGCTAGTCTCATAAAATCAATGATTCATCTTTATCTGTAACATAATATTTCTTCCCATTTCATCCCCGTAAAACCTTAACCGATTGAGGTAATTTCTGTAGGAAGTATTCAATAGATTCTCAAAGATAAGAGATACACTGATTTTATCAGAAAAAAATGGATAAGACCCCCAATGCAATTCCATCCCCAAGAGATGATAAGCCTGGGGTGGTGTACTGATGTCCACCAGCTTGGTAAGCCTTTTACCATTTTCAACAACGGAAGTTTCAAAGTTGTTATCGGGAAACTGTTTTTGACTTAAAATACCCTTACTGGTCAAAGCCATAAAAAAAGATTTCCATCGAGGAAATGAGAGTTGTAATTGACTGGTAGTCGTAAATGGGGGGATACTGATCAAAGGGATTTTATTCCCTTTTTCAACTCCATCAATCCATGATGAATTATTGCTCAGCAGAATCCGTTCCCCCAACTGCATAGACATGTCCAAATCGAAACCTAGTATGGTGGAACTGATTGACCTGTATTCCCATACTGGGAAAGCCCCTCTTATGGTGAGCTCGAATCCTGTGGGTTCAATAATTATATAGTTTTGTCCCTGAGTAAAATAAGGGCTAAAGTTATATCTGAAAACACCCCTTTCTTTTTGAAGATTAAGGACAAATTTTTGTGTCGTTTCGGTTTTTAAAAATGGATTGCCATACTCAATTGAAGCGAGGGCGTGATGCAATCCATCACTAAACATTTCGGCGATATCAGGAGCCCGTTCCGTGTGAAAAACATTAACACTCAATTTTAAATCTGGTTGGATTGCGTATTTCAATCCCGTACTTAGAGAAAGGTTATTAAAAGTTAACCTTTGCTCAACCAGCTTTTGGCCTGCAACATCGCGGATCACAAAAGCACCAAGCCGCTCTTCATAATTTTCTTTTCTCCATCGGCTGTAATGGTAGTATTTTTTCACCTGATTGTTTTGATGGCCATATCGGAGCCCAAAGTCTAAACTCAAATCATTTGATGGGGTAAAGCTCGTGGTAAAATAGGCTTCCAGCCTTGTTTTGATATAATCCGGTATGAATCTTTTAATTCCAGTATCTGGATTGGAATAGTTATCTTGGATTTGAAGAAAAGCACCGGAGTCAAAAGACCATCTGAATCCACCCCATTCATAATTGTAGGCAAAATTATGGGTATCCAGTGTTAGATCAATTGCTGCTTTATCTTTGTATTCCCCCCTTCTAATGTCATATTCTTTTCGATTATTTCTCTGCCAATTGTATTTCGCATTCCATTTACCGTTGGTCAGATTCCTTTTTGAGTATTGAAAACCACCCGTGTAATGCTTATTTAATTGTTTTGGGTGAATGATTTGATGACTAAAAGGGTTGATGATCGTTGGGGTGTCTGACTCAATGGCAGTCAATAGGTCAAGGACATTACCGATATGGGCACTGCTTAGGATTCCAATTTCTTGACTGAAAAAACTAAAATTGGTTTTCCATTGGCTGAGAATTTTATTTTGTCCCATTGAAAAGGAAAAATTGTTTTCATCATTTCCGGTATTTGACAGCACATAATCTGGGGCTGAAAAATCCCCCACTCTTTTGATTGTTGCCTGAACCTTAAAATAATTACCACTCTGAAAAGACTTGGTCCAAGAACTGATTAAGTTTAAACCCCTTCCATTGGTCATCCCGTTCAAAATGGTTTTTCCGTATAATGAATCCATGATTTTGGGCGGTTTAGACTCCAGCACTACCACCCCACCAGGGGTATCTCCCGAATACTTTAAAACTCCTGCTCCCTTGATCAAACGGATTTGTTCAAAAGCATTTTGATCAATATTGGGAGCGTGATCTTGTCCCCACTGTTGATTTTCTATTGGGATGCCATCATAAATGATGCCCACACGACTTCCAAACATCCCATGGATCATGGGTTTTGAAATCACAATTCCCGAACTCAGTATTTGGACGCCACTGATTTGCTCCAATGCCTTTGCCAAGCCTCTACCGCTAAACTGATCTTTTTGCAATTCAGTTAATGTATAGGATGGCGCGGTAGCTGAAAGCTTTTTTATTTTACTTTCCTCCACAACCACTTCCTCTAGGGATTCTATATGATGCTCAAGATAAAACTTTCTAGCGGTTGATTTATTCAGATTGACCGATGTAAAGAGGTCATCACAATTCGGATGAGAAATTTTTAGATTTATTTTTCCCGAACATCGATTTTTAAGGAGAAATATTCCATCAGCATCAGAAAAAACAGTTTCGTTGCCCTCCACAACTTGGATCACTGCAGCGCTGACTGGAGAATTGTCATGTAAATCCACTACACTCCCCTTCAAAACCAAATCACATTCTTGAGAAAAACAAAAACTGCTAGTCAACAAAGAAAAATTGACTAGCAGGATTATCAATACAAAACTCTTTGAGCACCTACATTTTGGAAATTTAGGCTTCCATAAACCCACTATATTATATAGAGATCTCATCATTTGACATGAACCTCAAATTCAATTTGAATATCCGTGGCGCCTCCAATATCATTTCGCGTACTCCCGGTTTTTGAGGTGGGTTCATGAATTAAATATCCCACTACTACTCCCGAAGTTTCTCCAGTTGTAGTCCAAATAGTTTTTAAAAATAGGGGATTTCCGTTGCTATCTTCGGTATCATTAGCAGCGGATACAATCGAAAAACCATTGAGTTCGTCGGTGATATCATAAAAAAATTGGTGCTCGTCTTTCTCTTCAATAATCTCTGATGTAATATTATCTGAAATGTTGAAAAAGGAAATGGAGACACTATAAGTTGCGTTTGCTTCCAGATCAATCTTAATATGCTCCCCCTGGTGATCCACCTGATCCTCATCATCGTGATCGTGTTCTTCCACCTCAAAAGTATAGGTGGTTGGATTGGAGGATCCTTCTTTGGTCACTTCTAAGGTAACCCTAGAAAACGCCTCGTTTTCATTAATGGGATCCGGATCGTCTTTAGAGCAAGCAAAAAGCAGGACAAATAAACATAGGGCAAGAATGGATTTGATAGATATTTTTTTAAACATGATGTGTAATTTTTATTTGAATAATTAGAGCATGACCCCACAGGGTCAATACAAAAAAACAGGAAAAAATTACACTTCTGGTGGACCCCGAAGGCTATCATAAGTGTCTATGGAAAATGAATCTCCCAGGCAGAAATAATGGAATTTCTTTTGGGCAGCCGTTAGCGCGATCCAACTAAACGCTTGTCCTAAAATTTCAATGGAAGGGGCATATTGGTATTCCAAAACATCACAATCCAACTCGATTCCGTGGAGGTGGGTCTCAACAATTTCACAGGTTTTGTGATCGTGATCTTCAAATAAGTGAGAAAAGGATCCGATATAGGGCAACCACAAGACAAAAGTCAAAAGAGAGGACAACAATAGTTTTTTGAAGTCGAGTTGCATGGATTTTACCCTATTTTTATCCTCCAAATATAGGCGTTAAAGTTTAATTTAGCATCTTTGTTTTAGATAACAGCAGATGAAAAATACACTTTACCTTTCGACATTGTTCCTATTGATCTTTTTAATTCATGGCTGTGAATCAAAAGGAAAATCCACACCAAAAGGGAGCAAATCTACAAAGCCCCCTTTGGGAATGGTTTGGATTCCTGAGGGCACCTTCAATATGGGAAGCGAAGGCCCCCAGTCTCGACCTGATGAAGCGCCCGTTCATGCTGTTAAAGTGGATGGATTTTGGATCGATCAAACCGAGGTAACCAATGCACAATTTTCCGAATTTGTAGCCGCCACCGGTTATGTCACCACGGCCGAAAAACCGGTTGATTGGGAAGAAATGAAAAAACAACTCCCCCCTGGGACTCCCAAACCACACGACTCACTATTGCAAGCCTCCTCCCTGACCTTCAAACCCACCCAAGGGCCAGTAGACTTGAACAATTATGGCGAATGGTGGGAATGGAAACCCAAGGCCAGTTGGAGACAACCCAGAGGAAAAGGAAGTTCTATAGAAGGGAAAGAAGACCATCCCGTAGTTCATGTTTCATGGGACGATGCCAATGCTTATGCTAAATGGGCAGGTAAGCGTCTTCCAACAGAGGCCGAATGGGAATGGGCCGCGCGTGGCGGACTCAAAGACAAAAAATACCCCTGGGGTGATGAGGACATCTCCCAAGGAAAAGCAAAAGCCAACAGCTGGGAAGGTTCCTTTCCCTATGACAATCTAAACAAAGACCTTTTCTTTTACTCTGCCCCAGTTAAGTCTTTCGAAGCCAATGGATACGGTCTTTACGATATGGCTGGGAATGTTTGGGAGTGGTGTTCCGATTGGTACCACTACGATTACTATAAAACCCTTGAAGGTAAAACAACGACCAATCCTCAAGGCCCAACTGAAAGTTACGATCCCTACAATCCCTATATCTCTCAAAGGATCATCAGAGGGGGGTCCTTTTTATGCAACGACACCTATTGTTCGGGTTATCGGGTAGCCTCTAAGATGAAATCTTCCCCTGACACAGGATCTCAGCACACCGGTTTTAGGTGTGTTAAGGAACTCTAGATATTCCCTTTTTTCATTTCTTCAATGGCATGGTGCGCCGCTCTGGCAGTGATGGCCATAAAAGTAAGAGAAGGGTTTTGGGTAGAAGTAGAAGTCATACATGCGCCATCTGTAACAAAGACATTGGGGCAATGGTGCATTTGATTCCATTTGTTAAGTAAAGACGTTTTAGGATCGTGACCCATACGAACACCTCCCATTTCATGAATGTCATTTCCTGGAATACGACCGTTATCCTTGGTTTTGATATTGGTAAATCCAGCTTTGGAATACATCTCTGAAAATTCATCAAAGAAATCCTGAAGCATCTTTTCGTCATTGTCGTCATAATCGACATCTACCTTAAGCTGAGGGATACCCCATGCATCCAACAAATTTTCATCCAGACTCACTTGGTTACTTTCCTTGGGGATGGTTTCTCCCATCATGTGAGAGTTGACAGACCAAACATCACTTTCTTTCGTATTCAAAAGATTATTGTAAAGATCCTCTCCTATTGGGCTATCGTCATAATCCATTTTCTTGCTGGCTCCAAAACCAGCGGCATATCCCCTGAGGAAATCGGTTTCCTGACGGTACACATTTCTAAACCGCGGGAGATAGGCAGAAGTAGGCTTACGGCCATCCACCCTTCGGTCTTTGTGTCCCTCGTGGGTAGCAGAGATCACCCCTCTATAATTGTGGAAAGCAATGTATTTACCGAGTAGTCCACTGTCATTGCCCATTCCGTTGGGGAAGCGTTCCGAAGTAGAATTCAACAGGATCAGGTTGGTGTTGAGGGTGGAGGCATTTAAGAAAATGACTTTGGCAAAATATTCAGCAGTAACATTGGTATGGGCATCAACCACCCGAACCCCCACAGCTTTTTTCTGATCTTTATCATAGATGACGGAATGCACCACACTATCAGTTTTGAGGGTAAGATTACCTGTCTTCATTGCCCAAGGGATCAAGGTAGCATTGGCATTGAAATAGCCTCCAAAAGGACAGCCCCGCTGACAAACATTTCTACTGGCACAAAGTCCCCTGCCCTGCTCCACATAGATGGGCTTGCTTTCGGTGAGGTGGGCACATCTGCCGTAGATCACATGGCGATCGTTGTAGTGCTTTTGCATCTGCTCGCTGAAGTAATCCTCAACGCAGTTGTTTCCAAAAGGCCTTAGAAAATCTCCATCGGGCAGTATGTCCAAACCATCTTTGTTGCCGCTTACGCCCACAAATTTTTCTACATAGGTGTACCAAGGATCGAGGTCCTTATATCGGATGGGCCAATCGACGGCAAAGCCATCCCGAGCCGGACCTTCAAAATCCATATTGCTCCAGCGTTGTACCTGTCGCGCCCACATAATGGATTTACCTCCCACTTGATAGCCGCGAATCCATTGGAATGGCTTGGTCTGCACATAGGGGTGTTCGGCATCTTTTACAAAAAAATGCATGGCATCTTCCCTAAAGGCATAGCAACTGTGGGCAATTGGATTTTCCTCCCGAATCTTGGCAGGAACCGCCCCGCGGTGCTTAAACTCCCAAGGTAACATATTGGTGGTAGGATAATCTTTAAGATGTTCCACATTCCTCCCTCTTTCGATCAATAAGGTGTTAAAACCTTGCTCACAAAACTCTTTGGCCGCCCAACCTCCTGACATGCCCGCACCAATGACAATGGTATCGTAATGATTATCTTTCTTCATTTTAATGAGGATTTAAACGAGAACACAACCCAAATGGCGGTTGGGTATAAATTCGTAGTTCAAGAATTCAGTCATATAGCGTTCTGAGGTCATAAAATGACGCAGTGACCACTGTCGGTTTTTTTTCATAAAAAAGCCCAACTCACCCGGATGGGCCACAGCCCTTTGAATGGTATAGTTTTGTGTGTCAAAATCCAATGCTTCATAGGGCATTAAAAAAGTCTGTTCAATCAGTCCTTTATATTTTATCAATCCCATCTTATAAAAATCCAACTCCTCTGCTGTAAGCGTACCTTCCATTTGGTTGAGGATAAATTCCATTCGGGTTTCGGGAGTAGGAAACGCTTCACTTTTAGAAGGGAGGATGGCCTCGGTAAGCAACTGTATAAGATTTTGATCCTTCTCATCGAGAAGAGGAGGCGATGAAGCACTGGAAGTACAGTGTGTTAGCAATCCTAATCCCCCAATACCCAGTGCAATCGTCTGAACTGCTTTTCTTCTTTTCATGTATTTTAAAAATTATTAGATCTTCTTAAAAATTTGACGATTAAAAAAATATTTCTCCTTGTAAACGAAGAGTTATTTTTAATCCAAGCGTTAGATATCTCAAATATACATTTTATTGTAAAAATTATAAAAAGCTATAAAGTTTTATTAATAAACAAACCATCTTTTTTGGCAGTCGATTGCCTTTTATAAAACATCTATAAATATAGTTAATAAAATATTTAACTCATTGTTTATCAGGAATTAAAAATTCTTTCGGAATTGCAATTAAGTAAAAAAAAGACTACTTTAGTAAGACCCAAATCCTCTACTGTCATACCGTTTTCGTTTTTGTGGTTATTTGGGATTAAAAATCATGTGGATACGCTGTGATCTGTCCTTTGAGGCATCATTGTATTTGGCAGGGGGCAGCAAATCCAAAATTAATAACAGCAACCAATAAAATTAAAAGATGAAAAAAACACTCTTAATCACATTCGCGCTATTCGCCTTTTACGGATTTGCACAAGATCGTTTTGATCTTGAAAAAAAATCAGACAAAACTCCTTCTACGGATTCAATTAAAAAATCGAAAGATCAAAAGATATTGCAGGAAACCAAAGTAATTTATTTACTGGAGGGGAAGGAGGTCACATCGGCAGAGTTCAAAGGCTTGAAACCTGAGACCGTCAAATCCGTGTCAGTAATTAGAGATAAAAAGGAGATGAGCAAATACACCTCTAAAAACTGTGATGGACTGGTCGTGGTTGAGCTTAAAAAAACCTGATAAATTAGGGCATCAAAGAAGGGGTAAAGCCACCCAAAAAAAGGAGTAAAATAGCTTAACAGAACATTATTTGATTTGTTTTTTAAAGGAAAAGCACAATCCGTATATTGGTGATGGTATTACCAATAGTAACTGAATTAATGCGTAACCATCCCCTATTTATTGGACTGATCAGCACATTAACAGTTATAGCTTGTTCCCCTCCAAAAAGTAAATCTATCAAAGTAATGACTTGGAACATTTGGTACGGAGGGCTTCACGGCTCCCAAACCGATGGGTTGAAAAAAGAAACCATCCATACGATTAATGTTTACAGAGTCATCCATCAAGAATCCCCTGATGTACTCTTGAAGCAAGAGTTTGGCTATACCGATGCTTTTCGGGAAGCCCATCCAAATCTCGTCCAAACTATGGAGGGAACATGGGGCTATCTTTCTCCAAGAGATATCATATCGGATCGGATTTATTTCGTATATTATGTAGGTCAAAAACTAAAAGTATTGGAAGAATGAAATGATAAACAACCTTTTTTTACTATTCTCTACATTGATTCTTCTGGGGTCGTGTTCAAAAAAACAACCCTATTTAAAAGTGGGACTGATCGCTGATCCTCAATATGCTAACAAATCCACCTCTGGCAAGCGACACTATAAAGAAACCCTTTGGAAACTAGAGGAAGCCATCGATACTTTTAATCACCACAACATTGATTTCGTGCAAAATCTTGGCGATATCATTGATGTCGAATGGGAAAGTTATGATGCGGTTTTGCCAATATATGAGAAACTCAAACCCGGCATCAAAAACTACCATCTACTAGGAAATCACGAATTTTCAATAGACACAACCCATTTTAAAGACATTCTCAAACGTTTGTCAATGCCCAATTACTATTACTCCTACTCCAAAAATGGTTGGAGATTTATTGTATTGGATGCCACCGACTTTTCTTACTACGCTAATGTACTGCACGATCACGACATTGGGGAAATCGATTTATATTTCGAAAAAACCAAAGGTCAGTCAAACAGTCACCGTTGGAACAGTGCCATTGGCTCAGCTCAACAAAACTGGCTAAAACAAGAATTAGAAGATGCCCGTTCGCTGAACCAAAAGGTTGTTCTTTTTTCTCACATGCCCCTTAGGCCAAAAGATGATCCCCACAATTTGTGGAACGGTCAAGAAATCATTAATATCATAGAAAATAGCTCCCATGTAGTCGCTTTCATCAATGGCCACAACCACTCAGGAGGCCATGTATTAAAAAATGGCATACACTACATCACCGTATTTGGAATGGTAGACACCCAGATCAGCTCTTATGGAATACTCGAATTTTATAAGGACAGTTTGAGGTTGCTAGGCTATGGAAACCAAAAAAACATTCGCATTAAATTATAATTGATTCCTTTGATTACGCTTCAAAATAATAACAAATACCCATTCGATCATGAAAAACAGTCCATTATTCTTTTTGCTGATGGCAATCCTCGGATTTCCATGTTTTGCCCTTTCCCAAGAAAGATATTTGAGTGATCAAATAAAAATCTTAAAGCAATATGATCGGGAACATCTACA
>Ga0181553_10000781_pt1 | contig 28101 bp, 24 predicted proteins | sample 011ome_17_FD_133753 | JGI IMG/M metagenome (GOLD analysis project Ga0181553, IMG submission 133753) | Coastal salt marsh microbial communities from the Groves Creek Marsh, Skidaway Island, Georgia - 011502XT metaG (megahit assembly) | ecosystem: Environmental > Aquatic > Marine > Intertidal...
TCATGGGTCCATGTTGGGAAAGCGCCAGAAGATGGATCAGCAAAATAAGCTGAGGTGCCTCCATAGTGATATTCTATATCGGCATTATTATAGTATTTACCGCTTACATCATCCAGATAATCCGTAAACGTTTGGGTATAACTTAATTCAATCGACAATCTCCAAAGTGCGTCAATTCCTGTTTTGTATCCCACTCCCATTGGAATACCCATACTAATCTGTCCGTATGGTTTTCCTCCACCTAGCAACCCTTGGCCTTCTGTTTTTAAAGGTTTCAAATTGGTCCACCCTCCCTCACCGGGTCCTTGTGGTATATAACCAAATCCAGCTATCCCCGCAAAGAGATAACCTACATTGTTTTTATTCCGCATACCTTTTAGTCCATAAATTTTATGACGGGCACCGAAACGCTCATCACTGTAGAAAATAAACTCGATATGTTGAGATAATTCTAAAAGATGTGTTCGAAAAGCCAAATTACGATTTCGGCGAAAGGGTTCATTTGTCAAAGCGTCATCTCCTTTTAAAACGGCATATTGAAAAAGCGTTTTTGTGACCCACAAAGAAGCGAAACGGTATCTAAACCCGATATGACCTGATGGACGAGTAACATTCCATTCCATATCTATCGGGAGCCAATGTGTACCTTGTCGGTTTAACCCCCCCCTAAGTCACCGAGGAATTTAGAAGCACCCACTCCAAAAATGAGCTCTTTTTTCTGGTGCATCCAATGATTAGAAGTTGTGAAATGGGTCGGTTGGGCAAACACATTGTGTTGCCATAATACAAACCATAATATGATTAAAACCCTTGACATCCTCGTTTTAAACTCATTTTCAGTAGCCTTGCAAATTTAGACAAAGTACTTGAAGTGCAAAATCAAACTAGTCATAAAGAAATTGTTAAATTTCTCTATCTTCTAATTTCATTGCGTCAAGGGGTCAATGATCGGGCTGAAATCAATTCATTAAAACATATCGCAAGGGATTTAATCGGACTTCTTGTCCTCCTTTAACCTTGCCGCGAATATTCTCGAAATAAATCATTTCACCCGGACTCACTTTATCAAGCGCATCCTTCATTTCGGTATTTAATTGATTGCTGTTTTCTGTAAAAACTTTCCCTCCTAAACCATCAATTAGATGGAGTTCAAAATGGATGACGCTAACATCACCTTCTGTGGTGATCCCTTTATTGTCGAGCAATTCATTGCGCGTAATGGATCCCCCCAGCTTATCGCTGATGCGTGGACTCATGACAAGTGCAAAATTTCTTTCGACTTCAGCTTCTTCAACAACATCGTTTTCACGGTCACTTTTTTCAGCGGACACTACCTCTTCAACCGATTCATCTATGGGATTCGGTTCAAGAGACACAGTTTCATTTGAAGTTGCTTGATTTTGATTAATTGGAGTAGATTTTTCGTCTATACGCTCTATTTTTAAAGGATTAATTTGGATTGTTTCATCTGGATATTGGGAGATGGATTCATTCAAATCTTGGTTGAGTGCTAGGAGCTGAGGGTGGGGTTCATCTGATTCAGGTGGGGCTGATGTTAACAGGGGTTGCGAACTTAAGGTCTCGCCGGGTTCATCTTGGAAGAGCCAGGCTCCTCCAAGAATTAGCCCAATGGATGCGAAACCTGCGGTCCCATAAAACCAAGTCTGTTTATAAAACGGTTTGGTCATCATTTGATGATTTCGAAGTACCGCGTTAAAATCTTTACCAGCCATCACTTCTTGGGCTGTCAATTGTGGACGGTCTACGTTTATCTTTCTATTTTTCATTACCTATTTGATTAAATAGTTTTTTCATTTTCTGTACTATTCGGTGAGATTTCACCTTGGCGTTATTCTCTGTTATTTCAAGAATTTCACCTATTTCTTTAAACGATCTTTTTTCAAAAAATCGCATTTCTACCATTTGTACTTCGTCTTCTTTCAGTTGACCTATTAGTTGCAGTAAAATTTTTCTTTCAATTTCTCCTCCTACAGGTTCTTCTATTTCCTCCATGACATTTGCCAAGTGCGTGGTATCAACATTCACTGTTCTTCTCGCTTTTTTATCGCGAAATGATTGGTATAATTCACTTTTCGCTATTCTATATAACCAAGAAGCAAACGGCACCCCGCGATATTCATATTTATGAATATTGTTTAATGCTTTTAAAAACACCTGACTGGTTATGTCATATGCGGTATCTTTATCATCTATCCGCTGATAGATATAGCGCAATATTTGTTCATAGTACTTGCTGTACAATGGCTCGAAGCCCCGAGGATCTTTTTGAGCATACTTTATCCACTTCAGCTCCTTCAACAGCTTATCCTCCGTATGGTGATAAATCGGGTTAGTCGACATAATTTTTTGTTTGGTTTTAATTTCTTTGCACTGATATAACACCAATCTTGTTATTGGTTACAGGTCATACTACAAGATTGTTGCCACATTTATTAAAACGTTTAGTTTCTGTTTTTATTGCCCCCGCTAGAACTCAAATAATATGCGGGATTCAGCGAATAAAAAAGATCTTTTAAAAAACTTATTTTTTTTCATTTCCGCCCCTTTTCATTCCTTAATTTACGTTTATTATGCGAAAAAAGACAACTTATCTCTTTCTCTTTTTATCTTTTCTAGTCATTATTTTGGGCTCATCCTATATCATAGCGGAAAAGACAAAAAACCAAGTTTATAATAATCTAGAAACTATTCCGCGTAGTGAATTTGGTCTCGTACTAGGCGCTAGTAAATATGGAAAAAATGGATTAAATGTGTATTTCAAATACCGAATGGATGCAACCATTGCATTATATAGTCAAGGTAAAATCAAAAAGATCATTGTCAGCGGTGACAATCTTATAAAAGGATATAACGAACCACTTGATATGAAGAACTATTTAATAGATCACGGCATTCCAGAGCAGGACATCATTTTAGATTATGCTGGTTTTCGCACCCTAGATTCTGTTATAAGAGCGAATTTAGTGTTTCAAGCGTCAAGCATCACCATCATCTCACAAGAATTCCACAATCAGCGTGCATTATATATTGCAAATGCTCATGACATCCCCGCTATCGCTTTGAACGCTCAGGATTCAAAACGGAGCAATTACACTCATTTACGTGAGTATTTTGCTCGTTTTTTATGTCTTCTGGATATTCACCTCTTTTATTCACAACCAAAATATTTATAAACAATCTTGAAAGAGTGGCTTTCTTTTTATAATTTCGTAACTGCTACCAGCATTATGAAAAAACTATCCATCATCTTCCTATTTGTCCTTCTCTTTGTTGGTTGTGGCAAACCTCCTGAAGCTTGTATGGAATTAAGTTCAAACAATGTAGTAGCTGGAGCTGCTATTGAGTTCACATCTTGCTCTAAAAGAGCGTTGAGTTTTGAATGGTTTATTGCTGGCCCTGAAGGTGCACCTGAAAACGAAATCGGTTGGTCTAACCCAGAATTTTCGCATGCTTTTACAGTACCCGGTGCATAGACTGTTACCTTAAATGCTTATCATGATTTTTCTTTTATGGGAGATGTCTCGACGATACAAGAGAATTTTACCGTCAATTAAAACATCAATACTCGTAAAGACCGATCTCAGGAGCAGATCTTGGAACTCCGTTAATATCCAATGCATTTGAATAGGCAGGATCGCCTGCGCCAATCAGTGGAGATCCTTCTTGCAACATAAAGTCGCTTAATACTGGATCAACAAATAATGGATTGATATTCCAGAGCACACTCGGCGAATAATTACTGAAATCATAAATTTCTTCTCGCTTCATTAGACAAGCATTAAACTCAAAATCCATCGTCAAACCAGGCAGTGTATCAACTGATATTTCATTCACCCCATTTCCATAAAAGATACAATTATCAAATCTGGAGTTGGTAATACTCGAGACATATGTTATTCCTTCAAACGTATACCAATTCTGTATTGAAAGTGCCGGACCTCCCCTAGCCCCACTCCAGTAATTCACAAAATTACAATGCTTAAAATTATACTCGCCTCCAGCAAATAAAAAACCTGAAGCCAAACCGGCTCTGCCGAATTGGCAATTTTCTGCATTAACAATTGGACTTGCTACCAAATTAAGGTTGTAGAAATTTGAATTATCGATGATCGTATTTGATAGATTCAATGTGACAGGGTCTTGCGTGGTATCCACCCTCAATCCAACAGAGCCATTCTTAATGATCGCATAATCGATTGAACTCGTCTGTGCTTCAATCATATGTATTCCCCACCATTGGCCTGATACATCATCATAAAAACTCTCTAGGCGATCACCTTGAAAAGTAACTTCATTTCCAAGCTCTCCATTGATATTAATAGCACTTTTATAAACAATCAATCGGGAGTTTTTATGTCCATATATTTCGGTGCCGGGAGGAATGGTTAAAGTCAAATTAGAATCTAAGCCAGGAAAACCGACGGCAACGATGCCATACAAAACATGTGGTTTATCATTATTCCATGCTTCGTATGAATCACCCACAACCTCATTCGCATGGAAATAAGCATCCTGCCCCCAGACATCTAATTTTAAATATTGATCCGTTCCGTTGGTTAAAAACCGTATTGAATCTGATATAATGAGCGGATTTGTTAAATTATTGACCTCCAAGGTAACCTCTACAAAACCAAAAAGAGAATCATTTCCCCTAATCTCTACATTTTCGTGATAAACACCTGGTATACCATCAATATTGATTCGAAAAGGCGAATCTTCTCCCCCCATTAATTCAATTTCCTCAATATTAATTGTTCCTGCATTGGGATTATACACCTTAAATCGTTCGGTGGTTGACCCAACAGTTGTAAAGACAGTATCAAACAATAGCGTATCCGTTGAAAACTCAATATTATTATTCGAAAAAATATTATCCTTTTTACAGGAAATAAGAAAAACGGATAAACCGCCAAAAATGATGAAAACAAAATTTCGCATAATATAAGTTCGGACAAATGTAAATACGTAATTTTAACTTTTTTATTATTTCGGGGAAAATAATCCTTGATTAAAAAAAAAATAATAACTTTGCCCCCTCCAATAAGGAAACAGCAGCGAAGAAAAGCGGGTATTATTGGATATTGATTGAAGATTAAATTTTAGAAAAATGAAAAAAGATATACATCCGGAGGATTACAGAGTAGTTATTTTCAAGGATATGTCAAACGGACACCGATTCCTTTCACGTTCTTGTTCTCCTTCATCGGAGACAGAATCTTGGGAAGATGGCAGTGAATACCCTTTGGTAAAATTGGATATTTCTTCTGAGTCACATCCATTCTTTACTGGTAAAATGCAGTTTGTTGATACTGCAGGTAGAATTGACAAGTTCAAAAACCGTTACGGAAAGAATCTTAAAAAGTCGTAAGCGATTTTTTTGTAACTTAGTAACCCGTCATTTTCCACAAGCTGGGAATTGGACGGGTTTTTTTATTGACTTTTTTTTGATATGCAGATCATATTTGATGATAATGGACTCCATAAAGCTCTCGCGCCGCTCACATTGACGCGTCCAGTTGCTGAAATTCGGTTAGGCATTCTAACCATTAAAGAATCCTGGGTTCTACTTTTATCCAATCAAATACATGATTTTCAAATTGCATATGAAACGGCTCCCTATTTAAATGTCAAATATGCTCAACCATCTTCTGATGAAGGCATACGGATTATGGGAAACATTAAGCCGTCATCATCCATTGTAAACGCGGTATTGGATTTACCTGGAAACGCTGCTCTCTTTGTCGATAATTTTCTAGTAGCTGTAAAAGGAAGTGGAGCTCAAAAAGTGAGTTTACATGATGTGGACCTTGTTCACATTCAACGACCTTGGGATATTTTCCAACAAAATGGAAATGCCATTGCATTAGATTTTGATTTGCTAACAGCAAATCGAAATAGCGCTCCACTAAATGACACCAATCGCATCTCTGCTCCAGAAAACATTTTTGTAGAACCAGGTGCTCAAGTTGATCACGCCATTTTAAATGGTAGCTCTGGCCCGATCTATATTGGCAAGGACGCCACGATTATGGAAGGTTCAATTATTCGCGGACCATTTGCTCTATGCGACCATGCGACGATTAAGATGGCTGCTAAAATTTACGGTCCAACCACGATCGGTCCACATTGTAAAGTTGGCGGTGAGGTAAACAATTGCGTTTTTCAAGCTTACTCCAATAAAGGACATGACGGGTTTTTGGGGAATTCCGTAATTGGTGAATGGTGTAATTTAGGAGCGGACACCAACTCTAGTAATTTGATGAATAACTACGGTGCAGTTAAAGTATACAGCTTTGAGTCTGAAAAAATGGAACAGACTGATATCATGTTCTGCGGTGTTTTAATGGGCGATCACAGTAAAACAGGCATCAATACCATGCTGAATACAGCAACGACTGTTGGCGTATCCGCAAATATTTTTGGAGCAGGATTCCCGAGCAAATTTATTGCGTCATATACATGGGGAGGAGCAACGAGCAACGATCGATTCATCTTGAACAAGGCATTTGAAGTGGCTGAAAACATGATGTCCCGACGAAATATCGAATTAACAAATGCTGATCGATCTATCCTAGAGCATCTATACGATAACTTGGCATAGTCATTGAACCGTTAAATGGAGTAACAGTAAAAGTACCCTCAAACGGTGAATGCGCCTTTCAAATTGGTCGAAATAAGCCAAAAGAGCAGGTACTAGTGACAACTTGACAAAAAAACTGAATTTATGTCCGACACATTCGACGGCGATTATATATTATCAAACATCATGGATCAAGAAGCGGAGTTTATTCCTCTCATTTCTGAAGAAGAAGAAGATCACCTCAACAGCGAGAGTGTTCCAGAGTCATTACCTATTTTACCATTGCGTAATAATGTCCTTTTTCCAGGTGTTGTTATTCCGATTACTATTGGTCGCGATAAGTCGATCAAATTAATCGAAGAAGCTCATAAAGGGACCAAGGTAATTGGTGTTTTGGCTCAAAAAGAAACAAGCGTTGAAAACCCAACTTCGGCTGACTTAAATCGAATTGGAACCGTGGCGCGTATTCTAAAACGACTTCGCATGCCTGACGGGAGCACCACGATTATTATCCAAGGTAAACGTAGATTTGAAGTCAAAGAGTTTACGGGAGAGACGCCATATTTCAAGGCAATCGTTCATGCGCTCGAAGACCAACGACTGGACAGTAAATTGGACAAAAACAAAGCATTGGTCGATTCGATGAAAGAAATGGCGATGCGCATCATCAAGGATTCACCTAATATACCTTCTGAGGCGCAATTTGCTATTAAAAATATAGAGAGCCCGACATTCTTAGTCAACTTTATAGCTTCTAATTTAAACGCCGAAATCGTTAAAAAACAGGAGTTATTAGAATTAGAGTCGATCTCTCGCAGAATTGAGAAAGTCATTGGACTTCTGTCCATTGAGATTCAAATGCTCAATATGAAAAATGAGATCCAAACCAAGGTCAAAATGGACATGGATCGCCAGCAGCGCGAATATTTTTTGAATCAGCAAATGCGCACGATTCAAGATGAACTCGGCGATAATCCAGTGGAAGTAGAAATCAAAGAGTTTGAAAAACGGGCGAAATCCAAAAAATGGAGTAAAAAAGTTCAAAAAGCATTCGAAAAAGAGCTCAAAAAACTCGGTCGAATGAATCCTCAAGGAGCTGAATATTCGGTCCAGCTCAACTATATTGATCTGCTCTTGGAATTGCCTTGGAACGAAATTACGGATGATAATTTCAACCTAAAACGTGCAAAGAAAATATTAGATCGTGATCATTTTGGTTTAGACAAAGTGAAGACTCGGATACTCGAGTACCTCGCGGTATTGAAATTAAAAAAAGATTTAAAATCACCGATTCTTTGTTTATATGGTCCTCCCGGTGTTGGTAAAACATCGTTAGGTAAATCCGTTGCTGAAGCTTTAGGTCGAAAATACGTTCGCATGTCCCTTGGTGGACTGCATGATGAAGCTGAAATTCGAGGTCATAGACGTACGTACATAGGTGCAATGCCAGGGCGCGTCATGCAGAACTTAAAAAAAGCGAAGACTTCTAATCCTGTATTTGTTTTGGATGAAATCGATAAGATTGGCAGAGGTCATCAAGGCGATCCATCCTCAGCTTTGTTGGAGGTGCTTGACCCAGAACAAAACCACGCATTCAATGATAATTTCGTTGAATTAGATTACGATTTATCGAAAGTACTTTTTATTGCAACAGCTAATAGCTTAGCATCGATTCAAGGTCCTTTGAGAGATCGAATGGAAATCATTGAAGTGAATGGATATACTGTTGAAGAAAAAATTGAAATCGCCAAGCGCCATCTCATACCAAAGCAATTAGAAGCTCACGGTATTACCAAAAAAGACATTGGCATACCAAAACAAATCATTGCAAAAATTATTGAAGAATATACAGCAGAATCAGGTGTTCGAGGATTAGAGAAGAAATTAGCTTCTGTAATCCGTAATCGGGCAAAAGAGATTGCTATGGAGGAAAAATTCAATGTTAAAATTAGCTTGGAAGATTTATTACCGATTCTAGGTCCATCCCATGGAAAAGATAAATATTTCGGTAATGATTTTGCTGGGGTTGTAACGGGCTTAGCATGGACCCAAGTTGGTGGAGACATTCTCTACATTGAAACAAGCTTATCTCGAGGTAAAGGAAAATTGACCTTGACAGGGAATTTGGGAGATGTTATGAAAGAATCGGCTTTATTAGCCCACCAATACATCAAAGCCAATGCCGAACAGATGAATATTGACCTTACCATCTTTGATAAGTGGGATGTCCATATTCACGTTCCTGAAGGCGCAACTCCAAAAGACGGACCTTCTGCAGGTATAACGATGCTTACCGCAATAGCTTCAGCATTTACGCAGCGAAAAGTTAAGAAATATATTGCCATGACTGGGGAAATCACGCTGCGTGGAGCGGTATTACCAGTTGGTGGTATAAAGGAAAAAATTCTAGCAGCCCGACGCGCAAATATTAAAGAAATTATACTGTCTTCTAAGAATGAGAAAGATATTGCAGACATTAAGGCTGATTATATTAAAGGTCTGAAGTTTCATTATGTTGATACTATGTCACAAGTATTAGAAATCGCACTCTTGAAGCAAAAGGTAGCGAATGCTAAAAAAATTGATTAGTTTGTGGTCTAGGTTATAATCGCCACAAGGCGATATGTATGGAAACCATTTATCGTCATATTGAACGCATCCCTGAAAGCAAACATCCTTCCTTGCAAGGATACAACGCTGCGGATGAATTATTACTAGAAATCATACCTGATTTACCCGATTCAATCTCGATCTATAATGATCAGTTTGGTTTTCTTTCCACAAACCTAGCATATATGCAACCGAATGTGGTTTGTGATTTGAAAAGCCAAGCATCGGCTATCACTAAAAATTGTGAACTTAATCGAGGTTTTGGTTTGGCTAGTCCGCCGCTTTTCCTTTTGGATCAAACTGAATTCAAAACAAGTGTAGCACTTTTAAAAATCCCTAAATCTTTGGCCATGTTCGAAAAATATCTCGAACATATTCACCAGCATCTGGAAGACGATGGGATTGTTTGCGCTGGTTTTATGACCCGTTACTTTAGCCAGGGTCTTTTAATGAGTGCGGGGCGCTATTTTGAGGAGATAGCCCAAACCAAAGCACAAAAAAAGGCACGAATTCTGATACTCAAAAAAAAGAAAACGACTATACCATTACATAATTGGGAGACGATCTCATACGAGAATCATCATTTGCGCCAACATCAAGGTATTTTCTCATCTAAGAAGATCGACAAGGCCACCCTTTTCCTGTTGGACAATCTCAATCAATTAATTCCTGAAAAACACAGTAATGTTATAGATCTAGGTTGCGGCAATGGTGTAATAGCAAGTGTAGCTAATGATTTGGTTAAAATTGACGAAATACATTTGATTGATGATTCGCAATTGGCTATCGATTCGGCCAAGCAGAATTTTGATACGAACGCCAAATTTCATCATGCTTATACGCTTGATATGTTTGAGGAGGAGTCAATTGACTGGGTGATTACCAATCCTCCATTTCATTTTGAACATACCATCGACACCTCCATTGCAAAATCACTATTTGATCAAGCACATCGTGTGCTAAAACCAGGAGCTGTATTAACGATCATCGCCAACGCAAATCTAGGTTATGAACCAACCCTTAAGCAGATGTTTTCTGAGATGATTGTTCATAATAGCACATCTCAGTTTAATATCTTTCAGTGTATAAAGTGATATTGAAGATCGCTTAGATCGAAAAAAGTATTCGTCCCTCCGCTGGAATTCCTACCTTTGTCGCAAATATCCATTTATGGCCTTTCAGGACTGGAACCTTAGTAAACCCTTAAAAAACGCTTTAGACGATTTAGCGCTAACGAATCCTACCCCAATTCAAGAGGAGGTCTACACGCCTATATTGGCTGGTAACGACGTTGTTGCTACTGCACAAACAGGAACTGGAAAAACCTTTGCCTACCTGCTTCCTATTTTGAGAAATTTGAAGTTTTCAGCTCAAAAACACCCGAGAGTTTTAATTGTTGTGCCAACCCGAGAACTTACGGTTCAGGTCACTGATGAAATTAAAAGACTAACTCCATATATGACTGTTCGCGCTGGAGCTGTTTATGGTGGAACCAATATCAATACCCAAAAGCAATATGTCAATGAAGGTTTAGATATCTTGGTAGCTACACCAGGGCGTTTGTTGGACTTGGCACTGTCGGGGGTTCTGAGACTAAAGGCTGTCAAACAATTTGTAATTGATGAAGTAGATGAAATGCTAAACCTCGGTTTTCGTCCTCAACTAACCAACTTATTGGATATTTTGCCTGAAAAAAGACAGAACTTATTATTTTCGGCTACAATGACAAGAGATGTTGAAGCGGTCATCGATGATTTCTTTACACATCCGATTCGCATTTCAGTTGTACCTCCTGGAAAACCATTGCCGAATATTGATCAATGGGTCTACCCGGTTGAAAATATACGGACAAAGTTTAATTTATTACATTATTTATTAGAAAATAATCCAGATTGGAAAAAAGTTTTGCTCTTTGTAGAGACTAAAAAACTGGCTGATCAAATCGAAGAATTTCTTCAAGACCGTCTAACAGTTCCCGTCGGTGTTGTGCATTCCAATAAGTCGCAAAACTATCGACTCAGAATGGTAGAAAACTTTGAAAAAGGAGAATTGCAGGTCTTGGTCGCTACTGATCTAATGGCACGTGGAATTGACTTTGAGGATATCACTCACGTCATCAATTTTGATTTACCTGAATCGGACGAAGGATACTTACACCGAATAGGACGAACGGGGCGAGCAAAAGCAAAAGGTGTTGCGATCAACTTTGTTGGACCGCTCGACATTGAGCAATTGGACGCTGTGGAAAACTTAATGCAATATCGTATACCAGAGCTTGATTTCCCTGAAGAAGTAGAGGTCTCGGATCTTTATACAGAAGAGGAACGCCCAAATTTAGCAGATAAAAATTATTTGCCTGAGGCGGCACGTCACGGTCTGAAAGGTAAAAAGCATCAGAAAAAAGACAAAAACAAAAAGACCAATCAAGGAGGATCTTACAAGCAAAAAATAAAAGCGAAGTATAAAAAACCGAAAACAAGAGGACAAAAACCTAGAGGAAAGAAAAAGAAATAATCGCCTAGTTGAGCGTCACTAACGACTTACTTCTAAAACCTTGATACGCGATATTCAATGCGGACATCTTGCTACTCAAAACAACCCCGTCATTAAACCAATAAAACCGGTCGTTCTTTTTCGTATTTGCAGATGAAATTTTGCTTTTTATGAGAAGCAGGATCAAACGGAACCAATTGTCCATCGAGGATAATGTAAATATTATAATGCTTTAGGCGAAGGAATTCAAAGCAGAGGTCACGATTCTTATTCTCCCACAACTCCAAATAAATCACTGGTCGGTCTCGGATGATCATTCGCTCACCTCCCTTTAGTGCAAAGTACTCAAAGTTCTCAACATCCATTTTGATTCCAGCAATAACTCTATCACCAGCTATATCATCAAGACGCTCACATAGCACTTTAATTTTATCTCCATCGTTCCACTCATCAATCGATTCGTGAACGACATGCGCTAAACCTTGCATCTTCACCTTACCATTTTTTGGCAAAACCATTTCTAACGTCTCTTTTTTCTCTCCAACAGCAACCGGAATTAACTCTACATTCTTTAGCCCATTTCGATCTACTACAGATTTAAGCACGGAGAAATTTTCAGGCATGGGTTCAATAGCAAGTACTTTTCGATCTGGGAAACGCTTAGCTAAATGGTAAGTCATGATACCAATATTCGCGCCTAAATCGAGAATATCACCCTCTTTGTGAATCTGCCCCATAAAGGCGAAGAAATCTTTTTCTTTACTATCTGCCTTCAGCGTTTTGATTTTATAACGCGAAAACACATTCAAATAGAGTTGATACCCTAATGCGTTTTGTAAGACATATTTGACAAAATTCTTCATGGTGAGGCGCAAAAATAATAAACCTCTACGGAAAACCGCTTGATTTCGGGGCTAATAAGAAAATATAGTCTTGTTTTTTTGAATGATCAGACTAAAAGTCTAATTTCGTCGGCATGCGCATTGCCATCAATACACGTTTTTTACTCAAGGGCAAAATGGAAGGTTTTGGCTGGTTTACCTATGAATCCGTCAAACGAATGGTCATGGATCATCCTGAACATACTTTCATCTTTTTCTTTGACCGCCCTTACGATTCGCAATACGTATTTGCCAAAAATGTAATACCCATTGTCTTAAGACCACCAGCAAGACACCCTATTCTCTTTAAAATTTGGTTTAATTATAGTATCACCCGCGCATTAAAAAAGCACAAAGCAGATGTATTCTTCTCTCCTGATGGGTACCTATCCTTGCGCACCAATGTGCCACAAATTGGGGTTATTCATGATTTAAACTTTGAACATTACCCAGAAGATTTGCCTAAACCCGCACGCGATTATTTGCAGCGCTACTTTCCGCTCTTTGCAAAAAAAGCGAAGCATTTGCTTACAGTTTCTGAATACTCCAAGCAGGATATAGTAGATACTTATGGCGTAGAGCCCAAAAAAATCACTGTTGCCCACAATGGCGGAAGCGAAAAGTTCGCACCTATCAATCCTGCTGTGCGCGAGCAAATCAGGAAAGAATACACCGGTGGGAAACCTTATTTTATTTGCGTAGGCGCATTACATCCTCGGAAAAATATTAACCGTCTTTTATTGGCCTTTGATACTTTTAAAACGGAAACCGACAGTGAGGTACAGCTTTTAATCGTAGGAGCTCCCCTGTTTAAAGGAAGCGGGCCATATGAAACATTAGATAAATTGACTCATAAATCAGCTGTTCATTTCTCTGGTCATGTTGATTTTAATCAACTTACCTTATTAATGGGGAGTGCATTGGCATTAACCTTTGTTTCGTATTTCGAGGGATTTGGGATACCAATGGTGGAAGCAATGAGAGCTGAAACACCAATTTTGGCAGGCAACCTCACCTCCTTACCAGAAGTTGGTGGAGACGCTGCTATTTATGTTGATCCATTTGATATTTCATCCATTAAAGACGGACTCATTCGAATTGCTACGGATGAGGATTTACGCAATAAACTCATTGAGTCTGGAAGAGAACGTGCCAAGAATTTCACCTGGGATCGCTCTGCAGCCATTATTTGGAATACAATAATCGACCAAACCAATTAGTTAAATCGCTTTATAATCTCCTCAAAATCAATATCTTTTCGGTAAATAAAAATCGAATAAGATGAAAAGTAAACTTCTACTTCTGACAACTGGACTTGTTATATCAGCATTTTCTTTTGGTCAAACTGTTCAGCGCACGCCGCTTTATGAAACATTTACATCGTCAACATGCCCTCCTTGTAAACCGGGAAATGAGCATTTAGAAGGTTTATTGGATCAACCTGTAAACGAAGGGAAGTTCACCTCATTAAAATATCAAATGAGCTGGCCAGGAACGGGTGATCCATACTACACCAATGAAGGAGGAAACCGCAGAAGTTTTTACGCTGTTTCATCTGTACCTCGTTTATGCTTAGATGGCGGTTTTGACGCTAGTCCAACAGGTTTGTCTCAGACAGATATGGATGCGGCTTATGCTATTCCGGCAGTTGTTGAATTGGATTCTTATTTCCAAATCGACGAGGCAAGTCAAACAGTTGACGTCCAAATAATTGTTACAGCGCTTGAAGAACTTGCAAGTTCGGGAGGTTTATTCTTACACTGTGCCATTTTTGAGAAAAAAACGACTGGAAATATCAAGTCTAATGGTGAAACTGAATTTGAGCATGTAATGAAAAAAATGCTTCCTTCTTCTGGTGGAACATATGTAGGAGGTATGGATGCTGACGAAGTAAAAGAATTTGAAATGTCATACACTTTTAATGGAGACTATGTACTCCCTCCTAATGCTGACGATCCGGTTAATCACGCTGTTGAGCATTCTGTGGAAGAATTTTCTGATTTAGGCGTAGTGGTATGGTTACAAAGAAGTTCAACCCGAGAAGTTTATCAATCGATGTACGCAAAAGATGGTGTCTTAAGTATTTACGATACAGAATTGACTACGACAAAAACGGAATTAACTGTTTATCCGAATCCTGCTGACCAGCAAGCAAAGGTGGTCTACGCTTTACCGGCATCGGTTAACACAGGACAAATAGTTATCACAGACTTCACTGGAAAAATCATTCGCAATTTAACGGTTGCATCAACGACAGATTCACATCAGACATTTGCTTTTGATACACATGATTTAGCAAACGGTATCTATTTCGTTACGTTATCAACGAACGACGGAAAACTGACAAAGAAATTGAGTGTAATGCACTAAAGTGATTAATGCTTCATGGCGCGATTCATTTCGCGCTTTGTAGCCTTTTCTTTGAGGTCATGACGCTTGTCGTGTAATTTTTTACCTCTAGCGACATGAATTCTGACTTTCGCTAAATTCTTTTCATTGACAAATAGCTTGGATGGAATAATCGTTAACCCTTTATCCTTTAGCTTCTTCTCAACTTTGCGAATTTCAACTCTGTTTAAGAGTAACTTACGATCACGCCTTGGATTATGGTTGTTATAACTCCCATTTTCATATTCAGCGATATACATATTACGAATAAACATCTCCCCATTTCGAACAACGCAAAAAGCTTCCATGATGCTCGCCTTTCCATTTCGGATAGACTTCATCTCGGTGCCGGTTAAAACAATTCCAGCAACAAAATCATCCAATAACTCGTATTGAAATCCTGCTTTTTTATTTTTGATCTCTAGTTTTGACATCTAAGTACAAAGGTCATCAAAAAAATTAAATATCCACATGAAATCAAAATTAAGCTTGAAGTCATGTTAAAAAAATGTTCCGAAACCGAGATTATTTCCTCGTTATAAGATTTAGGCTTATCTTTGTAAGGATGATTGATTTGAATGTGTACAATACATTAGAACCTACAAAAGGTAGACTGCTTGTAACTGAGCCTTTTGAGGACAGTTCTTATTTCAATCGTTCGGTCGTATTGCTTTGTGAACATAATCATGAAGGTACCTTTGGTTTTGTACTCAATAATTATTTAGACATAAAACTTTCCAGTTTTGAAGGTTTTCCAATGGCAGATGAAATGGTCTTTGAACCTCGAATAGGCCTTGGTGGTCCTGTTAACTCGAAGAATCTTTATTATATCCACACGCTTGGTGATAAGCTAAAAAATGCCGTACACATCACCGGAAACATCTATGCTGGCGGAGACTTTGATCAATTAAAGGCCATGCTTTTCGAAGAAGCGATAAAGGAAGGTGAAATCAGATTCTTTTTGGGATATTCAGGATGGGTTGAAAAACAGCTAGAGGGTGAATTAAAAAGAAACGCTTGGTTAGTGGCAGATATTGAAGCTGAAAAAGAAATAATGAGCACCAGCCACGAAACACTTTGGGCTGATTATATGCGTCGTCAAGGTGGGAAATACAAGGCATTTGCTCATTTCCCGAAAGACCCAGCGCTCAATTAAAGCATAAAAAAAACTGCCAATCACTAATGTAACTGGCAGTTTCAAATTTCTTCTTAGGAATTTTCCTAGACCGGCTCGATCAAATACTTTTCGATAAAATCTAATGTTTTTACTCTATTCTCTTCATAAGACATAAAGTCTTTAAACTGAGGATAGATATCCACATGGAAAAGAGAGATAAAAACGTAAGAATCTAAATAGCCTTCTTCTCTCATTTTGTCGGCAAAGTGAAGATGTTCTGGCAAGTCATTTGGATGCGCTTCTAACATCTTGCGAAATGAATACACTTCTAAATAACGATCCTCAAACTCACCACTCTCCTCGATTATACCGTCTTCATTACAATATTTGCTTACATCATCTTTGGCTGCTCTGTAATCGCCCCATAGGAAACTAGTCTCCAACATGTATTGATCTTCATTACCCATATCATTCGGGAAAAAATTACGAAGAACGCGACGCTCATTGAGGTATTTATTTTCTACTTCAAGCACACGCAATAATTTGTATTTTAAATTATGACCTGGATAGACGAGCATAGCATCTAAACACTCTTTTTTAGCACGGTAAAACAAACCTTGTTCGATCAATGCATCGACGATATAAACGCGTGGTTCAAGGAGGTTAGGTTGCATATCTCTTGCTTTAGAAAAATAAACCAAAGCACTATCGTATTGCTCACTAGCCCAAAAACTATCTCCCAAATAAAGCATCGCTTTAAAATAGGTTGTATCTTCATTAAACGCCTTGCGATAATTCATCGCTGCCATTTCATAGTCTTCTTTCCCAAAATACTCTTCGCCTTCATCATAATAGCTCTGTGCTTTTTCAGAAACAAGTGTATCCGGATTATAATCAACTAAAAATTGTCTCAAATAAACATCTGCAGTGTATGAGGTAGACTCCATAGTCCCTCTTCTACAAACATTAATCAATCGATTTTCGTATAGCCCTAATAGCATTTCTTGAAACGCTTGTGTCAACGAATCACTCTCTTCCTCTGTTCCTCCTTCGACGGTCAGCGTCATTCCGCTAAACATGTTTGTTCCACTCGAATAACGCTCATACTCCATTGCCACTAGTGATTCGTACGCCAATAGTGAAGACCACGATTGAGAGGCCATGTATTTTTCCAGTTTTTCAATCCCTTGATCTTGGCCTTTCTTGTGAAAAACCTTCCAGCATTTTTTTACTTGTTTTTCGTCTTTTGTTAATGACTGCGCCTGAACTGAGCTAGCAGAGATTAAGACTACAGCTAGGATCATCAGAGGTTTTAAATTTCTTGATTGCTTCATTTTTTGTTCCATTCTTGATTTAAAAATTTTACCATCTCTTGGGAAACAGCATTTGAATAAGTTTTTGTTCTAAATGATTGAACCCATATAACTCCTTGAATAGCATTTGTTAGAAACACTTCATCTGCTGATAGCAGATGTTGTGGCGAAATGTTACACTCATAAACTTTGATGCGTTCTCGGAGTGCTAAGTTAATCATTTGCATTCGCATTGTTCCGCCCAAACACCCAGAATCTAGTCTTGGCGTGTAAAGGACACCATTGCTCACCATAAATAGATTAGAACTAGTCGCTTCTATAATTCCTTGTTTTTCATTTAGAATGAGTAAGTCATCCATCCCTAATTCTTTCGCTCGTAAACGCGCCATAATATAAACTAAACAGTTTTTGGTCTTATAATTAGAAAGCAAATTGACAGATTTTGTCATTTCATTATACAAGTCGATTTTTAGACCTTCTTCGTTTAATCGAAATTCATCCAAATCAGCTGGATAGGCTTCTATAAAATAGTCTACTGTATTATCGGAGGGTAAATAGGTTCCACCTTTTGCCCGATCAATCGACAAGCGAATATGTGCTCCACCGGTTATTTCATTTTTCGTCAGTAATGCTTGTATTTCTCGGTCAAAAAAAGTCACCGAAAAAGTTTGCGGCCGAATCATTTTAAGGACTTTCATGCCTTCAAACAAACGATTCAGATGCTGTTCGACATTAATGGGCTGTCCATTCAATACTTTAATTGATTCAAATAAACCATCCCCATATAAATGGGCTCGGTTACCTGCTACAATGGCAAAACCATCAGCTGAAATTAATTCGCCGTTATTGTTTACAAAAAGACTCATGACGTGAATTGTTTGAAAAAGTCTAACAAATAATTATAGTCTACGATCGTCATAAAAATGATTCCAAATACTGCCCCAGCAATGTGAGCGTCATGCGCAATTCCCGTACCACCTCTACTAGACAGCAGCACTTCGGCAATCAAAATAATGGGACCAAAAATATAAGCCGGAACATAGATCGGTAAAAATATCAATCCTAGTTCAGCTGTAGGGTTTAATAAAATATATCCAAAAACAACAGCCATGACAGCGCCAGAAGCTCCCAACGAGTTATAGTGCATGTTTTCACGGTGTCTGAAAATTGAAATAGTAGAGGTAAATAAAATCGCGCCAACATAAAGACAGCCAAAATATAGATACCCTTCAGCTCCGAAATCAGCTATTAAAGCCGGCTCTAAACTCAATCGACTCACGTAACCAAATTGATGTTCTGTTATTGAAGCACCAAACATATAAAGCACATACATGTTAAAAATCAGGTGCAACCAGTCTGCATGAATAAAGGCATGAGTAAAGCAGCGATACCACTTCTGATAATTGACTACATCATACGGATTAAGCATCAACCTTCTTTTTTCCACCGAATCTTCCATAAATCGGACGGATACCAGAATAGTTATACCTAATAATAAATAAGTGATGTACATTTAATTTATATTTACGTTAAAATCCAAATTGGATGTTAACTTTAAGTTGTAATAAATAATTATGTTCTATCGTGTACTCATATTTGCTTTTTTCGTTACATTGCTGAGCTGTTCAGGTGAGGAACGGGTTTGGACAGAAGCTGAATTAGGTTGGAGCGAAATAATTTCTAACAAGTTCGATTCCACTGAAGCACTTGTATATGAGGGCGATACTTTATTGGCAGGGAAAGAAGTGCTGAACTTTTATAAAGAACAAGGATTTCTGCCCATATGGACATCAAAAAACAACCTCACCACTCAAGGCTCAACCATGTTAAACTTAGTCGATAGCTCTTATGATCATGGTTTTTTACCTGAGATGTTTCACGCAGAACAGATCCATAAAAATTTAGACTCTTCTTTTGCGGATGTTGAAATGCTACTGAGCAATGCCTTCTATCTATTTATTACGCACATACAGGAAGGTTGCATTGATTCTTCTGACTATTCCTATGTCTGGAAAAAAGATTCGATTGATTTTCTTATTGAAGATGAACTTAACCGTGTCGTAAGTGGAGAACCTGTTGACTCGGTGATCATCGGACATGCCCCAGTTTTCTGGGATTATCAGCAATTGCAAAAAGGACTCGCACGTTTTTTGGATACTTATCAACTGGATACGAATCAATTTATCATACCATCCATAAAAGATGATTCAGCGGCATGCTACGACAAAACGAAAGAAGTATTAATGGCGCATGGCTTCGCAGATTCTTTAGACCTTCAGACAGATTCGATTTTTATTGAGCGCTTAAAGGCATTTCAAAAGATTAATGGATTAAAAGATGATGCTGTTGTTGGAAAATGGACCAGTCGTGCGCTAGAAAAAAGTAATATGGATCGTTTTTATCAAGCCGCTGTTAGCTTAGAAAAATGGCGCTGGAAATCCGCTTATCCAGACCGTTATATCCGTGTCAACATCCCGGAGTACAGCCTCTATTTCTATAATGGTGATACACTAAAAGCAAAACATCGCGTAATAATAGGGGCCTATGCGACACAAACTCCAGAATTTCATGCAACTATGAGACGCATGGTGACAAATCCTTTCTGGCATGTCCCCTACTCGATTTCTTCAACAGAAATCTTATATGCTGCAAGAAGGGATACTGCTTATTTTGGAAAAAAGGGGTATAAGCTATTTAAAAGTGGTAATCAAGTTGACCCTACGACCGTTGATTGGTCAAAAATCAAACAATGGAATTTCCCTTATCGGGTAAGGCAAGACGGCGGTTCAGGTAACAGTCTTGGGCGTATTAAATTCTTATTTCCAAACCCTCACTCTGTATTTGTTCATGATACACCAACAAAACGTCTTTTTATGAATGATGTGCGCGCCTATTCGCATGGCTGTGTTCGTTTGCATCAACCGTTTGATCTTGCCAAGGTCATGTTAGAAACAGATCAGCATGAGGTTGTTCGTGATACCCTTGATAGTCTTATAATTCGTGGCACACAACAAGTGCTTGAACTCAATGATCCTTTTGACGTTTTTATTGAATATATCTCAGCAACGGGGGACAGTTCCTCTCATATACGTTTTCATCCGGATGTATATGGCAGAGATGAACGTTACGCGGATTCAACATTCCGAAAAATAGTTACGAATCAATAAAATCAACCGATTAGTCAGCGTATTTATTTGAAGATCGTACCTTAGTATTAGGCAAAATACACGATGAAAACACCAATAGCAAAAACCAAAACATTCGAATTAGAAAAGCACGGAAATGTGCGTATTGATCCTTACTACTGGTTAAGAGATCGAGAAAATCCGGAAGTTATTGATTATGTCAAAGCTGAAAATGACTGGACAGATCATATAATGTCTCCTACAAAAGAATTGCAAAAAGAGCTCTATCAGGAAATGCGAGGAAGGATTAAGGAAGATGATCAATCGGCTCCCTATTTCAAAAATGGCTACTGGTATTATGCGCGTTATGAAGAAGGAAAAGAACATGCCATTTATTGCCGCAAAAAAACGACGATGGATGCCCCAGAATTGATTCTATTGGATGAAAACGAATTGGCTGAAGATTATGATTACTATGAAATAGTCGCCTACAGTGTTACAAGAGACAACCTATGGATGGCATTTACCGAAGACATCACCGGTCGACGCATCTATCGAATTCGCTTCAAAAATTTGATGTCCGGTGAAATTCTTACACATCAGATTGAAGGTTGTGGAAGCGATTTAGCATGGCACAATGATAATCGTCTTTTATACTTTTCAAAAAAAGATGCGGACACACTTCGCCCCTATCTCATTCAGTCTTTTGATCGGACTTCTGGCCTAATTAAAGACGTCTATGAAGAAAAAGACGACACCTATATTGTCAACCTCGATAAATCAGCTGACTTTAAATATATTTTCATCGGTTCACACAGTACATTAACAACTGAATTCCGTTTTAAAACTGCCGATCAAGATGACGATTTCCAAGTCTTTCTTGAACGCAAAATCGGACATGAATATTATCCTGAATCTGCCGGTGACTCGTTTATAATTAAAACAAATTTATCAGCTAAAAACTTTAAACTCGTCCAAACACCCGATCATAAAAATCGTGAATCCGATCATTGGATAATCCTACGCCCTCATGATTCAGCGATATTGTTAGAGGATTTTGAAGTTTTTGAATCGCATATTGCCATTCAAGAGAAGGAAAACGGTTTATCACGAATTTTAATCATGGATCGATCTAGCCAAACCATTAAAACGGTTCCGTTTTCAGAAGAAACTTATATGGTCTTTTTTGGAGAAAATGCCACTTATGAAGCTAAGGCAGTCAGAATCGGTTATAGTTCAATGACCACCCCTACTTCGGTTATTGATATTGATTTTTCTTCATTAGATCAAACATTAATAAAGCAAAAAATAGTGCTTGGTGATTTTGATCCGAACGATTATATCACAGAGCGCACCTGGGCAAAAGGACATGATGGCGTCAAAATTCCGGTATCACTCGTTTACCGCAAATCAACTTTCAAAAAAGAAGGTAAACAGCCCTTACTGCTTTATGCCTATGGATCATATGGAGCGACAATAGATCCATATTTCAGCAGCGCTAGATTGAGCCTTTTGGACAGGGGGTTTGTCTTTGCTATTGCGCATATTCGCGGTGGCGAATATCTGGGAACAAATTGGTATGAATCAGGTAAATTATTATTGAAGAAAAATACCTTCGAAGATTTTATCTCAGCTGCTGAGCACCTAGTAAAAGAAGGTTATGCTGACAAAAATCAAGTATTCGCTATGGGAGGAAGTGCTGGTGGATTATTAATGGGCGCCATTGCTAATATGCGGCCGGATTTATGGAAGGGAATTGTTTCACAAGTTCCTTTCGTGGATGTTGTTACAACCATGCTTGACGACACTATACCTCTGACAACTGGTGAGTATGATGAATGGGGAAATCCAAATCAAAAAGCTCATTATGATTATATGCTTTCCTATTCGCCGTACGATCAATTAGAAGCAAAAGCTTATCCGGCCATGCTTATAACCAGTGGTTTGCATGACTCTCAAGTTCAATATTGGGAACCTACTAAATACGTGGCAAAATTGCGGCAAATAAAAACAGATAATCAGCCTTTATTACTCCGAACAAACATGGATGCAGGTCATGGTGGTGCTTCTGGTCGATTTGAATCATTAAAAGAACTTGCTGAAGAATATGCATTTATTATTGCTCTTGATTTATTAAAATGAATCGATTGCTCACATATCTTATACTACTCACGATGGCAGTAATGATGGCTTCTTTTGACCATGGAGACGGTGCTATTGAGGATAATGATCATATTGAGGACAGTATCAGAAATATTCTTTACAATCAAAAGTCAAATAAGGTATTAAAAGAAAGCTTTTTAGGAGAACTCTATATCCGAGGTGTGGTCGAACCAGAAGAAGATAGCCTCGTCTTTCAGTTCGACTTTGATTTATATGCATATGACTGCGGAGCTCCGGATTGCTATTATAATCGATTTACTTTCGCTATAAAATGGGATCAGCAAAAAGTCGAATTTCCTGAAGAGATTTTGGTAACAGATGCGCAAGATGGATGTATTCCAGGAAAAACATCTAAAAGCCGGTTTAAGAAATTAGAATCAAATAAAACAAATATCCTCTATTACTCATCAAGTGCCAAACAACATTTGGTAATAGGGAGCGAAGCATCAAAAGTTAGCTATATGATGTGCTTTGACGGCACCGCTATTGATGATATCCGTTTAAATAATCTTATAAAACTGACTCAGAACCCTGTTGAAGAAGAAAATGCGCCTTGGCGAAGCACGCAGATTGAAACCATAGAATACCAATTGTTTCTGACAGAATAAGGTTCCTAATTGCAGTCCGCTGCATATAGATTTAAATAGTCCAAAATAATTTTTAGTGCCTCCTGGCTCAATTTGTTTTTATCGTAAGTCTTTGCTACCAAAAATTCTTGCCCGATTTGATAGACATAACACCAATCTGTATCAAAAGACACTTGGCATGCTACAAGCGCAAAAACACTTGCGTGCGCCATACTATTTGGTTCTTGAACAAAAGAAAAGTAAGCCGCTTTGCTCGCTAACTTTGGGGTGAAATAATCACCGAGTGCCTGCAGATAAGCCCAGCACATTAAATCATCCGCAGTTAATCGATTGGTTTGCTCATTCTCAACAGGTATTTCTTCGGTGAATTCTCTCAAATAATCAAACACTTCTGGTTTTAACCCTTTGCGTTTATCCAATAAATACGCTTCAAATTGTTTGACTAAATCTTTATCACCCCATCCAAGTTCATTGATAATCGCAATTTTAATAACGCTTTCTTTCTGTTCTTTGCCTAAAAACTTTAAAAGCTTTTGATTTAAACCGTTTTCTTTAGTGTAAACGATCATTTTTTCACTTTTATATGCTTTTGAAAAATTCGTTGATGTAAGCGGAGAGTCAGCTTTTGAGCAAAGTACGCTGCTGATCAAAAAAATAGCAATTAGATATTTCATAGCGGTTGGGGATTCCGATTATGAATTAAAACTATAAAAAAAGTTCGTCGGTAAAGAACTAAATACTCAAAATTCGATCAGTCTATACTTTTGACCTATGAATTAAGAACATATGTACTTTGAAACCGTTATAAACATTGATTTAACGGAAATTTATAGCCCCCCACTAGTCAAAAATCCCTAGCTTTGCAGAGCATTTTGATGTAATGGCATTTGATGAACAAAGCAATAAAGACCTTGAATTTGATCGCATTTGTGAGCTTTTAGCAGTTCATTGTAAATCTGCGAAGGCAAAGAAAAATGCTCAAAATTTAAAGCCTTTTGAATCGGCAGAGCAGTTAAGTAATGAATTTAATTTGCTTCAAGAGATTCAAGATATATACACTGATCCGCGACTGAGCTTCCCCCATTCAAATGCAGAAGACATTGATAATGCCTTGAACATATTGCGGATTGAAAATGGCGTCCTCATCCTCAATGAATTGCTGAAAGTTTATTCGCTTTGTCTCGGAACAAGACAACTGATTGATTTTGCAAAACGGGAGCAAAACGATTACCCTCTAATGCATGCTGCTTGCGAACACATAACCGGCATTCACGACATTTTAGCGGTGATAACGGAAGTTTTAGATGAGAAAAAACTGAAGATAAAAGACGAAGCAACTCCGCGATTGGCGCAGCTTAGAAGAAAACAAAAAGCCAACCGTTCATTGATTAATAAAAATTTTGAACGCGTCCTGCGCAGGTGTAAACAAGATGAATTTTTGGGTGATTCAGAAGAGACCTTTATAGAAAACCGCAGACTGCTTGCAGTTTTATCTCAGTACAAAAAACGTGTTCCGGGCAAAATGTACGGATCCAGTTCAAAAGGAAACTATACTTATATCGAACCTTTTGAAAATGTAGAATTAAATAAAGAACAAGAACAATTGAGAATTGATGAAAACAATGAAGTTTTCATGATTCTGGAAAAAGTAACTTATCGTCTACGCAGCGAAAAGAATCACTTAAAAGCCTTTCAACGTTTATTGGTGCGTTTTGATCTATTAAATGCGAAAGTTCTTTTTGCGGATACCTATCAAGGTATTCGTCCAGGGTTAAACCAGACACGCCAGATGAAATGGCGAAATGCCATTCACCCATTACTCTTTTTAAAAAATGAGGAGGGAAATATTGCAACGATTGGTCAAGACATCGAATTAGACGAAAAAAGTCGATTCCTCGTTATTTCTGGTCCAAACGCCGGTGGTAAGTCTATAACATTAAAAACAGTTGGACTTTTACAAATCATGTTTCAGGCCGGTCTATTCATTCCAGTTCACCCCGATAGTTCTTGTTGTTGGTTTGATCAGGTTTTATCGGATATTGGCGATAATCAATCAATCGAGAATCAATTAAGTACTTACAGCTATCGGCTTAATCGTATGAATCATTTTCTAAAAGCGGTTAATGCGAATACCCTTCTTTTGCTGGATGAGTTTGGAAGCGGATCTGACCCTGAATTGGGTGGCGCTTTAGCGGCCGTTTTTTATGAAACTCTATATGCTTCTGAATGTTACGCTGTTATTACGACACACTATACCAACATTAAGATTTTAACTTCTCAATTGGATGCGGCTACCAATGCTTGTATGTTATTTGATACCAAAAAATTAGAACCATTATTTCAATTGTCCATTGGACAGCCGGGTTCTTCATTTACCTTCGAGGTCGCTCAACACAATGGTATATCAGAAGATTTGATCAATCGGGCAAAGGAAAAAGTGACCGAACAAAAGCTCGAGATCGATGCTTTATCTGCATCGCTTCAGAAAGAGAAATCTAAGTTCAAAAAGATCAATACAGAGCAGTACAAATCTCAACACAAGGCCAAACGTGCTATTCGAGAGTACGAGCAAAAACTAGAAAAACTGCAAAGAAAATCTGAACGGATCAATCTCTTTATTGAGCAACAAAATAAATATGTCAGTATAGGCAAAAAGTTTTTTGATATACTCGGGAAGTTTAAGCACCACAAGACCAATAAGAGAGTTAATGAAGAGCTGAAAAAGCTCGCTTCTATTGAAAAATCTAAGATCCTAGAACAAGAAAAGCCGGTGGTATTAGAAAAAAACCTCGAAAAGCCAAAAGTCAAACAAGTATCCAAAGCAGATATAGAGAAAGCTAAACAGCTTGAACTAGAAGCTAAAAAGGAAAAAGAAAAAGCATTAAAAGAGCTATTATCTGTTGGACGACAAGTTAAATTAAAAGGTCATTCGAATAAAGCCACTATTCTAGAGATTGACGGAAGTAAATTGACGGTTCAACTCGGTAATTTTATTGTAAAAACCTCTGTAAAAGAAGTCGAGATTTAATCTTAAAACAGCGATTCTGATTTTTTTCCGACATTCGTGACGCTAAGTCGGATTATTTTGTCTCTAAAACTTCTCATATACGGACTGATTTTTAGCCTGTCGATTTCATTGTTATTCGGACAGGAAGAAACACATATTCGCAAAAAAAAGGAAATTCAGGGAGGAATTGCTCCCAAGTCAGTTGTCATCAGCTCAACAGGAATTGTTGCTGCTCAAAATATGATGTATCGACACAGTGTCACCGTTTACACCGAAGAAGGTAATCTGATGCACAAAATAAAAGATGATGTCAACCTCAACCAATTTGGTTATAAAAATTATCAGAATGAGTTGGTAAAAGGGGCTCCAGTTGAGGGTGCGTTCACGAGCGATGGCAAATTCTTGTGGGTTTCAAACTATGCGATGGAAGGTAGGGATTTCGAAAATAAAGGCTGCGATGATTGTGTAGGAAAAACATATGACCCTGGATTTTTGTACAAAATAAATATGACATCAGGCGCTATCGAAAATGTAATTGAAGTCGGTTCTGTTCCGAAACATTTGGCTATTTCAACCAATGACAGTCTAATGATAGTAGCAAATTGGGTGAGTTCAGATGTATCTGTTATTGATCTGACAATAGAAAAAGAAATTAAACGTATTCATGTGGGACCACATCCGCGTGGGGTTGCTATTAATAGTGATGCTTCTATAGCTTATATTGCGATCATGGGAAGCTCTAAGGTAGCCGTTCTTCATTTGAATCAAGATTATTCACTCACCTATATAAATAATATTGGAAAGGCACCTCGTTCATTGGCACTAGGTCCAGCTGACTCTTTACTCTACATATCTTTAAACTCTGAAAGTAAAGTTGTGAAATACGACATATTCAGTGGAGCGCGGCAAGAATGTATAACAGCTGCTGGTCCAAGAAGCATGACTTTATCCCCGGATGGTTTATTTATATATGTAGTCAATTATTTTGATGATCAGTTTACAAAAATTGAAACGTCTTCAATGCGCATAGCTGCTTCCATGTCTACTTCTGCCAAACCCATCGGTATTTGCGCCAATTGGAATAAGGGTGAAATTTGGGTAGCCTGTTACTCTGGAAAGATTGAAGTTTTTCGGGACTTTAAACTCGTGCCTGCTTTGGGTGAAAACTGGTTGGCTTATGGCTTATCACTTATACCCAAGTCCGATAGTTCAGATCGTACTGAAATAGGAACGGATATCGACACGTCCATCGAAAGAAATGGATTCAACAGGACGGGCATCGATACATTAGATAACCGTTTGGTAGAATCAATTAAACTAGACGGAAAATCTAATCAGCCACTTAACCCCATTCTTCGCCAACGAGAGCAAAAACCCGAATCATGTGATTATTATATTATCATTGGTGCCTTCTCTGTGTCAGAAAATGCAGCTTCAAAAAAACAAGAATTAATCAAGAGTGGCTATGAAGCATCCGTCATCAATGGAAAATACAATTATGTTTCCATCACTTGCACCTCAACCCCGGAGGCAGCGGAGACCGAAAAATCTAGAATCCAAGCCTCAAATCCTGAATGGAAATCAGCATGGATTCTAAAAATATAATCTTAAGCTACAGGCGTATCTAAAAACTCAACAGCTCCAGAACAAACGTCATAAACAGCTCCTACCATTTTGATTTCTCCGTTCATTTCCATCTCTTTTAATATCTCACTCCGATCACGGATTTCCTTAATCGCATTGTGAATATTGAGCTTATTGACGTCTTCAATATAATCAGCTGTCACGACTCCTCCTGGTTTTTCTACGCCATTCA
>Ga0181553_10000794_pt1 | contig 27871 bp, 26 predicted proteins | sample 011ome_17_FD_133753 | JGI IMG/M metagenome (GOLD analysis project Ga0181553, IMG submission 133753) | Coastal salt marsh microbial communities from the Groves Creek Marsh, Skidaway Island, Georgia - 011502XT metaG (megahit assembly) | ecosystem: Environmental > Aquatic > Marine > Intertidal...
AATAAATTTAATTATTAATTTAAAATGATATAAATTTTTATTAAAATAATACAAACAAAATAATGTATTCAACAAAATCAATAAAAATTAAAAATATTACTCGTAGTAAAGATTGGCGAGGATCAATTCTTTCAATAGTTGATGACCAAGTAAAAAATGTCTCTATAATCACCTGTCTTGCAAAGACTATTAGATCAAATCATACGCATAAAAAAGATTGGCACTATATGTATGTTTTAGAAGGTATAATGGAATATTTTTATGTTATTAAAAATAAAATATATTTTATGAGAATAAAAAAGGGAGAAAATGTTTTTACGCCACCTGGGGAATTACATGCTACCTATTTTCCTGTAAAAACAGTTTTGCTAGTTTCAAGCAAAAATCCTAGAGATAAAAAAACTTATGAAAAGGATACAATTCGAGAAAAACTTATTGATTTAAAAAACTATAAATCAATGAAAAAAAGTGCAAAGAAAATTAAATAACTACAAAAAAATTACACAATGTCGATTGTGTGATTCAAAAAAAATAAAAGAAGTTTATAATTTTGGGTTAATTCCACTTGGAAATAATTTACAAAAATCTTCATTCCAATCAATTAATTGTAAAAAATACCCTCTAATACTATTACAATGTTTAAAATGTAATCATTTTCAACTTTCTATTTCAGTAGATCCAAAAATACTTTATGCCAAAAACTATACATACTTAACTGGGGTGACTAAAACTTTCAAGAAACATTTTTCTAATTACTCAGATTGGATAATCAAAAAATGCAAAATGAAGAAAGGTTCATTAATTCTAGATATTGGATCAAACGACGGAACTTGTTTAAATTATTTTAAAAAAAATAAAATGAAAGTAGTTGGAATTGATCCAGCAAAAAAACCAAGTAATATTGCAAATGCTAGAGGAATAACAACTATAAACAATTTTTTTAATAAAGAAACTTCAACTAAAATAAAAAAAAATTATGGGCGATTTGATTTTATAACAAGTCATAATGTTCTAGCACATACTGAAAATATTCAGGAAATATTTTTATCAATATTTGATCTATTAAAAGAAGATGCTTACTTTTGTTTTGAAATTGGATATTTTAAGGAAGTAGTAAAACACAACTTGTTTGACACTATATATCATGAGCATTTAGATTATCATCATGCAAGGCCACTGGTTAAATTTTTACAAAATGTTGGATTTAGTATAATAGATTTATCAATTAATAAAATTCAAGGTGGAACATTAAGATTACTTTTACAAAAAAAAAAACTTAAAAAAAAAATTAAAAAAGTTGAGAAGTTTATCAGACAGGAAAATAAATTTTTCAAAAGAATAAACATAAAAGATAAGTTTTATAATTTTGAAGAAACACTACTAAAACTTTATTCGGAAATAAAAAAAGAGAAAGAAAAAAATAAAATTATCTATTCGTATGGTTCGCCTACTAAAGCAAGTTTACTTTTAATGAAATCCAAATTAAACAAAAATATGATAAAAAATTCGTTTGAGGACAATCTTTTAAAATGCAACAAATATATTCCAGGTACAGATATAAAAATAGTTAGTACTAAAAAAATTAAGATGAATACAAACTCAATAATTGTTATACTTGCTTGGAATTTCTCCAAAGAAATAGAAATGAAATTAAAAAATCAAAATATTAGAAATGCAAAATTATTTATTCCATTACCAAAATTTTCTATAAGGAAAATATGATTAATAATTTAAAAAAAGTATTAGTAATTGCTCCCCATTTAGATGATGAAACGATAGCGCTTGGTGGAACTATAAAAAAATTGTCAAAAGCCAAAATTGAGGTAAATGTTATTATTGTTGGAGGACATTTGCCGCCCCTATATAATAAAAAAGATTATCTAATTACAAAAAATGAGTCTAAAAAGGCCTTAAAAATTCTTGGGGTTAAAAAAATATTTTATTTTGATTTACCTGCATTAGAATTTCATAAAAGTTATTACCAGACAATAAATACAAGAATAAATAATATAATGAATAACTTAAACCCAACTACTGTGTTTATTCCATTTCCAGATAGACATGTTGATCATCGAACTATTTTTGATTGTGCAATGGTAAATACTAGACCAAATAAAAAAAACCACCCAAAGTTTGTTTTATCATATGAAACTCTCTCTGAGACGCATTGGAATGCTTCTTATATAGAGCCAAACTTTAATCCAGATTTTTTTATAAATATAGATAAAACTATTAAAGATAAAATAAAAGCACTTAAATGTTATCAGTCTCAAATTAAGAATAATCAATCAAGATCTTCAGAAGCTGTAGAAGCTTTAGCAAAATTTAGAGGCTCTCAAAATGGATGTAAATATGCGGAAGGCTTTAAATTAATAAGAGCAATTATTTAATCTTTTTTTAATTACATCTAATGTTTTAAGATAATTTTTTGTAATTTTTTCATTGGAATTAGATAATTTGAATAACTTTTTTTTACTAAACTTAAAAATATCTTGAAAGATATTCTTTTCATAAATATAAATTTTTTTAGTCATTCCATTTTTTTTTTGAATTACATTTTCTTTTTTAATTTTTTTACCATAAAAAAAATGATTTAAAGTTAGAGATGTATCGTCTATATTTATTAATTTTATAAAATTTTTATATTTTTTAAAAAAACTTATTTGTATGTTTATTTTAATTTTTTTGAAGTATGTAGATATTTTTAAGTCACTCAATATTCCTTTTTTTTTTTTAAAATTTAATTTTAATTTTGTCGATTTTATTCCTAAAATTGAAATTAATGAAATTGGATAACAGCCAACATCATAAAGTAAAGAATTTTCAATTTCATAACTCTTCCTAAATGAGTTATGATTAAAATTTGGGATAGAAAACACAATATCTATTTTTTTAAATTGGTCTAAACGTTCAATTTCTTTATTAAGTATTAAAAACTGTTTAGAAAAGAAATACATCATATTTTCGAACAAAAATAAGCCTTTTTTATCAGCAATTTTTTTTAAAATTGAATACTGTAAATTAGATACACAAATAGGTTTTTCTACAATTAGATTAAAACCTGAATTTAGAATTAATTTTGATGTTAAAAAATGTTCTTTTGGTGGTGTAGAATTAAAAAAAACATAATTTTTATCTAGATTGTCAATGGCACTTTTAATATTTTTAAAAGTTTGAAAGTTTTCAGATAACAATTTTTTTGTAACAATCTTTATATTTTTTTTTTTTATTGATAAAGATGGTATTATGGTATTTTTAACATGGTCTCCATATCCAATAAAGCAAATCTTTTTAATTGTCATGATATAAAAATTTATTTAAAAAAAAATGTATCATTAAACAACTCAAAGCATTTAAAATAAGAACAAAAAAAATTTTTTTAATATCTAAGTAAAAATATTGAAAAAAAGAAAAATTAACTGCAGCAAAAAAAATATTAGGTAATAAATAAACGTAGTATTTATCTTTTTTGTATAATTTTTGATAAATATGATAGTGGTTTCTTGAGAGAAGATTCTCTCTATTAAAAATTCTATAAATAATTACAAGCACTATATCTGTGATGGGAAATATCAGGATTGCAACAATTGATTTAATCAAATGAACATTTTTTAATTCAACTATACAAAATGTAAATATAATGATTGTAGCCACATAACACCCAGAGTCTCCAAAATATAATTTGCTTGGTTTTTTATTAAATATTCCAAAGCTTATTAAATAAAAAAGTATTAACATTGAAGTGTTTTCAATTATTTTTTGATTCGAATAATAATAAAATAAGACAAATATTAGAAATAAAATAACAAAAATATTTAAATCTTGTCCATCTTGAAAATTGAATGTGTTAATTATTATAAAAAATAATAAAACAATTAGGAATAAATATTCAATATTTATTTTTTCTCTAAAATTATAAAATATAATTAATGCTGCTAATATCTGTAACCCAATTCTAATTTTATAATCAATTTTAACTAAATCATCAAAATAGTAGATTATAGAACAAAAAACTAAACTTATTAATATTTCTAAATCTACATTTTGAATTATACAAAAATAAATAAAAGGAATTAATAAAAAAATTCCTCCCCCAGTTGGTTTTTCTTTAAAATTTTTATTCCAAATAAAAATATATAAAAAATTTAATAAAAAAAATAATAAAAAACTAGTATAAACAATCATTTAAATTAAATACTATATATTTAATAATATTAATTATGAATAAAAATAATCAAAAAATTACAATTAAAGATGAAAATGAATTGCAGAAATTTTTTAATGATAAATCTTTGAGGATGAAAAAAAACTCTAAATTAGTTTTTAATAATGATTTAAAAATGGGTCAAAATATTTTAATTGAAGGAAATGTAAAAATTGGAAAAAAAAACCTAATACAGAAAGATTGTTTAATAAAAGATGTAAAAATAGGTAATAATAATCTAATCAAAATATCTTCTTTGATTGAAAATACAAATATAGCTAACAACAATATAATTGGTCCTTTTGCTTTTTTGAGAAATAATTCGAAAATATGTAATAATTGCATTATTGGGGCCTATGTAGAAATTACAAGAAGTTTCATATATAATTGTACTTTAATCTCTCACAGGGCATTTGTTGGAGATGCTAAAATCTATAGCAATACAATTATAGGAGCTGGTACAGTTTTTTGTAATTATAATTTTATAAAAAAAATAAAAGCAAAATCGATAGTAGGAAAAAATTGTAAGATTGGATCTAATTCAACAATTATAGCTCCCTGCAAAATTGAGGCTAACACTATAGTTCCAGCCTTAACTAAATTTAAAAAATGAATACAAATATTTTAAAATTTTTCCTTGCTAAATTATTTTAAATTAAATCAATTTTTAATCTTTTAAAAATTAAATTTATATATTTAATATGTTTAAAATATCTTTATTTACTTTTTCCACATCAAATTTATCTTTTGCCATAATGTGGCTTTCCTCAGCCATATCCTGAATTTTGTGATCTGGTTTGTTAAGAAGTTCAATCATGGCATTAGCTAATAATAAATAATTTTTAGGAGGTATTAGCAATCCGTTCTTTCCATGACTTACTGTTTCACGGCATCCAGGTGTATCTGTTGTTATAATAGGTCTTCCAGTCGCCAATGCTTCAAGAACTGATCTTGGAGTTCCTTCACGATATGATGGGAGTACATAAAATTTACACTGTGCAACAATTTCTTGAATAGACGATATTTCTCCAAGAAAATTAATATAACCTTCTTTAATCCAATATTCTAGTTCCTTTGAATTAATACTTGAAGGGTTTGAATCTAATCTACCAGCGAGCTGAAAAATTACGTTTGGAAATTTAGCTTTAACAATGCGTGCTGCTTCAGCATACTCTCTAACTCCTTTATCAATTAACAACCTTGCTAACATTAAAAAAATTGGTTTTTTGGGAAGAGGCGAGTATGGAAAAAGTTTAAGATCAACACCAGATCCATTTATTATATGTGTTAAAGTATTTTTAGATATTATTTTTAAATCGTAAAAAAGTTTTCTGTCATCAAAATTTTGAAAAATAATTGAAAAAGCTTTTTTTAAACCAAGCTTATACAAAAAAATCATAAGTTTTTTAATAAGCTTACGTTTAATTTCATCACCTTCAATAAATCCATAACCCAAACCTGTTATCAAAGGAAAAAAATGAATTTTAGGAAAGTTCCTAATTGCCATCCCAACATAAATTACAGGTTTTGCCGTATAAGCAATTATTATATCAGGCATATACTCCTTAATAATATAACAAATAGATCTATATGATAAATAATCTTTAATTGGGTTCAAACCAACCCTAGATAAATAATAACTTTTAAAAATTACTCCAATATCTCTAAGTTCTTGAGTTAAATTTTCAATATCATTTTTCTCTTTAGGATAGAGTGCTGTCACCTTGTGTCCTTTTTTTACCAAATGTTTAATTAAAGAACTGCGAAAATTAATTAATGAAAATAATTCACTTGAAACAATTAGAATATGTTTGGTCATAAGACTACAACCTTAAGCTAGACTCTTCTTTAGAAAAAATATATTTCAGATCATAAATAATATGTTGTTTCTTACCTAATTTTTTCACAACATCAAATCCCATATCTTTAAATTGACTATGAGCAACAGCCAATATAATTCCATCATATGAGTTTGGTATTAAGTTATCAATTAGTTTGATACCATAAAGCATATTAACTTCCTCTTTGTTTGCCCATGGATCATAAAGATCTAAGTAACAATCATTATTCTTTAATTCACTAATAATACCTGATACTCCTGAGTTTCTTAAATCAGGGCAATTTTCTTTAAAAGTTAATCCCATAATTAAAACTCTTGCTTTCTTAATCTTAATCAACTTTTTTTTCATTGCTGTTATTAGTTGGGAAGCAACATAAGCTCCCATCCTATCATTCAAACGTCTTCCAGCTAAAATGATTTCTGGCTCATATCCAATTTTTTTAGCTTTATAAGTAAGATAATAAGGGTCGACACCAATACAATGGCCTCCAACTAAACCTGGATAAAAAGGTACAAAATTCCATTTACTCTCAGCGGCTTTCAAAACTTCCTGAGTGTCAATATTCATTTTATTAAATATAATTGACAATTCATTAATTAGCGCAATATTTAAATCTCTTTGGGTGTTCTCAATAACTTTAGCTGCTTCAGCTATTTTAATACTTGAAGCTTTATGAGTGCCAACTTTAACAATTTCTCTATATAAACAATCTATTAAATCTGCAATTTCATTTGTAGATCCTGATGTAATTTTTTTTACGTTATGAATCCTGTGTTCTTTATCACCTGGATTGATGCGTTCTGGACTATATCCACAAAAGAAATCTTTATTAAACTTTAATTTTGAAGAATTTTCTAAAATTGGAACACAATCCTCCTCTATACATCCCGGATATACAGTTGACTCGTAAATTACAATATCTCCTTTTTTGAGGATTTTTCCAACTGCTTCACTGGCTAAAAATAATAATTTTAAATCGGGTGCTTTATAATTATCTAATGGGGTTGGTACTGTTAAGATGTAACAATTTGATGATTTTAAAGAGTCAATATCATCTGTAATCGTTAAATTTTTAGCATCATCGAGTTCTTTTTTTGTGACCTCTAGATTTTTATCTATTCCAGACTGCAAATCTTTCACTCTTTTAGTTTTGATATCAAATCCAATTACTTTTCTTTTTTTTGCAAATTCTAAAGCTAGAGGTAGTCCAACATAACCCAAACCAATTATTGCTAATTTAATATTTCTAAGTTTATCATTCATATTTTGAAATAATCTTTATACCACTTAACAAAATTTGACACTCCTTCAAAAACAGATGTTGAAGGTTTGTAGTTAAAATTTTTATTTAAATTAACTGTGTCTGCATAAGTATTAGGTACATCTCCAGCTTGCAGAGGCAAAAAATTTATTATTGCTTTTTTTTCCAAAGTTTTTTCTAAAGCATCAATATAATCCATGAGTTGTATTGGTTTACTGTTACCAATATTATATATGCACCATGGAGCTTTACTGGTTGCTGGATCTGGTTTGTCACTGTCCCAATTTGAATTACCTATCGGTGGATTATCAAGTGTGGCTATAACGCCTTCAACAATATCATCTATATAAGTAAAATCTCTACTATGGTTACCATGATTAAATACATCCATAACCTTTCCTTCTATGATTGCCTGTGTAAATTTAAATAAAGCCATGTCTGGTCTACCCCAAGGTCCGTAGACTGTAAAAAATCTTAAACCTGTCGTAGGTAATTTATAAAGATAACTATAAGTATGTGCCATAAGTTCATTGGATTTTTTAGATGCCGCATAAACAGATAATGGATGATTAACGCTATCATGTTCAGAGAAAGGCATTTTAGTATTAGCACCATAAACACTTGAGGTGCTGGCATAAACTAAATGTTCAATATTATGATGACGACAATTTTCTAAAATATTTGCAAATCCAACAATATTACTATTGATATAAGCTAAAGGATTTTCAATTGAATATCTCACTCCAGCTTGAGCTGCTAAATTAACTACTTTTCGAGGTTTATATTTCCTAAATAAATCGTCTAAGGTTTTTTTATTACTTATATCTAATAAATGATGCTGATAATTTAAGTTTTTTGAAATTTTAGCTAGTCTTGCTTTTTTTATATTTGGATCATAATAATCATTAAGGTTGTCTATACCAATTACATTGTTTCCTCGCTCTAAAAGCTTTTCACAAACAGCAGAACCAATGAAGCCTGCCGCACCTGTTACAAGAATTTTTAAATTGTCATTCATTTATTATTTATTTTATAGCCTAAAAATATTTGCATTTAACATTTGAATTTAGTTATCTCAAAAGAAATATCGAAAATTAGATACTAAAATTCAAAAATTAAATTTGTTTATATAATTTTTCTAATTTTTCAAAATAATCTTCAATATTAAATTTTTCTTTTACTGTTTTGTACAAATTTTCTCCATATTTTTTTCTAATAGGCTCATTTAATGCAAGCTTAATAATAGATTTACACAATTTATCTGCATTTATTTCTTTAGGTTTTACTAACTTTTGAGTTATTGGATTTATAACTACTTTTGGGAAAGGAGTTGCGTTTTTTGGCAATTTATCAAATGAAATATCTTTATCAGGAGTTAGCAAAATTCCACTAATTTCATTATCAATTATTTCCGCAATACCATCTACATTTGCTGCAATAACGGGTTTTTTACAATATCCAGCTTCAATAACAGTGTTTCCTAAAGGTTCACGTATTGAGGGAACAACCATAATATCTATTTTAGATATAAAATTCATTGGTTCTTTCTCTCTTCCTAAAAAATAAATATTTTTTTGACCCTTTGCTAAATTTTTTAATTCATTTTCTAAAACACCATAGCCTGCAATAAAAAAATCATAATCTGGAAGTTTTTTAGCAGAATTTATAAAGACGTGTACTCCTTTTGGAGTGTCAAGTCTGCCTAAAAAACCAACACTAAACTTATCACTATACCTTTTATAATTTTTTTTATCAAATTTATAATTTTTACTTAAAAAACCATTATAAATTATTTTTATTTTATTCTCATCAACCCCAAAGCGCTTAACAAGCATTAATTTTGAAGCATTTGAATTAGCAATTATTATTTTTGCTTTAGATGAATTATATTGATAAAACTTTTTACTTTGATCATCTGTATTCCAAACATTTCCTCTTTCGTGAAAAATAATATTTGAACTTGGTAAAAATTTTAATAGTTTATTTACTGACTCACTTCCAAGGTTATTATAAAAATGAATTAAATAATTCTTTGAATAAATGAAATATAAAAATTTCAGTTTATTAAATATTGAACTATTAATATTGTAATAATAGTGCTTAACACTATTGTAAATATCAGAAAGATCATGCCTACTATATACAAAATGTTTATAACCACTTTTTTTTAAAGCATATAGCATATATTGAACAAAAGTCCTTTGCACACCTCCAGTTTCAGAAAGTGAGAGTTGATGAATAATTTTTTTAAACATTAATTAATTTAGGTAATATGTTGTTTATTTTTTAACTAAGAAATCATAACCAACTATTCCAATAAATTTACTTCCAAATCTTAGCACATAAAAAAATTTTTTTGTTTTTTCAACATAATCTCTAAAATGAAAATTATCTTGTATGTCATCAAAAATAATAATTGTTTTTGAGTTAATTTTTGTCTCTAAAACTTTAAGGGCTTTTGTTCTTCCAGAATAAGATTTATCACTATCATAATGCAGTAAATCTATATCATTTTTTCTTAATTTTTTTTTTATTTCAGGTAGTGCTTTATCATCTCCTCTTATATCTAAATACCAGTTGTTATTAATATTCTCATTTTTAGCCAAATAACCAATATATTGTTCTGGATTCTTTAACCTAAAATATGGAAAATCACTAGAGTACAGCTTGCCTTTATTATTTTTTTTTAATGCCCTTAGGATAGCTAAACTGCTCCATCCAGCAGCAACACCAGTTTCAACTACATTTAATGGTTTAATTTTACATATCAAAAAATATAAAAGAATATAATTTCCACCACCACCAACTGCAGCTGTTAACTTAGAAAGTTTTTTTTCTGCATCCTTTTTTATAGATAATAGGTCGGTTTCAATTTGATCAAATAATGTTTTATCTATTAAACAGCAAAAATCTTCAGTGGATAATTTAGCATTTTTTTCAGCCCATTTCCTTGCTTCAACTGAATTATCTTTTTCAAATCTTTTAATTAATTTTCTAAGAATTACAAAAAAATAATTTTTTTTTAGTGCATTAGAAAGGATATTTATCAAAAAAAAATTCATATCAATTTATTAAATTATTAATTCTTTTAAAGTATTCTTTATCAATAACAGAAGAAGAGGCTTTGCTGTTAATATCTAATGAATTTTTAATTAAGTTTTTTTTTTTTATTTTTATCACTTTTTCAATTGTTTTGGCCCATTTATAAGCATCTAATTCAAGACAATTCCCTCCCTTGCCATTTTTTATATATATATCAACAACATTTTTAAGATTATTGGCAATTACTGGAACCCCACAAGCTTGGGATTCTAAAATGGGTGTACCAAGACCTTCCGTTAGTGATGGAAATAAAAAAATATCACTGCACTTCAAATATTCATCAAAATTACCAACATAGCCTGATTGAATATCAATTCTATTATGCAATTTAAACTTATCAATTTTTTCTTTTATCTCATTAAAATATTCTTGCCCTTCATCTTTCAAGGGTCCTCTTAAAATCATTTTATATTTTTTTGGCAAAAGACTTAACACATCAATGAGAAAAATGTGATTTTTGCTGAGTCTATAGTTTGCAATATAGCTAAGCAGAATATCTTTTGAATTAAATTTTGTTAACTTGTTTCTTAATTGAAATTTATTTTTAAAATCAACGAAGAACTTATTTTCATCTATTGGATTTGGTCTCATCCACACATTTTTCATCTCAAACTTTTTAGCAAGTATTTCAAGTTTCCTTGAAATAGCCACAACTAACGTATTATCTTTTTTGAAAATTTTTTTCATAATTTTTCGAAATAATATTGGATAAAGAGGATTTGACATTTCATTACAAAGCTCTCTTATAATGGGCTTGTTATTTTTTGCAAAATACCAGCTCAAAAAACCAATTGACCAAGAATTTCCAAAAGTGTGTAACAAATCATATTGATTTATATTTTTTTTGATATAATTCCAGCTATAATAAATTTCCCATGATAGCCAAAGAAAAACCTTAATAAATCTAAAAGGATTTTTATTTTTTATTCTTGAAAAATACCATCCTTTTTGAAATTTAATTTTAAACGGTGGTGAAATTCTATATATTTTTTTACCTTCATATTTATATATTCGGTTTCCTTGAAAACTAATTGAAGATGTCACAACATCAAAATTTATATCATATTTTTTTTTAAGTCTTTTGTAAGTATTATGTGCTCTTAATCCAGATCCTGAATATTCAGGCTGGTATTTACTACTTAGTAATAATACTTTTATCTTTTTAGTAAAATTTCTATTACACTGATTGCTTATAATCTTATTGAATTTCATTCATCGTATCCATTGACTGCTCAGTAATTTATGAAAGCTAGTTTCAGACTCATTATGAACTCCAATTCTTAAAATATTAAAATGATTTAAATAACTTTTATTAATACCACCATAACATTCAAAAATCTTAACATTTAGAGAACGCGCTGCTTTATCAGCATGATAATTTCTAGCATCCAATTTACCAAATGGATATGCAAAATATGGAATTTTATTACCTAATAATTTCTGAAGTCTATTATGAAAATCAATGATTTCATATTGAATTTCATGAACATTTAATTTTGATAAATCATGATGACTGTTGGTGTGTGAACCTATTTCAAAAGAAAAATTTTTTTTTGAGAATTGGTTGATTATATCATCTAATGAAATATATTTTTTTTTAATACTTTCTTGATTTGTTTTTAGATGTGGATGGTTATTTAAAATCGTTTTTCTATCTAGAAGAGTTTTGCCATTTAAAAATAGAGTTGGTATAATTTTTAAGTATTTTAAATATTCTAATGCTATGGTTGATGAATATAAACCATCATCAAAAGTAATAGAAAAAAAAACTTCATTTTTTATATTATTATTTATAAAATTTTTTAAACCATCTTTTACAGAAATGATCTCACCTCTAGACCGCATATACTTAATGTGAGATTTAAAGTTATTTAATGTTGTATAAATATTTGGATACTTTAGTTTTTTATACTGCAAGGCTTGCTTTTCAGAACAAATGTCATGATAGCTAAAAACATACCACCCTGGACTTATTCCTTTTCTTATTTTAAGTTTATTTAATTGACGATTTATAATAAAAAACATGTTTCCCGAGCCATTTAATAGACTAAACTTGTAAAAATTATTATTTAATTTTTTTTTATCATATTTATAAAAGTCAATAGGCTTATCAACTTTTTTCAAATTACGTGAATTGATATTATCTTGAACTATCCATAAACTTTTTTTTTTAACAATCTGCTTGATGCAATTTATCAAAATAAAATAACCCTCCCAAAAAATTCGGTGTTTAAATAAAAATAAAGGCTCACCTTTAAAAGGTAATATTCTTTTGCATGCTAGTAGGGGTCCTTCATCAAGACTATCTGTTGCCTCATGCACAGTGACACCAAAATTACCAAAATCATGCTCATATGAAACCCATTCCACACTTGATACACCTCTATATTCTGGAACAATGCCATTGTGTAAGTTTATTTTAAATTTAATTTTTTTTAAAATGTTTTGATTAATTTTTTTTGTTCCTGAGATTACTAACAAATCAGGTTTAAATTTATCAATCTTTTCAACTACATAAAGTGAGTTAGCGTCATTTATAAAATCTGATTTTGATTTTAATAAGTTTAGTATTAAGTATTTTAATTTGAAGCTAGGCGAATAAAAAAAAATTACAAAATTAATTATAATTTTTTTAATTTTTGCAAAAATACCTTTATATTTTTTTATTGTAATAACTTGTAATTTTACATCTTTAATTTTTGAAATTGTTTGTGCTAAAAAATTATTACCTTTTCCAGAATCGCTAATTAATAATAGAACTTTCATTTAAATAAAATTTAATGTTTTTACATTTTGAAAAAATTTATTTTTACATTTTTTATAACTTTTAATAAATCTTCAATTCATTATATTTAAAAATTTATCAACACTTTTAGAGACAGTGAACATCTCTTTTTTCTTGTATGCATTTAGAGAAATTCTTTGATATTCAATTTTATTATAAAGCAAGTAATTTAATTTTTTTATAACACTTTTTATATTACCAAATGAGCAGCAATATCCATTGAAATTATTAGTAATCGTTTCAGGTAAACCAGTTACATTCCAAACAATTGCTGGAAGCTTATAATGCATGGCTTCCAATAATACCAAACCCAAACTCTCTCTATGAGATAAAAATAAAAAAATATCACTAATCTTATAAAAATTTGCAACATCAGATGACTGACCTGGAAATATTACAAAATTTTTATATTTATTTTTAATATAACTAGAATAATACCTATCAGAGGCCTCTCCAACAAAAATAAATTTGATATTTGCTTTATTTTTAAATGTTTTGGCTACTTCACAAAATTCTTCCACACCTTTGCTTTTAGAAATTCTTCCAACAGATAAGATTACTTTATCAGTTTTTTTTATATTAAATTTTTTTAGTAAATCATATTTTTTTTTAATAGCAATTTTTTTTACACCAGGGTAAATTATGCTAATATTTTCTTTTTTTTTATTATAACCATATTTTTCAATTAGTGTTTTTTTTGAAGCATTACTAACTGCAATAACTTTATCTGCTTTTGTGTAATTAAAAACTATTAATTTTTCGTAAAATTTTTTTATTAGCAATCTTGGTTTTAGCAATAAATTTAAATAAAAATATTTTATTGGTTCATTTATTCTAAAAGCATTATGATGAAATGCTATAATTTTCACATTCCATTTTTTTTCTAAAAAATCTAATAAGTAAGCACTATGAACCTCTATATGACTAACTTTATTTGTTTCTACTATCTTTTTTATTTTTTTTCTAAACTTAAAAATTGCAAACCTTTGATAAAATAAATTTTTTGCAGATTTTGCAGGAAATGATAGATGAATAATCTTTATATTATTTTTCAATAAAAATTTATACATTTTATCATTTCCATTATAAAGGACTAGATAATCTATTTTTCTTCTATTAAACTCGAGACAACGATAAAAAATCTGTCTTGATACTCCTTCAAACCCACTCGGTGATCTTTTTTCAAGAATAATTAACAATTTCATTATTCTTTATAGTAGCAGAAATTATTTTTTTAAAAAGTAACTCAAAATCTTATTCTATACTAAATAATTTTAGAAATTCATTTTTTTTTTTTGAAGAAACAGCAATACAATTTAATAAAGGTTTGGAATTTTTTGGATAATTATCTAGTGAATTTACTAAAATATTTTCATTTCTTACCATAGGATAAATTGTATAATGATTAGCAATTAAAATACGATTAATTTCACTATAAAAAAAATCCTGATATTCAAAAATGAAATAATCAATAACTTGAGTATCTAAATAAGCATGTAATCCTTTTATTACAGAAATATCTTTACCTTATGTATCTATTTTACAAATACTTACATTATCAATATTATTTTTAGTCATATATTCACTAAGAGTGATTGTTTTTACTTTTTGGTAATTATCTACTTTTTTATCATTTGATAAATTATCATCATGCAAATGATTCATACCTGGAGTTTTTTTATAAGTTGATAAAGTTGAGAACCCTTGTGTGTCTGAAACAGCAATTTTATTTAACTTAATATTATTTTTATATCGATCAAGATTAACATTTTCTTCAAGTTTTTTAAATGATTCATCGAATGGTTCGAAAGTGTGAACTGACCATAATTTATTTTGTTTTTGTAATTTCTTGGACATCATTAAAGTAATAACACCGATATATGCCCCAACATCTATGCAGTAAACAAAATCTTTTTCTTGAAGGGTAGGTGAAGATAAAATTTTATCTATGGTACTTAAAACTGTGGTGTCATCTGTTCTTACCCCAATATCAAATGTGTTAAGAGGCCTTGTATCTTTATATAAATAGTATGATAGACCATATTTGTCTTTAAATAATATTTTACTTTTAAAGTAAAAATATAATTTTAGATAAATTCCTCTGTATTTGCTTTTTAATTTTTTAATAAAATTAAATTTCATTAATACTCATATTAAAAAATTAAATACCTATTTTTTTTAAGTAATCTTCAGATCTCCAAGAAGTTTGATTTCTTGGACCTTTAAAGAGTGAACATATGACTCTAAAATATGAAACAGTTTTCATCATTTGTGTTACATCTAACCAATAAAAAAAGATATTAATATCAAACTGTTTCCAAGCTTTTTTACCTAACTTGCCAAAAATACCAAATGGTATTTTGCAAATAAATCTCAAAGGAATTATATATTGTGGAACAATTTTAATTTCATTAACTGGAATATCATCACCCCATACTTCGCTAAAATTATTTTTTTTGAGCATATCTAAGTAAAGTTTTTGTTTGTATTTTAAATCAAAGGGTACATTTTGCCAAAAAGAAATATACTCTTCGTCCCATAAGGGTAGTCTCCAATCATAATGGTAATATTCATATATTCTTTGACCTGAGATCACATAACTACTTTGCCTATCTATGAATTCTGAATACTCATAAAAAAGATGATCTTTATTTTTATTTGATAGTTCTCCACATCCAAATGTTATTTCTTTCCATAGATTATTTTTTATCTGACTGATATTATTTTTGCTTTTCAAATAACTCCACAAAGAAAAGTGTTTTTCTATAATTTGATTTAAAATATTTTCTTTTCTTTTTTTTATATTTTGAGTATTGCAATCACCTTCGCTGTTTAGCTTGATGTGCCCACCAGATATGAAATCACCACTATTTCCATTAATAAATACAGCGTCTTTATCAATCCAGTTGGTATCTTTTAAATATTTTATTGTAGATAAGCCCTGAATATACGGTACTGAACAATATGTTTGGCTATAGTTTAGGTATTCTTCGTATTCACTTGATTTGTAATATTTTTTTTCACTTTTATTAGTCAGTGCAATGAACTTCCATTCATAACCCAATTTTTCTGCAACTTTTTTGGCAACTTTTGCTTCAAAATTCCCAGGTGTTCCGTAAGAATAACATTTCACATTTTTTGCTCCTAAATGTCTCAATATTGAGGCTACTAATCTCGAGTCATTTCCAGCACTCAGAGGTATTATAATTTGCCTATTCCCAATTTGACTAAGCAATTTTCGAAAAATATTTACAGTTATTTTAGACAATTCATTTAAATAGTCATCATAGCTTTTATAAGCTAACTCACCAAAATACTTAAAGTATTGTATATATTCGTACGAACTATTCTTAAACACTACTATTTCTCCCGCTTTCAGAGATAGTAAATTTTTATAAATTGTTTTATTGCCTATCGTAAAACCAGACATTGATATTTCTAATTTTGCATCATTATCAATAGTTTTATTAAACTCATTCAGATTAACTAAATTTTTTGGATCATGATCTATTAGAAAGTTATCTTTTATATTAGTAAAAAAAATTGGGGTACTTTTTATTTTATCAACTGCTGCAAATATTAAATCATCTCTTTTTAAAATTAATGCAAAGTGACCATTAATTGATTTTAAAAAATCTGAGATTTCTTCATATTTGATATCTTTTAAGATTTTAGTTATTTCATCTATTTTATGTGAATAAACATATCCTGTTAGCCATATCGTAGAATTATTTATTGTATATTTTTTCCATAAACTTCCAGTAGATATATTAACTTTCATCGTCATCACCATGAAGCCAATATTCTTTGACTAGTTTTTTTTGAAGATTAATATTTTTTTGAGGTGAAACTAAAGCAGATAGAAGCTCCTCTTCGTCTATACTAAACCTTCCATCATACTCACTACCATTAATTATTTTAACAACAGAGTTAAAATCATTAAAATTAGTTTTATTAAATTGTCTTAATTTAAAATCTATATAAATCACATCTTTTCCAGCACACATTGATTCTACAAAAGCGGTCGAAGCTCTATCACAAATCACTTTATCTATATTCTTTAAAGCATTTATCATAGGTTCAGAGGATCTATCGCTTGAAATTTTAGCTAAACTATCTGATAATTTAGAATTTCCTTTGGGATGAATTTTATAAATCACTTCATAACCATTGCTTTTTAAAAACTTAATTAAATATCTCTGCCAATCATAAAGCATTGGGTCAATTATTTTTATATCCTGAAATGGAAACTGTCTAGCTTCAGATACAAAAGAATTTGGTATATATAAAATTTTTTTAAGACTTTTTGATTTTGTACCAAAATATTTATCAAATATTTTTTTATAATAATTAGACTGAATTACCTTAATTTCAATATTTTTATCAAATTCTTTTGCTTTTTCTATTACATAATCTCTCCATTTTTTGCCATATGTAATAAAAACATCAGTATTATGAAATGCTGAATTCCAATAACCATTATCATCAAAAAAACATCTTTCACCACCATGTTCAAATTTCCAAACTTTTGCACCATGGTTTTTTGATACTGTTGAAATAAATCTGCTGTAGGATCCAGTTTCTGTACCAAGAATGATATTTTTTGAATTTTTTAAAAAACCATTGTAATTTTTAAAATCATTATCAATCTTTATTAAGTTACTTTCTATAATAAAATTTATAGATTTTTTATGTTCATCAGCTAGATAAAAATGACTTTTTTCTATCATTGAAATAATTGATATTGATATTTTATTAGATAAAATTTTAATTCTATTGCTGTGTAATTTATTAGAAAAATCATAATAAGTAGTTAAAATTGTTAAATACTTAAATCTGTTGTTTATTAAAAAGTCTTTTATTAAATTATTTTTACTTACAACAATAAACTTAAAAAAAAATTTTGGTATATATTCTGCAAATTTTGAATAAATCTTATTTAAAATATTTTTTTTTTTCAAAATTTTATTAAAATGAACTTGGTTTAATTCAATAAAATTAGATAAAGATTTTTTTTTCCAAATATAATCTACATAAATCGAACCTTTTCTAGAATACTCTGGTTGTATTTTATTTTTTGTTAATATCACATAGTCGTATACATGGCTTAAATATGCAGACAAATTCGCATATATATAAGTTTTAGATACTTCAAATATTGTATTATTATGCTCTTTAAATTTTAAATTAAAAAGTAATTTATATAAATCACTTGTTAATTTACCATATTCTTTATGGCTAGTGTGCCAAGATAATCTATGATTTTTTTTATAAAAATCTGAATTTAATAATGAGTGAATGTCTAAATATTTATTCATTTGTTTTTCTAGAGTGTTCTTTTAGCGCTTAACTTGTTTTTATTTTTAAAAAAAACATTATTATAAAAATAAAACTTAAAAGTTATTTTAATTTAAACTTAATTCTTTTAAAGTATCTTGGTAAATATTATTATATCCTCTCAACATATCTTCCAATTTAAATTTGTTTGATTGTTTATTTGCAATCAAACCAATTTGTTTAACTCCAATTTGTTCAATATTATTAATTTGCTTCAAAATACCTTTCGCTAAAATTTTTGAACTTTCTGGTTTTACATGATATACAGCTGAACAATTTTTAGTAATTTCTTTAAGACCATAAATATTTGTTGCAACCAAGGGCAATCCCGAGGAAAGCATTTCAATTGAAACAAGTCCAAACCCCTCCCATCTAGATGATAAAATTCCCAAATCAGATCTTAATAAATAAGTCCTTATATTTTTATTATGTCCTGCAAAAATAACTTTATCTTCCACACCAAGTTTTTTAGCTAAATTTTTTAATTTTTTTTCATCCTCTCCTGCACCAATAATAGTGTAACTTTGAATTCTATCTTTTATCATAGCTATTGCTTCAATGGCTATATCAAAAGCTTTTTGGTGACTTAAAGACCCTATGGAAACTAATTTTAATTTTTTTGAATTTAATTTTTTTCTTTCCATTAAATTAAAAAGACGAGCTCCATTATAAACGACTGTAAATTTTTTATCAAAATTTTTATATCTCAACCATTCTTTCAATTTATTTTTTACGCCATAACTAATGCTAATAATTGTTTTGTATTTCGAATAAATATATCGTTCAAATGGCATCAAAAAAAAATATTTTCGCCGTCTATTAAAAGTATTATGCTCAGTATAAAAAAGAGTAGCATCTATACCAAAAGTTGCCAAAACAGTGTAATATAAAGGCCATGTCAAATGAGCATGAACAAATATTGTATTATTTTTCTTGATATCGATTATATATTTTCTTAAATACCAAATGGCTCTAATATCCCTTGGCCCTATTAAATTTAAACAATATTCATTTGAATTAAGTTTTAAATTATTTGGGTTATAAAAATATATATTCTTAACTTTAATATTATTTTTATTGAACATTGAATTTAATTTTCGCACTAAAAACTCTGCGCCACCACCATCTGGTCTTGGAATCACGTTGATAATATTCAAATTCTTTTTTATTTTTATCGGTAGTTTATTTATTTCATTCAATTTATTCCAATTTTTATTGTATAATTTTATCATTTTTTTTATGCCAAAATTATTTTTAATTCTTAGTCTGGATTGCTTTTTAATTTGATGCCAATGACTGCTTTTTTTTTTTAAAATCATTTTAATAATTAAATCTGCTAATTTCTCTGGATTTTTTGGGGGGGCTACTTGATCTTTATTATTAACTATTAAAGCAGCATCTCCCACATCTGTTACAACAGTTGGAACTTCACATGCCATTGCTTCTGCCACTACATTGGGGAACCCCTCCCCGTATCTACTAGATTGAATATAGATATCTATTCCACTCATGATTTCTGTAATATTATCTTGACTGCCAATTAATTTAATATGTTTGTTTAACTTTAATTTTTTTATCATATTGGCTAGAATTAGATTTTTATAATTAATATTTGAGCCAACAAGTACGCAGAAAAAGTCCACTTTTCTTAATTTTAAAATTGAAAGTGATTTTAATAAAGTAGTATAATCTTTTTTCACATCATAACGGGCAACTGTTCCAAGAATTGGAGTTTTTTTTTCAATCTTTAGCTTGAACTTTTTATGAAAAGAAGACTTGTAATAGTTATTAAATTTAAGAATTGATAAATCATATCCATTTTGAATTAAAACTAATTTTTTTTTGTCATATCCGTTTTTAATACAATATTCCTTTGATCTTTTTGACACTACAACAATTAAATTTGGGATTGCAAATGACAATTTAGCTAATAACTTTAGGAGCAAAAGAGTTGTAAATTTTCCTTTATCAGAGTCAAAATTTGAATAACGAATGTTCCACACTATTTTTTTAATACCAGCAAATTTTGCAGCAAATCCACCTATAAAGTCTCCATGCACAAGCCAGGTTTGTACCAAGTCAGGTTTTAAATCACGAAGTAATCTAATAAGATTAAAGAATTTCAATACTAAAAAAAATTTAGAAGAATTTATATTTAATGAATAAATTTTATTGCCATTCTTATTTAGCAGTTTGAAAAATTTTCCACCTTTTTTTAAAGAAATTATAATATGTTCATTTTGATTATCATATTTACATATTTTATATAATGTGTGTTCAGCTCCACCATTTTCTAAACTTGTAATGATATGTACAATTTTCATTAAACTCTATAATATTAGATAGCTATTAATAAATCTATTTTGAATTTACTCAATCACTTATTATTTTACTTTCTGGTCTTTTAAATAATATTGCAAAAATAATTATAGACATAATCATTCCAGGGGTAGACGTTGCTTCTTCAAAACTTGCATTAATAACATAACCTAACAATGTTGATAATAAAATAATATTTGAATTAAATTTATTTTTGCTATTATTTTTAACTTGTGACCAAGACCAATAAAGCATAATTAAGATCCAACTTATAAAAAAAGAAAACGTTATTAATCCATAATTATTTAAATGCATAAGCCATGTTGAATGGCCAATATATTTTACATTGTAATTTAATGCAAAATTTCTAAAATCACTATACCCAAACCAACTCCAATTATAGATTGCGAATAACCATGAGTCAATCCTGCCACTACTTAGATCACCTCTAGATATATTGGGTCTATTAAATTTAAAAATAATCTGATTAAACGCATCAAAAAAATTTAAAAGTAAAAAACATAAAAATAAGAATATAAAAATACATAAAATTTCTTTGAAATTTTTTTTATTAATTTTTAAAAATAAAATATTAAAAGTATTTTGATATTTTAAATATAGCAAAATTATAAAAGTTAATATCACAGATAAAATAGCTGCTCTGGAACTTGACGCAATGAGAAAAATTATACATGTAGAAGAAAGCAATATATAAAAAAGAAATCTTGATTTACTCAAATAATTTTTGAAACAGAGTAAAGTCCCTATTATCATGTGAATAAGTCCAGCACAAAACATGCCCATACTGTTAGAATTTAAGAAAAATCCATTGTAATTTACAAAAGAGAATTCTTTATCGATTCCAAGTAGTAAAATTAAAGCTCCACACAAGCATGCACCAAATATAATATCATTTAAAAGCTTGTCCTTATTTTTAACCCTTGTAGAAAATAATCTTACAGTAATGAATAAAGATATTAATGCTCCATAAACAAAAATAGATCTTGAGTTTCCAGTAAAAAAAAAAGAAATTATTGATGAAGATAATATTCCCAAAAATAAGAATCCTAAAATCTTTGGAATTCTTAATGTTAATTTTTTTTGAAAAATAAACAATGTAGAGAAAATTGATATAAATATAATCAAACCTATTCCTGTCAAAGGTGTCCAGGAAGAATGATGCATTGACAATTGTGAAGGAAAAATTACTATTAAAACAATCCCAATTAGAAAAAGAGTATAATATCTAACCATTTTTTTTTATCCATTTAATTCTAAATTTAAGAAAAATTTTATTTCCAAATATACTTAAAAATAAAGTATTTCTTGCCATTCTATAAAATTGTTTAATAGATTTTTTCAATGCAAAAAAATTTGAATAATATTTTTTGAAAATTGTAAATTCTTCTTTGGTTCTTATTACTATCGAACGCAAGCTAAATTTTGATGTTAGTCCACCTAATCTAAATATTGATAATATTTGATCAATTTTTATAAATTTTACTTTGTTATGATGTGCTCGAAGTAAAAATTCCCTATCTGCACCTGTAGGGTACTTTATATCAAATAAACCAATTCTCTCATATAAAGACTTTGAAACAAAAACTGTTGGATGATTAATTTGAAATGTTCCTTTTTCAAACGCAGTATTAGTTAAATCACCTTTAGAAAATACCAAGTTTTTTTCATATTCAACATACATGTCGCCATAAATAACCACATCTTTTGCAGCTGATAATTCAAAAGTTTTTAAAATTAACTTTAATGCGCCTTCATTGTAATAATCGTCAGCATTTAAAATACCAATAAGTTCTCCTTGAGCTGCTTGAATTCCTTTATTCATTCCATCATAAATACCTTTATCTTTTTCAATAATAACTTTGGAAAAATGGTTTTGATATTTATCAACGATCTTTAAAGTATTATCCTTACTAATCGCATCAACTAAAATATGTTCAATATTATCAATTTTTTGTGACTGAACACTTTTAATATTATTTTCTAAAAATTTTTCAGCATTAAAAGTTGGAGTAATAATAGAAATTTTTGTCATTTTAAAAAAAAATTTTGTATTCAAAATTATTTAAATTAGATTATGATAAACTGTAGTTTGCAGTAACATATTTATATACATCATCTATATTATCTAATTTAAACTTTTTATGAATTCCTATTATTTGTACAGGAAATTCACATTTTATCTCATAAGATTTAATAATTGCTAATCTATGACATCCATGTCCACTTTTAATTAATTCACCATTTCTTCCAATTAATATTTTTGGAATATCATTAACATCTTCTTGGATAAATTGTTTGTTTTTTAAAGACTCAATAAGCTCAATTACATATTTTTTTAAAAAAGTAATTGTTTCATGTTTACTTTTTATTTTTATTTTTTTATGAAAATAATACCCTTTTGAGTTTATCTCTGCCATGATAGATTGATACCATATAGAATTTTCAAAATGATAAATATTTTGCTTTAAATCATTTACTCTTAGATACCAATGTGTTTTATCAAAAGGTATTGATTTTAAATCCCAATTACCACCATAATACATCTTACCTAGAGCTATATTTTCGAGATATTTTTTGACATAAGAGTTTTTTATTCTTTTATCAATTATTCTGAACCACCACCAATTTGGAGGTAACGAATAAGTTTTAATTAAAAATGGATTTACTTTAATAATTTTTTTTGTTGAGTGATTTATCATTATAAATTTGAGTTACATATATTCTAATTATTTTACTCAACAAAAAAAGTAACTCTCAAAAGATATGAGATTAAATCTTAATTACTTTTTTAATCCAATTATCATAAATCTTTGAGGGTTTAGCGTCAAATATACTATAAAAAACTTTAGTAGCCTCATCTTTTTTAAAAAGACCATTTTTAACGTTTGGCCAATATTCAATCTCATCTAATCTAATAATTTTTGTTACAAGAACTGGTATACTTTTAAAATCTAATGCAGAAACTACTGAAACACGATGATTACCATCAACACCAGGTTTCCAAACAAATTTATTATCTTTAATTAGGATTTCTGCAGTAACGTAATTGTATTCATCTCCATATTTAAACCCATTTTTTTTTATTTGATCAGTAAGCTTGGCATATTGATTTGAATGTGAAAGCAAAGAATTTTTAGAGTTTTCTTTCATAATTAGAAAAGGATCATTGGATGAAATATTCATTCCATTATGATTTCTATTTTTTTTAACTTCATACGGGAAATGCTTCATTTTATAATCAATAGTGTGATTATCCCATGGATAAACTGTAGCCCACCAGGGATATTTTGTAAAATTTTGGTAATTATCGTTTTTCAAATTTAGTAATTCAGCCATATTTTCTAAACTTGTAAGAGACTGTTCATCCTTTAGAGTAATTAATATTTCTTCTGCTAAATTTTTACTTTTTAAGCCTTTTTTTAAAGCGCTACTTATGGCAAAAATAGAGGGATCTAGACTTTTGCTAGACATCTTAAACCATCTATTAGTACGCCCAATTGAAAGATCTAGATTTAAAATCATTTGCTTTTGTCCAAACATATATTGTGCTGTTAGAGGATTTATATTTTGGTTTGATAGATCAAGGTGATTTACATTACTTGAGGAAGTAAGTCTTAAATTAAATAATGATAAAAAGTTATTTATGTTTTTTTTAATGCTATTTTTAATCATAAATTAGTAAAAAAAATTATTAAGCATCCTAAGGCTTTAAACCGATATTTAATTAACCATATAGATTATTTGAATTAATATAGATAAACATCTAGGATCTTTAATATATATCTTAATAATTGTAATTTATATTTGATCAACAATTATTTAACTCCAACTATATCTTTTGTGTCTAAAATCATTAATTATATCTATAAGTACTCCAACTCTGTCATATGAGTTAAAGTATCCTAGTCTTTTTTGACCTTCTTTAACTAGTTGATTCCTAATATTTTTATCTTCAATTAAGTTTTTTAAATGTATCGCCATAGAATTTGGATCCTTAAGATCCATCAAAAGTGCAGCATCTCCTACTTGTTCTCTTGGCCCGCTAATATTTGAATATAAAACTGGAACACCAAGATTAAAAGCTTCTAAGGGAGGTAAATTTGTTGGCCCAAAATAACTTGGCATCACTAGAGCTATTGATTGTAAGTACAATTGCTTAACCTCCTCATTAGAAACAAATCCTATAAACCTAATATGATTTTCTAAATTTAAAGCTTTTGCACAGTTTTCAACGTGTTTACGATTATTTTTATCACCACCTGATAAAATTGCTCCTATGCTTATATTATATTTATTATTTAATATTGATAAACCTTTCAATAGATAAACATGATTTTTATGTGACCAAAATTGTGCAGGATAAAATATATATGGAACATTTAATTGATATTTTTGACTTATTTTAACATTCGTTTTAATTTTAATATCTGATTTTTGACGAGTTGCTTCTGAAGCTTCAAAAGGCATTATCTTTATTCGCTTTAAGTCAATTCCATAATAATGAGATAAATTTCTTTTTCCACATTCCGAGTCTACTAATATTGCAGTAGCTCTGGGTAGTATCCTTTTATAATTCGTTTCCCTTCTTTCTAGTTCACGATTAAATCTTACCTCTGGAAATTCAGGATCTTCCCTGTGAGCAAGATCCCAAACAGTCGTTATATAATTTAATTCCTCTAAGCTTTGTGCCAAATTACTTGGTGATAGGAAATAAATTAGGTCAATTTTATTATCTAATAATTTTTTTTCAAACATTGAATATTTTTCGAAAAATCGAATTATTTTTAAAATACGAATATTTCTAACTTCATTTCTTATATAATTTTTAATTTTTGCAAAAAAAGAAATATTGATAATTTTTGCATTAATTCCATAACTTAAAAGTGTTTCTAAGTTTTCTCTTATCGTTGTAAAAAATAAAACCTCTGCTAAATCTTCTGGAATTTTTTTAGCAATTAAAGCTGCGTTTAATGCTTGTTGATAACCACCACCCACATGTATTTCCTGATCAAAAATAATTGCAAGTCGTATAGGTTTTAAATTAATCATTAATTTCTTTAATTATTTTTTTTACTGTATTAGACACAATTAAAATTTGCTCCTCGGTAATCGCTAGGCCACTTGGTATATAAAATCCTTTTTGATATAATTTTTCTGAAATTGGAAATTTTTGATCTTTGAATAATCCGAGTTCTTTTAGAACTGGCTGCTGATGTAATGGATAAAAGAAAGGTCGACACCCAATACCATTTTTAATTAAACTACTTATTATTTCATTTGCATTAACATTGATTGTGTCGTTTAAAACCATGCCATAAACCCAGTAAATATTTTTAGAATAACTAGTTGATAATAAAGGTAATTGAACACCTTCTAAATTGCTAAAAAGCTCTGTATATCTCTCACCAATCCATCTTTTTTTAACTAAAAAATCATCTAATTTTTCTAACTGAGCAACACCTACGGCAGCTTGTAAGTTTGTCATCCTAAAATTCCATCCTAAATTTTCATGAATAAATCGTTTATCATTTTTGAAACATAAATTTCTTAATTCACGACATTTTTCAGCTATTTTATCATTATTAACTACAATCATCCCTCCTTCGCCTGTAGTTATATGTTTATTTGCATAAAAACTAAAAGTACTTATGTCACCAAATGAACCACATTGGCCTCCTTTGTAGGTCTGACCAATCATCTCGGCAGCATCTTCGATCAACTTTAAATTATATTTTTTACATAAATCTAAAACAGGATCTACATCTACTGGTAAACCGTAAATATGTGTTATCATTATAGCTTTAGTTTTTGAGGTGATCTTTGACTCAATTTGGCTTACATCCATATTCCAAGTAATTGGGTCACTGTCTACCAATACTGGGGTTGCTCCAGAACGAATAATTTGCAGAATACAGGAAATAATTGTAAAGGATGGTAAAATTACTTCATCACCATGACTAATACCTAGCGCCTCAACAGCTGCATCTATTGCAGAAGTTCCATTTGTTACTGCGATACCATGTTTTCTGCCTACTCGCTTAGCAAATTTTTTTTCAAATTCCTTAACGTATGGACCTTCAGTTGAAATCCAACCAGTGTCAATACATTCATTAAGATATTTTTTTTCATTTCCATTTAATAGAGGTTCATTTACAGGTATCATTACACTTATCTAATTTGTATTACAAAAGTTAAATTTTTTTGAATTATGTTGTGTAATTATTCTATCATTTACATTCAATACTCACCAGAGGAAAATATACTTGCTCAAGTAATATCAATTAGATAAAACAATATTTCATCATTACAAAACATACTTTTAAATATTATGAAATATGATAGTGAAATCAAATAAGTCTTTGAATTGGTTTTTATCATGATCTACTTGTTTAGTTTTATTTTATCACCAGAAATTGATTTAAATCGAGTTTTATCTTGCTCGCCTGCATATGGCCCTTGTTTTACCTCAATCATTTCTGATGGTTCCAACATTTCAAATCCATGCCCTCCTGAAGCTAAAAGAATAACATCACCCTTGAATAACAGTCTACTTTTAATGTAATTTTGGTTATCATCATAAAAGTCTACTCTTACTTTGCCAGATTTGATAAATAAAACTTCTTTCATTAACTTTACTTCTCTACTGACAACATTATGTACGTGAGGATCAATCACATACCCTTTTGGTCGGTTCATATATCCTAGCTGCTGCGAAAATTGATCAGGTGTAAAGAAATGAATTCCTTCCTTTTTAAAGTCAGCTTTTATTATTATTGAAAGCAAAACATTATTATTTTTAATTTCTTCAACCATCTAATTAACTATATAACTTTTATATAAAATATATATATCCAAGTTTTTATCATTTTATGTAAAAATATTCATGCTTTGAAAGATAATAATGAGAAATTCTACTTAATCCATATGAAAGAAGTGGGCAATCATTACTATCAAATATTTTTTGTTGGAGAGATGTGAGGGGAGAAATTTTATCCAATAAC
>Ga0181553_10000795_pt1 | contig 27849 bp, 28 predicted proteins | sample 011ome_17_FD_133753 | JGI IMG/M metagenome (GOLD analysis project Ga0181553, IMG submission 133753) | Coastal salt marsh microbial communities from the Groves Creek Marsh, Skidaway Island, Georgia - 011502XT metaG (megahit assembly) | ecosystem: Environmental > Aquatic > Marine > Intertidal...
AAAGATGTTGATAAAGCCAAGCTATTTCAAATACCCCATGATCGAATTCAAGAAGGGGTAAATCTGGCTTTGAGTGAGTTTAGAGGAACTGATTTTGACGGCATTTTTTGTGTGAACAATAGTATAGCAAAAGCAATATTAAAAGCATCAAGTACTCAAAATGACTTGTTTGAACATGTCAAGATTGTCAGTTTTGATGATATCGAAATATTTGACTTGGTGAATCCCAAAATATCTTCTATCGCTCAACCAATCGATGAAATAGGAACTTCAGCAGTTAGTATGTTGATTGACAGGATGGAAAACAAGGAAACACACACGATTGAGAAACGAATTCTTGAGACCACCTTAATCGAGCGCTAAAAAATCCAGAAATTTTCAATTTCTTGATGGCAACATCTCGTGAAATTTATATATTTGCACCCCGATCGGCAATTGCTGCCGAAGTAAAAAAAGGAGAGGTGGCTGAGTGGCTGAAAGCGGCACCCTGCTAAGGTGTTATACTCGTAAGGGTATCGGGGGTTCGAATCCCCCTCTCTCCGCATTAAGGGATAACTTCTTTTTTTTTAGAGGTTGTCCCTTTTTCTTTTTCTTGAATTCCACGTTATGACTGGAAATGAGATCAATTACTGGATTCATTTTTGGAGTTCGACACTTTTTTCCGTCAAAAGATAGCTTTTCGTAAAATATCGAACCCAATATTTGTTGTTTTAGTATTGCAGACGCCTGATGGGGTTCTGTCGCATCTGTTAGACAAGAATTTAAAAGTACAATTATTTTTTAATTCTAAGCGGCCAATGACATGAACGATTTAAACACAGTTTTATCTTGACCAATCAACTGATTTTTCTTAATCATTCTGACAACTTCGATACCTGATAAGGTTCTTCTAGAGGATTCAAATTCTTTAAATCCCAACTCCTGTTGAATTCGCCATTTGATAAAACGGTGATCTTGTTCTACTATATTGTTTAAGTATTTGCATATCCTGATTCTAATTCTTGATTTTGTTGCTAATGCGCGTTTGTTATAAACCCGAATGGCACTTGAATTTGACCCGCTTTTGTCTATGTTTATCACTCGAGGTTTTCCATTATGCTCAATTGCCTTGATCAAAAAACTTTGGGCTGACATACGTTGTCTTCTATTGGTTAATAGAAAGTCTACTGTATATCCTTCCTTGTCAACGGCTCGATACAAATAACGCCACTCTCCTTTAACTTTGATATAGGTTTCATCCATTCGCCAACTCATACCTACTCGCTTCTTTCGTTTTCTAAATTCCTTGTCCAGAATAGGAGTGAATTTAAACACCCAACGTTGAATTGTTGCATGATCTACTTTTACACCACGTGTTTCCATCAGTTCTTCTACATCTCGATAGCTTAAACTAAAACGTAATTTAAAATAAACAGCTTGTAAAATGATCGATTTTGGAAAACAATGATGCTTGAACATATCTTTTTGATCTAAATGTAGCTAAATAATTATTTTAGTTAAATTAGATGCGACAGAACCCTTTTTTTAATCCATAATTATTATATCCAAAACCAAATCACCTACACTGAATTATTTGCTCATTCACGAATAACTCCTATTCTTAAAGACGAATCTAACGCATGTAAAATATACATTCCCGTCGAGAGATGATCTATCGATACAGTAGAGGAATAGCAATGGGTCGTATAAATTAATTTCCCTTCTATACTGTATACTTTAATCGTTCCAAGCATTGCACCGCTTTTACTACTTATTGTTAAAGGTCCAAAAGAAGGATTTGGATAAATCACCACCGCTTCCTCATGCTTTTCTTCTATTGATAAATCCGCATAGGTATTTTCGCATTGAACCGTCCAACCGGAATAAAAATTAGCATATGCTTCATTATTGAATGAATTAATCGCAGCAGGATAACCGATAGGAGGCCAATTGGAATAAATGTCATAATAAAATGGAGTTTCAGACACATATAAAGAAGGTTCTTCTAAATCATCAGTACCTTCAGGCTTAACCTCTCCTCTATGATTATTTCCATAGAAAAAATGATCCGTTCCAGCAAAGGCATATAAACCCAACAAAAACCCTTCATTTGGTATTTCATTACCGATAAAATTCTGACGATCAGTTGCAGGAGACGAATTCATAAAAATGCCATATAGTTCGGCACGGTTCCTAAAGAAGGTGTTATAAGGCCCATTTTGTCCGTGAGAATCGTCAATCACAATATTTTGGCAAATATTCCCTTCAAATAAATTTGCATAAACATAATTTCCATGAAGGACCATATCCCCGGCCGAATTTGCCGGCAGAGCGACATCAGTCCAATAGGGATCTTGCGAATAATTATAGCTGTAGACATTGCCATTTGCACCAGACTGCAAAAGCATAGCATGTCGCAAATGATTAAAATTATTATCTCGAATCAGGCATTCACCCGTTGCAAATTGGCAGACAACTCCATACCCTTTACCTCCCCCGCCATAATTATGTGCGTCGTGAAAATAACTTCCGCTCACCTCACAATTATTAGAAAATTGAAAACGAATATGCGAAAAATTACACTTCTCGCTTTCAATGCATTTAACCGCACAGTTTACGGCATAATTGAATGCGATTTGATTAGACTGCCCAACGGTTTCATCCATCCTTTTCATGGTTAAATTTTCGATCAATTCATTTTCTTTTGGGTTAATTTTTCTCAGGAGGGGAAAATTGGTCAATTCGTAGGATCGTCGAAAAGGACTATCAAAACTCAATTCGAAACCAGAAATAGCATTTATTTGGAGGAGCTGGCCCGTTGTTTTAAGTGCCCAATCAGAGGTTATTAATTCGCTGTCATCATCAGAAATTAAAACCCAATCACCAACCGAAAAGAAAGATGAATCACCCACCAAGCAAGTATTTTGACCAAATTCACAAGCCTCTATTACGTCTATCTCCGTTGCCTCTATCGTTCCAGAAATTGAAAACAGATCGGAACTTGAGCCGGCCAAGTCGAAAACTAAAACGGTTGAATCCGCACTTAAACCAGCCATCCGGCAATTACTCGGTAAAGAAAAGCCCGAATTAAAATAAAAGATTCCCGTTGGAAAAATGATTTCAAATGGTTCGCCCCAGTGTTCATCAAGAATTTCATTGAGCACGGCAGTATTCGAGAAAACGCCATCTCCTATGCCCCCTGCTTCTTCAAAATAAACGGTTGTCAATGCAACAGGTATTTCCTCTTTTAATCCAGCCAAAGTCCAATCGGTTTTTCTATCTGCACTTATAATCTGAGCGTGTGAGGCCCAACTAACAAAACACACTAAAAAAAAATTTAATTTCATAACATCATAGCTTTTGCAAAATAATCCATCATTTTTTTATTGGCTAAATAATAGGTTCTGTCGCATCTAATTTAACTAAAATAATTATTTAGCTACATTTAGATCAAAAAGATATGTTCAAGCACCATTGTTTTGCAGTGCTTTAGATAGGCTATCTAACGTCTGAAACCCTTCAAGAAGGGTGTTCGATAATTGTCCCTCATTCTCCGCAAAAAGGAAACCAAGTGCAATGCACTTGGTTTTTTTGTTGGGTCAATTGAAGTTTACTTCGAATTGAGGACAAGAAAAAAACCAAAATGATTTCTGCAAGAAAGCATTGGTTTCTATGCTTTGAACGGATAACCGGAACGGGATCAAAGGAATTAATCCCCCTCTCTCCGCAACGAAAAAGCTGAACACGCAGTGTTCGGCTTTTTTTGTGGCATTAACCGAAGACCTTTTCGCAGAAAATCAGCTTTTGAAGTTGTAGGTTCCCCTAAAAGGGATCATGCAATAATCCCTCTTTGTAATCAACGTAGCAGAGCGAAGTAAGATCTCTCGCAAAACAGTTTTGCACCGAATGCTTTCGGGAGAGAGTCTTAAGCAAGAGCGCTAGACTTACACTTGAAAAACTGGCTTCCTCAAACCTTAAACTCAATTCAGTTTCTCCTCGAAACTCACTTCCGTTAGAAATTGGGACCAACCCAGACTGAATTTTCTAGTTTATCGGCATTAATCGAAAGGGAATGAGGTGCTTTGTATTGTTCGTTTTTTTCAGTTGAGATCACAAATTCAGACTCCTAATATAAGCTTATCACCGAATTATAAATAAATCCGGTTCTGTCGCATTAATTATTTTTCGACCTTTTTTTATCAAATCCCTTGAATATTAAGAAAGTTAACTCACATTAGTTCAACGGTTTATGATTTTTTGTTTTGTATGAATTAGGCTTCAAATAGTGATTGTTTAGTTAATGCGACAGAACCCGACAGAACCGTTATTATTCATAATAGTTCACTTTTAGTTGACGTAGTCACACATTGCTCAAATCTAACGATGGTAGTTCAAAAATTCTCAGTATAAAACGTTTAACTACAACAATTAACGGGGAAAATAAGGGGAAAGCAAAAAGGCAAACAACTGATTAACAATTGTTTGCCTTGTGATGTAGTGATCGCGCTAGGATTCGAACCTAGGACCGTCTGCTTAGAAGGCAGATGCTCTATCCAGCTGAGCTACGCGACCATCACTTATCCTTAATAGGCGATAGTAACCTTTTTTGTCACTCCAGAGTTCCTTAATATACTCAATTAAGATGCTCTATCCCCCGTCTGAGACGGAACGCGACCATCACTGAATTTATTTTGAGAAGCTCCAGTTACTTCTTAAATGACAAAGGAGACAAAGTTGTCTCCTTCAGTCGGGGTGGCAGGATTCGAACCTGCGACCTCCTCGTCCCAAACGAGGCGCGATGACCGGGCTACGCTACACCCCGAGGCCTTTCATAAGGCGAGCGCAAAGATAAAGGTAATTTATTTCTTTGCAAGAGGTTTCTAAAGTTTTTTTAGAATAGTTTTTTAATTCCACCAATAACTGACGCATTTCGAATGCTTTTCGATGAGTCTTTTGTATTGTTTTGATTCGATTAGGTTATCATCCAATGCTGGCGGACTATCTATACCTTGAGAAAAGACAATGGATGAAAAAGGCAGAGCAAAGATTAGGAGCAGTAGGAATTTCATGAGCTTAAGATAGTGATTTTTGAGGGAATAGTTGGGGATACAATTTGCACGTATTTGGTTTGTTCTAAACTCACACCCAAAAGTTTTCGCGATAAAACTGATTTGCCGTGAGTGAGGATTATTGCATGATCCCTTATGGTGATAATGACACAAACAAAACTACGGTCACTTCGTTCTCTTTTTTCATTGTCTCCAACTCGATCGAACAAGTTCGTCGAGTTTGTTCCAATAAAAAAAGGTTTATCTAAAAAGCTAGACCTTAGTTTTACTTGCGGAGAGTGAGGGATTATTGCATGATCCCTGGGAGGAGAAGTCACACAAGCCAAATGAAGCATCACTTCGCTCTATTTTTTATTTCCAATAATTTGATTGAATGAATTCATCAAATTCTTTCCAACAAAAAAAGCCCGATCAAAGATCGGACTTCATTTGTCTTGCGGAGAGTGAGGGATTCGAACCCCCGGTACCTTACGGTACAATAGTTTTCAAGACTACCGCATTCGACCACTCTGCCAACTCTCCTTACTCATTAAGAAATGTCAAAAAAGACAATTTCAAGAGTGTCTTGAGGCGGCAAAGATATAGCTTTTTTTTTAATATAAAATGATTAAAAGAGTTTTTTTATCATAGTAGTTTTTATACATATATAGTCATTGGCGATTGAAGAGTAGGGGACAGCTACTTGTCAAACGTTTATCTCAAAAATAACAAGATGAAACTAAAATCATTAATTCTTTTTGTAGCCATGACGGCGCTTTTAAGTTCATGCTTTACAACTCAAGTAACCGTAGGAGATATTCCAGATAGGGCAAAAACTGAACGTTATTCGAAGTCAAAACAGTTCTATTTGTTTTTGGGGATCGTTCGCGTCGGTAAAAACGATCCGAAGGTCCCTTCTAAAGAGGAAGGTTTTATTGTAGAAAGTAAATTTAAATTCGGTGATTTCCTTATCACGGGATTAACAGGTGGTATTGTTGGCGCTAGAACGTCTACTGTTCTTGTTGAAAAAGAATAGTATCAAACATATTTCTCGTCACTTTTGCCATCGAGAATTTTGTATTTTCGCCCTATGAAGCAAAATGCATTTTTAGTTTCTTTGTTTTTAATCAGTGTTTTAGGTTGTAAGAAAACACCTGTTCTAGAGGCATCAGAGGATGTTGTAGGCGATTGGATGCACTACACTTCCGAGACTGAAGCACATCGTCTAGTTGTTTCTGCGGACGGAAAAGGTTATATGGAATGGTTGGTGGATGGAACGGCGAGTCGCGCTACCAAAGTTAGAGAATGGTATCTAGATGATAATGTCTTAGCTTTTGGCAAAGCTGCTTTTAACGGTGAGGCCTATGAGATTGAGGATTATCCTCAAGTGGCATGGGAAGAAATTATCAATTATTACGATACGGTTCCAGAGTTGGCTCGATACATGATTTTGGATGGTCTTTACTATGTAGATACTGAGTAATATCCTTATTTTTGTAGCAAAAAATAGACCTATGAAGTTTGCTTTAATTTCAGCAATTGCAATTTTCTTATTTTCTTGTGGAGGAAGTGATGACACCGGTTGGGCAACTGAAGACATGTTAGTCGAGCCGTCTCCTTACGCTGCAGGTAAGAAGGTATACCTTAGCAATTGTGCATCCTGTCATCAAAAAACAGGAGAAGGTCTAGAAGGTGCTTTTCCTCCTTTAGCGCAATCCGATTATTTATTAGCCGATAAAAAAAGAGCTATTCAAATTGCCACAAATGGTATGGACGGACCAATAACGGTTAATGGAGTTGATTATGATGCGATGATGGCATCTCAGGGTCTGTCTAACGAGGACGTGAAAGAGGTTGTAAATTATGTTCTAAATTCATGGGGTAACGAAGGTGGAGAGGTTACAATTGCTGACGTGGAAGCAGCACTTTCTGAATAACTGACTAAGATCAGATTCTCATTCTCAAATTAATCAGGCAAAATTTCTTATTTTTGGTAGCAACCAAAAACAATACGCATGATTCTATTAGACGGGAAAAAAACTTCAGGTGAAATCAAACAAGAAATCGCTGCAAAAGTTATTGAATTAAAAGCTCAAGGTAAGAAAACACCTCATTTGGCTGCTGTTATTGTCGGAGCCAATGGAGCAAGTGTCACTTATGTAAATGCAAAAGTGAAAGCTTGTGAAAAGGTTGGTTTCGAGTCGACCTTAGTTCAATTACCCGAAGATGTGTCAGAAGCTGACTTATTAGCTAAAATTGACGAATTGAATAATGATGATCAAATTGACGGCTTTATTGTTCAGCTGCCTTTGCCAGATCATATCGATGAGCATAAGGTCACTTTAGCGGTTGCTCCGAACAAGGATGTGGATGGTTTTCATCCAGAAAACCTTGGAAGAATGGTATTAGATTTGCCTGGTTTTTTGCCCGCAACACCTTATGGAATTGTTCAGTTGTTAGATCGTTATGATATTGAAACCTCGGGTAAGGATTGTGTCGTTATAGGACGCAGTCATATTGTTGGATCGCCAATGAGTATTTTGATGGCTCGCAATAATAAAGTCGGGAATTGTACGGTAACCTTGACGCATTCAAGAACAAAAAATCTCAAAGAAATCACTCAAAAGGCTGATATCATCATCGTAGCGCTAGGAAAGGCAGAATATTTAACAGCAGATATGGTTAAAGATGGTGCTGTTGTGGTTGACGTTGGAATAACACGTGTTGACGATCCTTCTAAGAAATCGGGATTCCGATTATTAGGCGACGTTAAATTTGACGAGGTGGCACCGAAGTGTTCATACATCACACCGGTTCCAGGTGGGGTTGGTCCAATGACCATTGCCTCATTGATGATGAATACCTTGCTCGCTGTTGAAATGAAGTAAATGTGACCATTTTAATAGGTAGTGTTACAGTTTAAAATCACCATGAAAAAGCTAATCGCCTTTTTTCTCTTTTTAATTCTTTTCGTTGTAGGTATACTTTATTTTAGTCCAGCTGCAAGGAGCGTGGTCGGTATTGATCCAGCACCAACGATCGTTGGTGTTCAGCCTTTAGGAGATGTCCCTGATTCAGAGATTGTGGCTGTCAAAAATGCTGTTCGGGAAATGTACGATTATCAAGTTGTTGAATTAAAACGACAAGATCTGCCTGAAATGGCCTATACTGAAATTCGTTATCCGCGTTATCGGGCAGATTCGATTTTAACTTGGTTATGTGATGAAGCATACCAATCAGCTAAACCAGATTCTATCAATATTATTCTATCGCTCACTAAGGCCGATATATCAATTACTAAATACAATAAAGAAACTGGCGAGATTAAGGATCCTGAATGGAAATATAAAGATTTTGGAATCTTTGGTTTAGGCAGGATTCACGGCGGCGTTTGCGTGGTTTCTTCGCATCGATTAGCGAATGGTGTGTCTCAGAAGATATTTCAAAAAAGGCTTACACGTATTGCTTGTCATGAAGTTGGTCACGTCCTTGGTTTACGCCATTGTCCCGTCCAGCAATGTTTAATGAATGATGCGAATGAATCTATCAGAACAATCGATAAGAGCACAGGAGAACTCTGTTCAGCTTGCAAAAAGAAGATCGACTAGGATTATTTTAAGAGTTTAGTCTCGTCTAGCTCTCGCTCCACGTGAGTTTCTCCATTCTCATTCGAAAGGAAATAGCCACAGCCGTCTTCTGTTTCACAAAGCGCAACGTGACTGACAATATAGGCACCATTCTTTGCTTGGAAAGTAATTTGCCAGCCGCCACCACTGCCCATTTGTTCCCACTCGCCGTTGTATAACATCATATCAGGTTCATCAGACATCGTAAAGCTCTTGGACCATTGTGCATAACGTAGCCCCTTTTCTTCGGTGTCATCCACACGAATGATATAATCCTCACTTGTTCCAAGAAATAGGTTGTAATTGTATTTTTTAAGAGCAGGATGAATCGACTTTTTGATTTGATCTTGCAAATCTTTTCGATTTTCCTCTTCCGCTTGAGAGAGGAGATGTTCTTTATGAAAACACCTTTAAGATTATCGATGAAATTGATTCTTTAGTTGGCCTACATTCAAACCATAACATAACAAATGACTTTGAGTGCATGCAATGTGCGTATCGTAAAAAAGTTAATTCAAACAGTTTAAAAACTCAGATTGAATCCATCAAAAAGAGGGTTTCTTCAAACAGAAATCAATTAAGAGAAGCACATTTATTGGAGTTGGAATATAAATTTGATCTTGTTGAGAAATTTGGTCCATATGCTGAGCAAAACAGTAGTTATCGGACAGAATTGAAAATTCAAGATGGCGCTAAAATTTCATTCGTTTATAGAATTTTATCCCAAATACAAAAAGGTATTTTTTTTTTGACGCAATAATTTTTCATTGATGCGTTGGCGGATTACTTATTGGGATTTGGTTTCCCGAAATCAGAAAGACTTATTGAAATTAATAGAATTTGTTGTTCCAGATCGAATACAGATAACAGAGAGGCAATACGAAAAACTTCCGCCTTCTCCACCAGTCTTGAGCGAATAATAGGAAACTTTCTAATCCAACATCAACATCCCTTCGCGAATAACGAGCGGTGAAGGAATATTATTGGTGTACAATTGTCCTGTCCCCAAACCTTGCGGTAAAGGATTTTCTTTGGTGTAGGTATATTGAGCAATAGCATTAAGACCTATATTACTTTCTAAAGCCGAGGTAATCCACCAATCAATGCCCAACGACTCAGCTGCCTCAATCCATTCATCCGATCCTTTAAATCCGCCAATTAAGCTCGGTTTTAGAATGATGTAATGCGGTTTTATAGCGTTTAGGAGTGCTGTTTTCTTTTTGGGATCCGTAATTCCGATTAATTCCTCATCTAAAGCAATGGGTAGGGGAGTGTCAGCACATAAATGAGTCATGGCCTGTATCTGTCCCTGTTTAATAGGTTGTTCAATGGAATGAAGGTCAAACTTTGCCAGCTCTTTCAGTTTTTCCATCGCATTTTCTGGTAAAAAAGCACCGTTGGCATCTACTCGTAGTTCGATTTCCTCGGCGGAATAATGCTGACGAATAAAAGCGAGGAGTTCAAGTTCCTCTTCAAAATCGATGGCGCCAATCTTCATTTTAATGCAATCAAAGCTCTGGTTTAATTTTTCGCGGATCTGATTGAGCATGAAATCTTGCTCGCCCATCCAGATTAAACCATTGATTCGAATAGATGATCGGTTTTCAGTAAAAGGTGATCGAAATAAGACCTGATGCCCACCATTTTTTAAGTCGATTAAAGCGGTCTCAATCGCAAAGTAAATGGAAGGGTAGGCGCGTAATTTTTCTAAACCGTCACCGACATAATCATTGATGTTCTCTACAATAACGGTTATGAAATTTTCATAATCAGCTGACCACTCAGGCGAAAGCGTTTTGATGATTGAAGCTTCACCAATGCCTACTGTTTTAGGATCTTCCTTATCCCAAATCCGGATAAACCATGAATCCTTTTCTGTTAAAACACCACGTGATGTTCCGCTTGGGCGCTTGAAATTGAGCGTGTATTTTTCGAGACTGGCTTTATACATAGTTCAAAGTTAAGGCAAAAATCAACCAATGCCTAGTGCAAATATTTCTTTTCAAGTAAACCATAAACTGTTGAAATGTTTTGGTTGAGATTGATTAAAAACAGTCATAGAAGTCGTAACTTCGTAACAATGAATATTCCTTCAAAACATCTCGAAAATTTGGTCGAGCACTTTTCATCCTTGCCAGGTATTGGAAAGAAAACGGCTTTACGGTTGGTTTTGAATTTGCTAAAACGAGATGAAAGTGAAATTGAAGCTTTTGCTAATGACCTAGCTGAGATGCATCATAAAATTGCAACCTGTAGCGTTTGTGGTAATATCTCTGACGGTGATTTATGCAGTATTTGCGTCCAAAACACGCGTAAAAAAGAACTGATTTGTGTGGTGGAAGATATCCGTGATATTATGGCCATAGAGGCGACAGAGCAGTTTTACGGAGTTTATCATGTTTTGGGAGGTGTGATTTCACCAATGGATGGTATTGGTCCGCACGACTTAAATATAGAAGGTTTAGTAGAGCGAGTTCAGAGCGGTGAAATCAAGGAAGTTGTCTTAGCACTCAATCCATCAATGGAAGGTGACACAACCAATTTCTTCTTATATCGAAAATTGGCCGATTTTGAAGTGGCGGTAACAACTCTTTCCCGCGGTGTTGCGGTTGGTACAGAATTGCACTATACAGATGAATTGACCTTAGGCCGATCCATTGTCAATCGCTTGCCTTTCGATATGAACCTCAGTAAAAGGTAAAAAAAAGCATCGGCAACATTTTAACTGCCAATGCTTGTTTCAATTGATTTTTGAATTTGATTAGCCAGCCTTTACAACTTTGCCGTTTTCAAAAACAATCTTTTTACCTTTTTTAATGGTTACCTCTTTTACTTTAGAACCTTTGTAAACATTAAGAGTAGCATCGTTTCCTGCGAAGATTTTTTCAATAACCGCTTTGCCGTCTACCGTTGTAATGTTCACTCGAGAATTGGCTTCAATGGTAACGCTTTGTCTTTCGATATCAACACTGTTATTCAATCCCGAAAGGAAAGCAGTCAGTTCATTTTTTGAATTTAAGCGATAGGACGGCTCATTTTCATCATTACCTACTTGGTATGTTTTGGTACCAATTGTCGCTTCACTAGCCATACCTAAATAAGTTGCTCCAACTTACCATTTTCGAAAACAAGTCGGCTACCCTCATTTAAATCCAGGCTGACATTAGCGGCCCATGTCAAACCTTTAGCTAAAGTACATCCTGCAATTTTACCTTGATTATCAAAACGGATATCTGCTTCACCATTATTCATTGCTTTACATTGGATTTCCTTGCCATCCACGTTCAGGGTGACATCGTTTAACAATTGACCCGAAGTTAATTTGTCACCACCAAATGAAACCGTTGAACCTGATTTAAGTATGATTTCACCATATGGGGTATTGTAGATTAAATCTGCTCTTAAAACACCTTCCATTAAGGTTTTTCTCACTTTGTTATAACGCACGGCTGTTCCTCCTTTAATTGGAACGATTACTCCACCAATTTCAAAATTGCAATCCGCCGCAATCATTCCAGTATATGCACCGGATCCTGAAGTTTTGAAACCATTCAAACAAACGTTAGAGCCATTGATAGCTACTACGGGATCCTTGTCATTTTTTTCAATGCATTTGAATTCAACGGTTTTAGTTGTTAGATCTGTTGCACCAATTGTTTCAGGTGCTTTTTCTTTAATAGCAACTGTACCGACAAGTACTTCAGAGGCGCCATCATTGCCACCTCCGCCTGATCCCGTGCTCTCCTCATCGCTCTTGCTTTCATTCGTATTTTCATTCCCGCTCTCCTCACTACTTCCGCCCTCATTCGTGCTCTCTTCATTATTTCCACTCTAATTCGCACTCTCCTCATTACTCTCCTCATTTTCACCTTCAGCATTCTCAATAAGAACAAAATTATTTGGTGTGAAACGTCTCAAAAGTGTTCGTGCTTCCAGTGTTTCCTCCATCTAAAGCATATTGCCATTCTTCGTTTTCTTTTCAATACGCAAAACAATCGGCTTAGACATGTCAAATTCTCCGTTAAAAGGAATTTCTGTTTTGATATGTCCATTCGAGTATTCGTAATGGTTGGGACTTACGACATCCATAGCCCAATCGGTTTCGCCTTCATTTTTGATCATGATACGATAATCCTCTTTGGATCGGTTAGTGCGAGAGTCACCGGCTTCTGCTAAAGCCGTTTTAATTTTTTTATCCTCCTTTGTACTGCCGTGTTGGTTAGCAATATTAAGCCGAATATTACTTTTTGGTTTGATTGCAGTGGTCTCACCGTAGTTATAATTATCTAGAACTATTGGTTCGCTGGCTGTTTCAAGTGTTCGCTTTACCTTAGTCCAAATACGGTTTCCAAGAATCGTCTCCACTGAGATAACGATTTCAAAATCACCTTGCAAACTCAGCCATGCTGATTCGACTATGGTTACAGTTTCATCCATTTCATAATGACCGTTTCCATCATTTGAGAATTCAACTGATTTATGAAATTATTTTCTTTGATCATTGTTAAAGACTTCAACTTGCATGCTATTGTGGAACTGAAGATGACCATAATAACTCGGCATATCACCTGTTAACATAGCCGCCTCCACTTCAGGGCTAAAGCCTGTGATTTTTAAGTCTGCAGTAACGGGCTCGTCCTGGCTATAAGCAAACATACTTGCAAAAAGAAAAGATAAAAAAGTAAGGTGTAATTTCATGCTTTTAATGTTGGTTTATAAATTGGTTTCGGTTGCCTGTATTCAAATGACATGCCAAAATAAATATAATTGAGTAAAATAGAAATCCTAAAGGCAATATCTTCATGGATTATCATAAAAAAAAGTCCGCAAAACGGACTTTTTTTAATCTTCTATGATTCAAAGGTCGTATTATCCTTCTTTTGCAGCTAAATATCGTTCAGCATCAAGAGCAGCCATACATCCAGTTCCCGCAGCTGTAATAGCTTGTCGGTAAACATGGTCCGCAGCATCACCTGAGACAAATACACCGGGTACATTCGTTTTTGATGAACCTGGCTCGTTGATAATATACCCTGTTTCATCCATATCCAACCATCCATTGAAAATGTCTGTATTTGGTTTATGGCCAATGGCAACAAAGAACCCTGTTGCTGGAATATCTTTTACTTCTCCGGTCGCATTATTTTTGACGCGTGCACCAGTTACGCCATGTTCATCACCTAAAACATCAACTGTTTCAGTATTGAATAGTATTTCAATATTCTCCGTATTCTTAACGCGTTCTGCCATGATTTTAGATGCTCTAAAAACATCACGACGTACTAACATTGTCACTTTTGTACAGAGCTTAGAAAGGTAATGTGCTTCTTCACATGCAGAATCTCCTGCACCGACGATAATCGTTTCCTGTCCACGGTAAAAGAATCCATCACAAACCGCACAGGCAGAAACACCACCACCAATTTTAAGGTAATGTTGCTCCGACTCTAATCCAAGATATTTAGCAGAAGCACCTGTTGAGATAATGATTGTATCAGCATGAATTTCAGTTGTTTCATCCACCCATAATTTGTGAACTGGTCCTGTGAAATCCACCTTTGACACCCATCCCATTCTCACATCTGTTTCAAAACGTTCAGCTTGCGCTTGTAATTGAACCATCATTTCTGGTCCGGTAACACCTTCTGGATATCCCGGAAAGTTCTCTACTTCATTGGTTGTTGTTAACTGACCACCGGGCTGCATACCCTGGTATAATACCGGGCTCATATTAGCACGGGCAGCATAGATTGCCGCTGTATAACCTGCTGGTCCTGATCCGATAATCAGGCATTTTACGTGTTCTATATCACTCATATCTATAATTACTTGTCTGGTTTTAATATGGAAACAAATATAACACTTGTACAATACTTCAAAAGAGATTTTTATCACCGAATAGAAATTGTTTTTGTCCGATTATTGCAAACCCTAATAAGAATAGATGTTTCAATATTTTTATTTTCAATTTAAAGGTGCTATTTTTGCAGCCGCCTATGACGAGATAGGACCGCTCAAAATGAGACAAACAAACTATGATTGATAAAAGCCTCTTCAAGAAAAAAGAACTCTATCCTTTCCAGAAAAAGATTGTAAATCAGATCATTAAGGAATTGTTTGAGGAAGGTGAAAATTTCAATCTTCTTTTTCAGCTTCCTACTGGAGGTGGAAAAACAGTTATTTTCTCGAATATCGCGCGCGACTATATTGCAAAATCCAATAAAAAAGTTTTAATCCTTACGCATCGAATTGAGTTGTGTATTCAAACTTCGAAGCAATTGGCTGCATTGGGTATTAAAAATAAGGTGATCAATAGTCTTGTCAAGACGATGGATGATCAGAAGGATTTCGACTCTTTCACGGCAATGGTTGAAACCTTAAACAATCGTTTGCAAGATGATAGCGAGTTCTTGAAAGATATTGGTTTAGTGATTGTTGATGAGGCGCACAACAACTCGTTCAGAAAGATTTTTCAATATTTTGAGAATGTGAACATTTTGGGAGTTACTGCGACGCCGCTGAGTTCAAACAAGACCTTGCCGCTGAAAGATAATTATGATAAGCTGATCGTCGGGGAGAGCATTAAGTCCTTGATTGAAAAGGAGTATTTATCGAACGCTGAAACTTACACTTATGACGTAAACCTGCATGGTTTAAAAATAGGCGTTAATGGTGATTTTACGGTCAGCTCATCAGACAAGGTATATAGCAATTATTTCATGCAAGAAAAATTGTTGTTTGCCTATGAGGAGGTAGCGCTTAATCGAAAAACATTGATTTTTAATAGTGGGATTGAATCTTCTAGATCGGTTTATGAACTCTTTAAAAAACATAAGTATAAAGTTAGACACTTGGATAGCACCTTTGGTGATACCGAGCGAAAAGACATATTAAAATGGTTTAAAGAAACGCCAGATGCGATATTAACTTCGGTTGGTATTTTGACAACTGGGTTTGATGAACCTACGGTTGAAACGATTATTCTTAATCGAGCAACACGATCATTAACGTTATATCATCAGATGATCGGTAGGGGCTCTCGTAAATTAGAGAATAAGAGTTCTTTTCAAGTGATTGACCTTGGAAATAATGTACGTCGTTTTGGTTATTGGCAAGAATACATTGATTGGCAAGATGCCTTTAATTATCCTGATCGATTTTTAGAAGCGCGATTAAGTGAAGAGGATGATATTTTGTTCGAAGCAACTTATGAATTGCCACGCAACTTAAAAAATAAGCTTAAGCACCCTGGGAAATTGGAAGAGTTTTCTATGAAAGCGGTTTACGATGATTGTATCGATCAGGGTAAAAAAGGAAAAGAAGCAGTTGATATTTCTCTTGATAATCATTTTGAGGTGGTTTCGGAAAATTCGGAAGACATGTATGATGGTTTGTTGTTGCTGGAGGATCTACAAGATGATATCGAAAGACGTTTGAAACATTATACAAAGTGTATTACTAAGGCGACCGACAGTTATTTGAATTGGTTGAAAGAGACGTACAATCGTCAGTTAAGTCAACGTATACGTCAGGAACTAGATGCTGAATAGATATAATCGCTATACTTAAGATATTGAAAAGGGGCTATGTTGAAAACATGAGCCCCTTTTTGTATCTACTTATTTCACCTTACCATAAATACGTATAGGTTTGCCATAAATCTGTCCCCCAACCGGAAGACCAAAGAACAAGGTTTCGATTATCCGCAAGGTTCAAGAAGCTTCCTGATGTTCCGCTCGTTTGCCATAAGGTTTTCCATTGCGCATAGGTAGTGGCTCCATGTGCTCTTGAGAATCTTTGATATGACGTCTTAGCCTTTAATCTTCCTGTTGACCAATCCACATTCAATGCAAACCAATTAGGTGGAGTACCAGCTAACCCCGGGAAATAGCCCGAATATCCTAAACTAGAACTTAGGTCCAACGTCCAAATAACGGAACTCCAATCTTGGTAAAGTATGGCTTGACCTCCGTGGTTAACATAGAGCTGATAACGTCCATTAGGACTTTGAATATATTGGCCCGGCCAAATCCATCCTCCAGCGTAGATTGTTGAGCCCAAATAGGTAGCTCTTTCATCCGTTTTTGTCAAGTACTTTCTTAAGTCGATTGTATCTAAACTCGAATCAGTTACCAAGCTCTCTTCATCCGAAACAAGAAAACCGCTCTGGAGCTCTTCATTTGCTGAGCTTGGTGATTCGAATTTAGTATCGGATTTGTTTTCTTCTGTGAGGTTTTCCTTTTCACAAAAAGCTAAAAAAATGATGCCCGTTAAGGCTAGCGCTGCTAATTTTTTTTGTTTTTTTTCATTTTAAAATTTGTTTTTGTTTACAATTGAAACTTATAAATGAAAAGCGACTTATGAGGATCCGGTGTGATGAGTGGTTTTATAATTTTGTGATTGGCTTCCTTAATTCAAATTTGGACTTCACGATTAGTTTTTAGGAATTGTTCTCGTAAAAAAAATGGCCGATTCATTTTCAGAACCAGCCATTGTAGAAAATATTTCTTTTAAATTATTTCACCATTAACTGTGCTGATGAAGTAGAGGATGCTGTTGTTACAACCACCATGTATAATCCAGTATCAAAGTTTGAAACATCAATGGCGTTGACATTTCCCGATTCTTGATAAACTGCTGCTCCAGTTGCCGAATAAATCACGACCGTCGCGTCAGCCTCTATGGTCAGGTTGACTATGTTTTGAGCTGGGTTAGGATAAAGTGTTAGCGTATTTTCATTATTCGAAATACCAGCATATCCAGCAACCTCTATATCATCAATTGAACGAGGGTAAACTTTCACTTCTCCAAAAGAAAGAAAAGATACACCGGTTATGTTATAGTAGTTACCCAATGTCGCTGTGTAAGAGAACATCTCATCATCAATCAAACGAGCTCCAGAACCGTCATTTACCTCAAATTGTCCAAATCCAGCATCATCGTTTGTGCATGCAGCATCCGTTACTTTAACCAAAACACCTTCGTATTCTTCCATTACTACATCAGCAGTTGATAATTCCACTGGTGCTGGAAGCGCATTGTCAGAACTAATCACATCCACAAGCAACACATCCACAATTTCAGTTAATTCAAAGAATTCATCAACTTTACCCGTAACGACTAAACTGTCTCCTATATTGACAGCTGTTCCACTTTCATAAACATAGATACCGTTCCACGCGCCTTCACCATCTTGGATAAAGAATTTACCTTCATTAGCTCCGGCCATAAATACACCGGTTACAATACCTGAAGTTGTCACCAATGAACCTTCATATGCAGAAATATAAGGCGCTTCCGTCGCATATTGGATGTCATAAATAGATACCAATTCGGGTTCTTCGCCTTCTGTCACTGAAACCGAAACAGAGTCAAGAACAATACCAACTAATGCGTCTGTATTTCTAATTGAGAAAATAACCTCGGCGGATGTACATCCAGAAGGAACTGTAATGGTTTGAGTTAACATTGTTAAATCTCCACCTGTCTCAGCATCTAAATCTAGATAATCATTGTAATACCAACCATCATTATCTACATCATAATACCCCGTTCTTAATTCAGAACCTGGATATCCAGTAACCCACATTTTAATCTCGTAAGTTTCTAATTCAGTCACGGTTAATTCTGTCGTTGTAAAACGTTTATGACTGTCATCATTATTAATAAGCTGAGCCATCGCCGTTCCATGTTCAACACCAAATGTTTGCTCGATAATGTTTTCAGATGCAAGATTTGTTTTTGCACCCATCCATCCGCCAGTTGGATCACCAGCATCCCATGAGCTTAGGTCACTTTCAAAAATAACCTGTCCGTAAGAGAACAATCCTATAGATAGTCCTAAAACCAAAGTAAAAAGTTTTTTCATAATTCTAATTTATTCGTTTACTAATATATAGCTTCTTTAATGATTGCTTCATGCAATCCATATCATCTTTCTGTTAAGTTATCCTCTGATAACAATATTGTCTAATTCCCATGTGCTACCATCAGATACATTCCCTTGGTATTTAAATGCAATTCGCGTTGTGGGACTGATGACTCCCTCTAGTGAGACATCTCCTGAGTTTACCCATACAAAACTTCCGCCCGACCAAACGGCCGACAATGGAAACCATGTTCCGCTGATATTAGGATCACTGACGCCGTCATAATCAATACAAGCATATAATTCTAATCCAGGACCAATATAACTGTAAGCATTGTCAAAATTTAATACCGGGTTATCCCCTTGCTCAAGATCAATAGGAGGGGAGATTAACCAGTTTTCTGAATCGTATTTAATACCATCCACATAATTCGATATAACGCCATAATCTGTGGGCGATCCTCCGGCACTGCTCGTTTCCCATTCGATATCTCCAATAGCTTTATATGTCATCCAGCGGCCTGAAAACACATCACCGTCATCGAAGTTCTTTAGATGCCAAATACCAGGAAATCTCGAATTCGATAAGTTTATTTCCGAAAAAGAACGAATCAATAATTGAACATTTCCGTTAAAATGGCTTACAATGCAGATAATACTCCCAGAGCCCTCAGGTAGGGGTTGATCTGCAAAGCTTGAGTAGCCGCTCGTTCGCACAATAATTGAATTACCAGAAGCGTCTTCTAACGTGCGATCCAGTGAGATTAAATTTTCTCCATCCGCGAACGTGCCTCCTAATTCTGGATTAATGAACTGAACATTATTAATACGAATCAGTTCAGACTCTTTAAGTGCTGTTATTTCATCGATATTTACCACTTCTGGTGCATAACTGATATTTGTCGCTTGTTTAAAGATGTTTTTGTCAACGTCTACTGAATCGATTTGAAGAACCCCATTATATTTATTCAAAACGGTTCCATTCAAATAAATACGAATGGAATCACCTTCATAAACACCACCGCCACTCAACATTCTGACATTCACTGCCCCTGTTGCGTCTTGCATGAATACATTTTTGTAAATATTTCCATCATTTTCATCCATCGTAACAACACCATATACGGAGATATCTTCTTGAATGGATATTTTACCTCCGGTTGTCGCTTGCCATTCTCTCAACTCACCAATGGTCATTGTGCTTGATGTAGGATCCTCAGGCAAGGGAGGTGTGTCGTATGTCTTTTTACATGCCCCTAGACCCATCGCGACAACGAATATAAGGCTATATAATACTGTTATTCTTTTCATGCTTATCCGTTAATGAGTACGTTATCAATTTCCCATGTTCTTCCGCTGTCATCGGTGCCTGTATATTTAAATGCAATATGAACATTAATAGCTGTATCAAAAGCACTTAAATCAATATCACCTGAATTGACAAAATCAAAGCTACCACCTGACCATATCGCAGACAGCGTTAGAGAAGTCCAAGTGTAATCATTTGGATTACCCGTACCCGGATAATCAACCGATACCAGCAAATCGAGCGGTGCTCCACTAAAATTGTATGCGTTGTCAAAATTTAATGTAGGATCGGTCGTTTCGCTCAAATCAAGGGAAGGGGAAATTAGCCAGCTTTCGCAAGCCGTATTGCCGCCATCATAATTCGAAATTACACCGTAAGGAACGTCATCCCATCCGCCAAGGGATCCTGTCTCCCATGAATGAATACCAATAACGTCTTGAACAGTCCAGCCACCTGAAGTAATGTCATCATCATTAAAATCTTTTAATAAGATTTGACCAGGACCTCTATTATTATTTAGTAAAACTTCGTCTGTAGAGCGAATCAATAACTGTAGCTCGCCGTTGTACTCACTGGCAATACAAATAATAGAACCGCTTCCTTTTGGTAAACTATCTCCAGCAAAGTCAGCAAAACCGCTTGTCCTAACGTAAATTTCATTGCCGTCAAAATCCTTTAAGGTTCTGTTTTCAGAACTTTGATTAATGACATCAGCATACGTATTATTAAGTTCAGAAAACTTAAACTGAACATTTTCTAATCGCACAACGCGTGATTCATATGCCCAAGCATCTTCATCACCCATGGTAATCGCTAATTCTGGAATAGTTACAAGCACCGGACTAACAACATTATTTTTGGACTGAACAACGATTTGATTGTCTGGATCAACACCATCTAACTGTATAACTCCGTTATATTCGCTCAATGTGGTTCCAAAAAGAGAAATACGAACTGAATCTCCTTGCACCAAGTAAGATGCCTGCGTCAGTCTTATGTTAATCGCTGCAGTATCATCTTGTAAATAGATATTTTTGTAAATATTTCCACTGCTTTCATCCATAGACACAATTCCAAAAACAGAAATGGAATCATCAAAAACAATTGGTTCATCAGCTGCTATCTGCCAGCTGCGTAGACTGTCAATCGTTACAATTTTATTATCTGGTAATTGTTGGACAGGAGGACTATCGGGTTCTTTATTACAAGCAACCGCCATAATCGTCAATCCGAGAAGCAATACCACATGTTGTTTTATCATTTTCATATCAGCCTCATTAAAAGCGAAGAGTCGCCATTACAAAATAGTTTAGACCATATAAATAACCTATTCGCGGAGGGAACTTATTGATATTCTGCGAGTCAAATCGCAATTGTTCAAAGCCTCCCGTCTGGAAATTTGTATTATTCGTCAAGTTATTGATGTTCAAGTTAATATTCAAGAAATAATCATTGATTTTAAATGATTTTCCAGCAAATAGACTCACAGAGTAACCATTATCTAACCTTGTTTGGTCAATAGTTTCTATGTATTGAGGGTCGCTTTCTACAAAGTTAGCTACTGCTTCTTCCGTTCTGCGATCTGGATTAGGATCGAGATAGATATCCATAAAGTAATTCACATTTGCTCCAGCAAACCAATATTTCTTTCCGTTGTATTTCAGCCCAAATGAAGCGGCCGATTGTGGCATTCCACCAATTTTGTAATTCTGCAAATAAACCGTCTGATCTCTTGCCAAGAGTTCGTCAGAATTATCCACATAGATAGACGCGCTTGGACGAGAATTATACAAATGCTGCCCATAAGCAACGACAGCATTGGCAGATACCCCTCCGTATATATCCCCATCGATTCCAAATTCTAAACCATGATGAAGATAATCAACGTCTTGCATCACATAGTTCACAAATGAACGGTATTCATCATGATAAAAACTTCTTGACCAAATCGCATCTTTACGTTCCGTATAGTAATATGAGAAACGCATCTTTAATTTAGGGTATCTCAGGATATAATTAATATCTCCCGTATAAATAGTCTCATTTGTTAGATTTTCAACCGTTCCATTTCGGGTACGTGGAGAAATAAATGCGGCACGTGAAGTAGGGGCCTCTGTTTGATAGGCAGCGTTTGCAGTTATATACTGTCTACCAGAAACTTTATATGTTGCTCCACCTTTTACAGCATAGTTCAGAAAGTTATTTACTTCTGATTTTCCCAATGAATTTTCAGGAAAAAGTCCCGTTTGGAATATGCCTTCACGATAAAATTGCTCACCACTTAATTCCAAGGCTGCATAATAATCGACCTTTTTTGTGGTGTAGTTGACTTGGCTAAAAACCGTTGCTGTGTGATTGTAGATATAATAATTATTGGCAAAAACATCACCTTCTCTAACAACTCGATTAGGATTTTGCAAATCACTTTGGGCTGCTTGTGGGTCAATAAAATCTTGTTCCGCAAATTGGTTAACATCTACCCAAAAATCACCTCCCATTAGATCTTCGATTGTGTTGAAATAGTGATTTCGCTGTGTTTGTAAGTAGAGTCCTGTATGAATACTTACTTTATCTATGTTAACAGAATACAATGTTGAAAGACCACCAGACATTAAATTATTCCAACGGTTTTCTACGATATATTTAGAACGTAAACCTTCTTCGATAATATTTCCATTTTCATCCTTAAATGTAAAAATGTTCTTACTGTTGGCATAATATAGATTATCCCATTGGACTTGCCTTGTTGCTGGATTTTGCCAATTATTATACATCCTTTGCGCATTAAGGGGATCATTAATACCTTCATAATAAGAAGGGAGGTATTTATAATAATCAGGGCGAGGATCTTGTGCGTCATACCAATTTAGTGCCGTTTGACCATACTTACCAAAGCTGCTATATACAGATGTTTTTAAGCGCGACTTTTCGCTTGTTTTCCATTCATGGGATAGAGCGATAATAGGCATGTGCGAGTCTGCGACTCGTGAATTTCTTTTCGTTCGAGAACCATCCGGTTTGGTTTGATAACCCCAATAAGAGTTATAGAAAGGATCGCCCGTCAATTCATAAGCTTCGTTTACTGAAATACTACTTTTACCGCGAAGGGTAGGAGCTCCCAAAATACTAAGGTTTAAACTGTGGCTGGCGTTGATTTTTTTTTCTGCTGCCAAAAAATAACTGTACGCCTGATAAAACGTTCCTTCAACATAGCCTTCTTGTGAATAGCGCGTTGAAAGTGACATTGCAAATGCCCAGCCGTTTTTCTGCATTCCGGTTCCTATTGTATACATTAAACGGTGAGAATAAGCTCTATTGGTTGAAGCATAAGATAGACGCGATCCTTTTCTTACACCTGTCGCTTTCGAGTCAATATTAGAATAACCACCAATTCCGCCAAAGTGATACGGGTTATCAGTTAGCCAGTTTTTGGTCTCTGAATAACGTGTAACATCATTTAGGCCTCCCCATCGATACCAAGTACCTCTCCCTGTCTCTAAATCACTCATTGGAATGCCATTCAGCAAGATCATAGTTTTATCTGATTGATAACCTCTTATTCGAAAACGGGCGGCGCTAAAATTAAAACCAGCGGTTGCTGCAAATACATCTCTTGAGGATTGTAGTAAACCAGATATATTGCCGGCGCTTCCAGAACTGTTTTCGCCATCGTCTAATGTTGTGACAAAAACAGGTGTGTTGGTTTCTAGCGTATCTTCAGCTTCGACTTCAACCTGTCCGTAGGCGCTGCCCAATAGGAATAAGGTTGAAAATAATGCGATAGATTTAGTCATATTTGTTATGCTATTTTTCGCTTTTATTGTGCGTGAATAAAAAAAGCAGGACAAATCTAAGAAATTATCCGTGTGGAAGTTCGAACTGTACTATAAATGTGGATAAGTTAATGTATTGTTAACATCTACGAGATGAGTTTTTGGCCTTATATTTGATTTAATTAATTAGATTTGAACCGAAATTTCAACGTTTTTTATCATAATGAAAAGTTATATTATTGGATTGCTAACGACAACCTTTTTCGTTTTGTTTTCAAGCGCCGTTCTAGCGCAGGAAAAACAATATAAGGTGGCTTGTGTAGGTTTTTACAATTTGGAAAATTTATTTGATACAGTTGATGATCCGAATAAAAGAGATGAGGATTTTACCCCCGACGGCAGCTATAGTTGGGGAGACGAAAAGTACAAAAACAAACTTAAAAATATGGCACATGTCATTGAAGATATGGGCAAGGAAATTTCCCCTGACGGGATGGCTATTTTGGGCGTTTGTGAAGTCGAGAATAGAAAGGTACTTGAAGATTTAGTACAAGAGCAAAAGATAAAAGGTCGAGATTATCAGATTATTCATGAAGAATCCCCTGACAGAAGAGGTATTGATGTCGGTTTATTATACCAAGCGAAATATTTTACACCAACCAATTTTAAATCATACGAGCTAAAGTTTCCGGATAATCCGGATTATTTCACGCGTGATCAATTAGTTGTTTCTGGAACAATGGATGAAGACCGTATCAATATCATTGTAGCTCATTGGCCTTCACGAAGTGGAGGGCAGGCCAAATCAGAACCACGCCGTATTCAGGCTGCGCAATTAGGGCGAAAAATCATTGATTCTCTATTGGCCGTTGATCCTTCTTCTAAGATTATTTTAATGGGTGATTTAAATGATGATCCCGTTAATAAAAGTGTGAAGGACTACATCCGCGCTAAGGCTAAAGTGAAAAAGATGAAAGATGGAGATATGTACAATACCATGTATGATAAATATAAACAAGGAGATTGTACTTTAGCCTATAGAGACGCTTGGAACCTGTTTGATCAGCTCATTATTAGTGAAGGGTTAACGGGTAATGATTGTTCGTCTTTTGTTTTTCATAAGTCTTACGTCTACAACAAACCTTATCTCAGACAGAAAGAAGGTTTATACAAAGGATATCCAAAAAGAACTCATGCAGGAGGTAAATACTTAAACGGATATTCAGATCATTTCCCGGTCTATTTGGTACTCAAGAAAGAGGTTAAATAAGAATGAAAATGGTGAAGACTTTTTCTTTGGTTTGGATTTGTGTCTTTTTCTTGGTAGGATGCAATCCTAAAAGCTATACTGCATACGAGGGAGCGAATACAGGGCTTGATTCAACATATAATGGCGCTGAGTTAGAGGGAATGATTGCACCTTATCGTTTGGCAGTTGATTCTATCATGAACAAAAGGATCGGTTTTGCACCAGAATCGCTGATTAAATATGCGCCCGAATCTTCTTTGAGTAATTTTGCCGTGGATGTTGTTTTTAGTGAAGGAAAAAGTTTAGCTCAAAAAAATCCAGATTATAAAACGTTGAATCTAAAAAATACGATTGGTTTAATCAATTTCGGAGGTTTAAGAGCTCCAATAAATCAAGGTGATATTACAATTGGTAATGTCTATGAACTCATGCCTTTCGACAATACGGTTGTTATCGCTAAATTGGACAAGGAAGGGGTTTCAACCATGCTGCGGTATTTAAAACAAGAAGGTGGCCAGCCGATTGCCAATTGCAAAATTGATTATCGCAAAGATTCTGCTAATTTTTTTATAAATAGAGAGCTGTATGTAGGACAGGAACTTTTTGTAATTACTTCAAATTACTTAGCGTCTGGTGGTGATGGAATGACCTTTTTGCAAGAAGCTAAAACGAAATGGGATTCTGGTGTATTGATTCGCGAGGTATTTATAGATCACATATCTAGTGTTGATACATTATTGGCTCCAAACCTGAATGGACGAATTCAGTTTTGATCTATGAAAAGAAGAAAATTCATACGGAATATCGCAACAGGTAGCGCTGCTATTATGACGTTGACATCTGCAGTGCAATTGGCTAAGACAAGAAGGAAAGTCACCGTATTGCACACGAATGATACGCATTCGCATATCGATCCATTTCCAGATAATCACGGCAAATATGCAGGAAAAGGTGGGGTAGAGCGTCGATTGAAGTTGGTTAACTTAATACGAGAAGCTGAAAAGAACGTCCTCTTATTAGATGCCGGCGATATTTTTCAAGGAACGCCATATTTTAATATTCATGGTGGAGAGTTAGAGTTTAAACTCATGTCAAAAATGGGCTATGACGCGGCAACAATGGGTAATCACGATTTTGATGGTGGAATGGACGGTTTCAACCGTGTATTACCGTATGCGAAATTTCCGTTCCTTTGCGCTAACTATGATTTTTCCAATACAATTCTGGATGGCAAAACCAAGCATCACCAGGTCTTTGAAAAAGAAGGAATTAAAATTGGAGTGTTTGGTATTGGTGTTGAGTTAGAAGGTTTAGTGTCACCAGTATTATACAAAGAAACACAATACATGGATCCTGTTTCAATTGCCCAAAATCAGATTGATCAGCTGCGAGAGAAAGGTTGTAACTTAGTCATTTGTTTGTCTCATTTAGGATACAAAGCGATACGGAATAAAATGTGTGATCCTGTGCTTGCAAAGGAAACACATGGTTTAGATCTGATCATTGGTGGTCATACCCATACATTTCTCGATCATGTAGAAATGTATAAAAACGCTAAAGGCCAACCTGTTTTAATAAATCAGGTAGGATGGGCTGGATTAATATTGGGTAGAATCGACTTTTATTTCAAAGATAATGGAGCCCCTGATTTATACTCCTCTATGATTTTGAATACAAACTATGAGTTGACCTAATGTTTTTAAGATTTCTTTTTTGACTTAGGGGTACAATTATTTCTTCAAAAACATCAATAATTTTTTAACAAACAGGCTTCCCTTCTGTTAAATAAGCGTTAATTTAGTACGCAACTGCAACTTATTATGAGAGAGATTTTACTACTGTTTTTGGGGTTATTAGCTGTTTCACAAGGTTTTACGCAAGCTCCTACCATAGATGCTGGTCCAGACACCATCACGTGTCCGCCAGATTGTATCGATTTAACTGCCACTTTTGTTGGAGGTGGAAACTCAACTGATTATACCGTAGCTGCGATCACTTATGCACCCGATGCTTATGCTGGAACGACTGTAAGTCTATGGGATGACGGTCTTTCTGGTTCTTTACCGATTGGTTTTGATTTTTGTTTTTACGGCAATACTTACTCAAACTTTAATGTTTGTTCTAACGGTTGGCTCGGGTTTTCTGGAGGTCCAACAACATGGAATCCCGCTGCTATACCTAGTGTAGCAGGGACGGTACCAAAGAACTGTATCATGGGACCTTGGCAGGATCTAAACCCAGGACTTGGCGGCACGATTCGATATCAAACCCTTGGAGTCGCTCCATTTAGAAGGTTGGTCGTGACATGGGATGCTGTTCCATATTTTAGCTGTACGGGCAATACGGGTACGCAACAAATTATTTTGTACGAAACAACGAATGAAGTTGAAAATCATATTGACCAAAAATATGAATGCTTGGGCTGGGCCGGGGGTAGAGCCGTTCAAGGAATCCATAATTCGACAGGAACAGAGGCCGTTGTTTATGCGGGCAGAAATAATACGGTTTGGTCTTCAGATAACGAAGCAATTCGCTATACACCAGAAGGTGATCCAGAAATTGAGTGGTATTTAGGACCACTTTTATTAGGAACGGGCGCGGACATCACATTGTGTCCGGTTGCAACCACAACTTATACTGTTAAGTTAATTTCATGCGGAGTAGAGGTAGCAACAGACGATATTACAATAGAGGTAATCTGTTGTGAGCCTCCAGATATGACCTTTACGGATGTAAGCTGTTTTGGAGGTTGCGATGGAACAGCAACAGCTGATGGTATTGGTGTTCCTCCATTTACTTATTTATGGGATGATCCATTAGCACAAACGACGGCAACAGCAACAGGGTTGTGCGCTGGAGATTATACTGTGACTGTTACAGATGCATTGGGTTGTGTCGAAACGGAAACGGTAACTATTTCAGAGCCAGAAGAGCTAACAGCTTTGGTAACAGCGACTACTGCTGTGTCTTGTTTTGGTGAGGCTGATGGCGGTGGAG
>Ga0181553_10000810_pt1 | contig 27608 bp, 29 predicted proteins | sample 011ome_17_FD_133753 | JGI IMG/M metagenome (GOLD analysis project Ga0181553, IMG submission 133753) | Coastal salt marsh microbial communities from the Groves Creek Marsh, Skidaway Island, Georgia - 011502XT metaG (megahit assembly) | ecosystem: Environmental > Aquatic > Marine > Intertidal...
AAACAAATTTTGAACGTTTTGAGGAATTCTCTCTCCCATGAATTCTCTGCTATAAATGTAACCTCTAACTATTTTTTTTTTCATTTTGGAAATTTGAAGGAAATCGCTTTTTTGGTTTTGGGCTTCATTGTTATGGGTTGAAAAAATTCACCAATTTTTTTATCTCTATATGGTGAAAACAAACTTTTAAACCTACAATTAAAAGACCATCTTGTTTCTTTTTCTTTGTTTACTCTATTTCCATGTGGCATGGCTTGATCAAAAATTAAAACTTTACCGTAATTAATATTTATCCATTCAACTTTTTTTTTAATTTTTCTGAACAATATTTCACTATTTTCTAATTTTTTTTTTGAGAAATTTTCTATAATTTTTTTTGTTTCTTTTGGGGGTAATAAGTACATTGTTTTAGACTTATAGCAGTCTACTAGAGGTAACCAGACAACTGCTTCGTAAGGAGAGTCTCCAGACCAAGTATCAGCATGTGTGGCTAAAAGAGAGCTATCATCCTTAGGAAATTGGATGCTTAAATTAATTTTAATTTGCATAACTAATTCATTACCAACTATATAGTCAAGATAAGGTCTAGATAGCTTATAATAATGAGTTCGAAAAAGATTATCTGAATTAATTTCATTTATTATAAATAATCTAAAATTATTTAAATCTTTAACTTTTATGAATTTATGAATGTGATTTAGTAAATAATTATCATCAATTTTTTTTTTTAAATTAATTTTTTTTTTGATAATTTTTATAATTTTATTTTTAATATATTCTAAAGAACTGATATTATTTATATTCTTAATAATATATCCATTTTTAGTAAATTCGTTTGAAATAATTTGCTCTTCTTTGAATAAATAATTTACCATATATAATTTTTTAAAAAATATTCTTTATTAATAAACATAGCAATTACCAGATTAATTATATTGATCAATTGACTCATACATTTTTTCTATATCTTGTTTGCTTAATTTAGATTTATGATGCCATTCTGGTTTACCTTCCGCATGGATCACGCCTTTTCCCTTTATGGTATGACATATAATTGCAGAGGGTTTTTTAAAATTAAATGGTAATTTTTTAAAAGTTTTTTTTAACTTTTCGACATTGTGCCCATCAACTTCTTTACACGCAAAACCAAAACTAGTTAATTTTTTTTTAAGTGGCTCCAAATCTAGAACATCTTTTGTATACCCATAAGATTGAATTTTATTGTAGTCGATAATTAGAGTTAAATTAGATAATTTATGCTTTGAAGCTGTCATTGCAGCCTCCCAATTTGAACCCTCGTTCATTTCTCCATCACCCGTAACTACAATAACCTTATGTTTAGATTTTTTTATTTTTGCTGCTATGGACATACCAACTGCAATTGGTAATCCATGACCAAGAGAACCTGTTGAAGCTTCAACGCCATTTATTTTATTAAATTCTGGGTGACCACCCAATATTGAATCAAATTTACAAAATTTGCTTAATTCTTTTTTTTTTATAAAACCTTTATCTATCAAAATAGAATATAATGCCAAACAACCGTGTCCTTTACTTAAAATAAACCTGTCTCTTTTTTCCCATTTAGGTTTTTTACTATTGAATTTAAGTACATTATCAAAAAGGACTCTTAAAATCTCTACAAGAGACATTGAAGGTCCAATATGACCTCTATTTCCACCTTCAAGGCCCAGGACAATTAATTTTCTCAATTTTTTTGATCTAATATCCATAATGAGAAATTTGGTTCAAGATTTTTTGCGCTTTTTTAAGTTGCTGTGTTTCCAAAATTTTATTTGTATGATTTTTTTTAACAAAACAATTTAAAATAATCAAACACCATCTTAAACCATAAAGAGGCAATAAAACATATAGTTTATTTTTAAAATTTTTATAATTTTTACTGAAAAGATTAATTGCCTTATTTAAGAATCTATTTTTTAACTTTTTACTTACATTATTTCCTGGATGCCAAAAAAAATCACAAATTAATTTTATGGGATCATCCCAGCCAAAATATTCAAAATCTAAAAAATATAATTTATTATTGTGAGATATTGTATTATGCAGTCCAAAATCAGATGGACTTAAAATTCTATTTGAAATTGCAATATTATTTGTAATCTTTTTTTTAAATCTTTTTTTTGCTTTTCTTGAATATTTTGTAAATAATCTATGAAAATTCAAAAGTAAAAAATTATTTAGCTCTTTATTATCAATTTTTTTTAAAATATGAAATTTTTTTTCAATTTGTTTGCAAATTTCATTTGGATTAAAACATGCCTCTTTAGCATTTGGAAATAATTTTATTTTTGTTTGTCTTGATAATAACGATAATTTATTAACAAATTCATAACATTGGTCAATTGATAATTTTGTTGCTTTCGTAATTTTTTTACCAGATTGAAATTCGAAAAATGAACAATTAAATTCTAAAAAAGCCTTAAAAACTTTTGGTACAGGAAAATTATTTTTATTTAAATATTTTAAGCTTTCATTTTCTATTCTCATTCTTCGGCTAACAAAAGTATCTTCAAAAGGATACATTTTCAAAATTAGACTTTTGTTTTTTTTAAGTTTTAACTTATAAACTTTACTATTAATACCATTATGAACTTGATCTAAATGTAAAATATCATTTTTTTTTAAAAGGATTGATGATAATTTTTTTAAGTGATCAATTGACCAACATCCATTTATCACTTGATCAATTTTAAACCAATTATTAATATTTATAATATCTTCATTATTGTTTTTACTTTTTGAAAACAAAATTTTCTTTGTTATCCTTGGAAAGTTTTTGTCACAAAGAACCTCTGGCAAATCGTCAATAAAAAAATTTAATTTTAATTTTTTTATTTGATTAATTTTTTTTTTTCTGGTTGTAAAAAAAAAAATATTCTTTTTTTTAATGCCCTTTATATCAGATCTAATTATTTTGTTAGAGTCAATGAAATCCAAAGCTGCTTTTCTTAAGGAAATTTTTTTTTCATCGTAATGACCAAAGCGGGTTTTATGACTGATTATGAATATTTCATAATTTTTTAAATTACAGTGAATAATAAATTTTCTTAAACCATCAAAAATTTTTGCATTTGAAATAAATTCTCCATAAACTTTACCTTGAAGTCTTTGCCAAATTTTTAAACCATTTTTTTTTTTGAAGATTTCTTTTTTAATTAACTCTTTTTTTGCAGGATAATTATCTAAATTAAGTTTAAGTTTTTTTGCAACTTTGGAAAATAGTCCATCATAATTAACAATAGTATTGTCAAAATCAATTCCAATTCTTAAAGTCACTTAAGTTTAATTTTTTCCATTCTTTTAATATTAAAATAAACATCATCACTTAAAGAATTAGGCAAAAGCTTTTTTTCAAAAGCTAACTTCAAATCTCTTATAGCATCATCCACTCCAAACATTGGTGAAAAATCTAATTGTTTTTGAATTTTACTAGAAGAAATGTGGTATGATCTATTGTCATCTGTGGGTGTTGTTTTTAACTTAACATCCTCACCAATTATATTTTTGACTTTTGTTGCTATATTTTCAATTGATAAATTATCATACCCAACATTGTAAACTTCGCCTGTAATATCATCTTTTTTTGCCTCTAGCATCAAAATATATGAACGGACCATATCATCAATATGAATATTTGGTCTTAATTGCTTTCCACCAAAAATACTTATTTCTCTTTTATTGAATGCAAGATTAGTCAAAATATTAACAACTACATCAAGCCTTTGTCTCCTCGAGTATCCGCAAACAGTAGCTGGTCTGATAGTAACAGTAGTAAATTCCTCACTATTAAATGGCTTTAAAATTTTTTCACATTCAACTTTAAACTTTGAATAGTCCGTTAGTGGTTCTAAAGAAACATCTTCAGTAACATTTTTTTCAGACTTAAGTCCATAAACTGAAGATGACGAGGCATATATAAATCTCTTTATTTTTTCTTTTTTAGAAATTTGAACCAGAGGTTCAAAGGCATCCAAGTTAATTGACTGACCTAATTGTGGATTAAGTTCAAAACTTGGGTCATTTGAAATACAGGCTAAATGAATTACAGCATCGTGACCTGGTATTATTTCTTTAAGGATATTTATATTTCTAATATCACCAACAACAACTTTAAGATTTTTGTGTTCATCTAGAACTTCTTTTCCATAAATAAATAAATCCAATGCTGTGACAGAATAATTTTTCTCTAAAAGAGCAGGAACAAGTTTTGCTCCAACATATCCACCAGCACCTGTTATCAAAATTTTTTTCATATTTTAAAAAGGACCTTTGAACGATTTATCAGGTACGTCATCATTTAGATTATTTTTTTTAATGTATTTTTTATCATTATCTAGCATTTTTAATACCTTATTAACTATACTAATATAATTGCAATAAAAATCTTTTGCGAGAGCTCTTGTGCTTGGACATGGAACTTCAACATTTCCAATTCTAGCAATTTTTTTAACATCTTTAGTTTTTAAATTATCAGTTACTACTGATATTATTTCAGCACTTACTCCAAATGATTTCCAACTATTGTCTACTACTAAAACTCTTTTAGTTTTTTTTACTGATTTTATAATTATATTTTTATCTAAAGGGCGTATTGTCCTCAAGTCGATAACTTCACTAGATATGTTAAATTTTTCTTTCAATATCTTAGAAGCTTTCAAGCATTCAAATATACCGAAGGAATATGAGATCAAACTTATATCATTCCCTTTTCTAGCAACTCTTCCTGATCCAATCTTAACTTTATAATAAGCCTTTGGTACTTGCTGCTTTATACTATGAAGCCATCTGTGCTCGATAAAAATTATTGGATTGTTATCTTCAATACTAGATATTAATAAACCTTTTGCATCTTTTGGTGAAAAAGGCATTACAACCTTTAAGCCTGGAATATGTGCAAAAAGACTCTCAAGACTTTGTGAATGTTGAGGTCCTTGACCCCAACCTTTTCCAACTATCATTCTAATAACTAATGGAACATTTTGCTTTCCAGCTGTCATGTAATTCCATTTTGCAGCCTGGTTAATAATTTGCTCCATTGAAAGAAGGGCAAATTCAATTCTTTGATGGGTAATAATTGGTCTAAATCCATTTAAAGCAGCTCCTACCGCAACACCCATCATTCCATTCTCAGCTAAAGGCATATCAAAAACTCTATGATTTCCAAATTTTTTTTGAAGTCCAATCGTTGTTCCAAATATTCCTTTTGGGTCAGGAACACCTAATCCAAATATGAAAACATTTTTATATTTTTTCATACATTGTTCTGTAGCTTCATTAATAGCCATAGCAAAATCTATATTTCTATCCATAAAGATGTTCTTTTAAATACTTTGAGGTTGGAAATCTTGCTTTTTTTGCATGATTAAAAGATTTTTCTAATTCTAAATTAATTTTTCTAATAATTTTTTTTTTTTCTAAAAAAAAATTTTTATTTTTTTTCATTAAATACTTTTCAATTAATTTAATTGGATCTTTTCGAAGCCACTTATCTATTTCATTTTTATTTCTATATTTTAAATTATCATCATTATTCGGACCGCAATGTTCAATAAATCTATAAGTTTCAAATTCTAAAAAAAAAGGTTTGTTGTTTTTTTTAATATAGTTTATTCCATTTTTTGTTTTTTTAATAACCTCCATAACAGAACTTCCATCTCCATGCTTTCCTTGCAAACCATGTGATTTTGCTAAATTTAATACACTTCTATTTTTAAACTGACGAACATTCATTGGGGAATACACAGAATAAAAATTATTTTCACAAACAAATAAAATATTTAAATTTTTTAATGAGGCAAAATCTAAACTTTCATGAAAAACACCTTCTTCAGTTGAACCATCACCTAAAAAAATACAAGTAATATTAGAATTTTTTTTCATTTTATTAGCAAAAGCTACCCCTACTCCAATAGGAATTGTGCTACCAACGATTGGTACAGCTGGATAGAACCCAGTTGCAAGATCAGCTAAATGCATCGAACCACCTTTTCCCATAACACATCCATCCTCTTTTCCGTAAAGTTCGGAAAGCATTTGTTTTAAATTACCACCTTTAGCTAAGTAATGTGCGTGGGCACGGTGTGCACTTAAGACAATATCATTATCTTTTAATTGAGAACAAACACCAGTTGCAACAGCTTCTTGTCCTATAGATAAGTGTACTGGACATCTCATTTCCTGTTCTTCATAAAAAGATGCGATTCTTTGCTCAATCATTCTAATTCTTATCATTTTTGAATAAATTTTATTTAATTTATCGTTCATTCTATTTAAAAAAATTATTCACAGTCTGTGAAATTTTAATGATATCAGACTCTTTTAAATATTGGTGTATAGGCAAAGTAAGAATTTTTTTTGATTGTTGCTCTGTTTTTATGAAATCTCCCTCTTTGTGCCCTATTTTTTTAGCAGACGGTTGTAAATGAATAGGTATTGGGTAATGAATGGCTGTTTCTATTTTATTTTTAATTAAATACTTTTTTAACTGATCTCTTTTAGGAGTTTGAACAACAAAAGTATGATATGTATTAAATTCATCTTTTCGCTCTTTTGGGATAAATATTTTTTTAGTTAAAAATTTTTTATATAATGCGGCATTTCTTCTTCTTATTTTAATTAATCTATTTACTTTTTTCAGTCTATAATTCAAAACTACAGCTTGTATTGCGTCCAATCTAGAGACAAAACCAAACTCATCAATCACATTTCTATCTTTAGTTCCATGATTTCTCAAGATTCTTGCTCTTTCATATATTGATTTATTATTAGTTACCATGAATCCGCCATCACCAACAGAATTTAAATTTTTTAGAGGATGTGTTGAAAAACAACCTACATCTCCAAAGGTTCCTGCATGCCGATTGGATAATTTAGATCCAAATGCTTGTGCTGAGTCTTCAATAACTTTTAAATTGTACTTTTTTGCAATTTTTAAAATTTCTTTCATTCTACAGACTCTGCCAGTCAAATGTACAGGCATTATAACTTTTGTTTTTTTTGTAATATTTTTTTCTATTTGACTGGGATCGATATTTTGATCGTCTAATATATCTACAAATTTTGGCTTTAATCCTAAATGAGTAACCACTGCTGTAGAGGCTATAAATGAATTAGGCGGGGTAATAACTTCATCATTTTTTTTTAATCCCAAACAATGTAATGCAAGAGTTAATGCATCCGTACCACTATTTAAAGAGATCACATATTTAACATTTAGAAATTTAGCTATATTTTTTTCTAACGTAAGGACTTGATCTCCTCCAACATAAATTCCTTTGCTTAAGTTTTTATCTAATAATCTTAGTAGATCTTTTCTTTCATCTTTCCATTGTTTAGATAGATCTACATAATTAATAAAACTATCCTTCATAAAATTTTCTCACAGTATAAATTATATAATCTAATTGTTTTTTACTCAGATGTTGATCGCATGGGAAAGATATTATTTTTTTTACATGTGCATCAGTAGTGGGAAAGCTATTTTTTTTAAACTTAAATTGTGAAAAAGGTTTCTGTTTGTAGGCTGGTATAGGATAATGAATTTTAGCTTCAATGCCTTTTTTTATACAGTATTTTAACAAAGCATCTCTATTAGATGCAAAGAGTATATATAAATGATACACAATTCTTATGTTTTTTTTTCTTTCTGGGATGGTAATTCCTTTGATTTTTCTTAAGCCAGCGTCCAAATAAGAAGCATTTTTTATTCTTTGATCTGAAATTTTTTTTGCTTTTGGTAATATCCAATTACCAACAACAGCTTGAAACGTATCTAATCTAGAATTATATCCAAAGATATCCATGTGATCCCTGTCTTTAAGACCATGGTTTCTGAGCAGACATAACTTATTAAAAGTCTTTTTATCACTTGTGGTAATGACACCACCATCAGACCAAACATTAATATTTTTGAGTGGATGAAGTGAAAATGCCCCTGAAAAACCCCAAGTACCAGCATTTTTTTTATTATATGATCCAAGGATAGATTGGCACGCATCTTCAATAACTTTGATTTTATATTTTTTTGCAATTTGAGTAATTTTTTTCATATCTGGCATATACCCAGTAAAATGAACAGGAACTATTGCTTTTGTATTTTTTGTAATTTTTTCCTCAATTTTATTTGCGTCAATACAAAATGTATCATCACAATCTACAAAAACTATTTTCGCACCAAGCTCATTAATTGCACCAACTGTTGCAACAAAGGTATTAGCTGCCGTAATAACTTCATCGCCCGGTTTAATATTTGCTGCCTTTAATGATAATTTTAAAGCATCTGTTCCAGAATTAACTCCTACAGCATATTTAGATCCAATTAATTTTGCAAATTTAGTTTCAAAAACCCTTAATTCTTTTCCAAGAGTAAAGTCTCCTGTGCCAACAAATAATTTTAGTTTTTTCCATAAACTTGGGCAATTTGAAAATTGCTGCTTTAAATAAGAATATCTTACTTTCATTTTAATTTTATTTTTTTATGATTTATTAGGTCAATACAGGTTAATAATAAATATTGATGTGCATTTTCAATAATATTATATACATTGCTATCGACCCACACATTTATATCACCCATTTTTTTTAATGGATTATTTTTTTTGAATCCTGAAAGAGTAATTATTTTTGAAAAACCTTTTTTTTTTGCAGCCTTGACACCATTTAGAATATTTTTTGACTGTCCACTTGAAGAAATAATTATTAAAATGTCACCTTTATCACCATAAAAATCAATAGATTTTTCTACCCATTTTTCATATCCATAATCATTAGAAAAACAAGTAATCAAACTGTGTTCATTTAAGTTCAAACATCTAATATTTGTATTTTTAGTTAAATCAACACTAAAGTGACTCGATATTGCAGAGCTTCCTCCGTTACCAAATATCATAACTTTATTTTTTTTAGATATTTTTTTTAGTATTTTTGAAATTTTTAAAATATTCTGAGTTTGTTTTTGATCTCCAATAATATCTTTAAAAGATTTAAAATATTTATCTAAAAAAAGTTTACTCATTTAATAATAAAACCAAAGTAATTCTCTTTGTCCCTTCTTAAGAGTAGATGCAAAATGTATGCCTTTAGTGTCCATTATTACTAAATCTCCTTTTTTTTGAATTCCATAAAAAATTTTATCTTCATAATTATTTTTAAAATTTTCTGAAATTTGATGAGGTTTTTGTATATCACTTTTTAGACCATGATTCACTCTTGCTGAACTTAAATAATTGCAATTTAAAGAATGATCTGTTGATGATCCCTCGAGATAAGCAAATGGGCCATTTTCTTGGCTAATATCGTTAAGAGCGACGAAGGCCTTTAGACTGTGATAATATGTGTCAAAATGTAATCCACTTGCAATGTTATCTTTGTTAGAAACTGAGCCTGGAACTTTGCTGTTCTTAAAAGAACCATCGTGAGACAAACTAAAAATCAAAAGTGCATTTTTTGCTAATTTAAATTGCTGAATTAAGGATAACGATAAAAGAAAAAAATTCTGACTAATCTTTTGAAGATAATCTACTGATTGATTAATATTTTTTAATTTTATTGAGCCAGACATTCTCTCTATTGAAATTTTTTTTTCTTTTATCTCAAGATTTTCAATATAATCATCACTTTTATATTTTGATAAATAATTGTTCGGTATAGAATTGAGTTGATCATAACAATTTTTTTTTATCTCTTCGACTTCATTGATAGAAAAATAACCATCAAATACATAATAACCTTTTGTTTTAAGGCCATTTAAAGCTTTACCTAAATTATTTTTTTTCCCAAAAATTAGAATTAAAACAGTAAGTCTTAATTTCCACAGCCATTCATTTGCAAAAAAACTAGCAAATACAAATTTACTTTTGAAAAAGATTATAAGTTTACTAAGCATATTCTTAAAATTTAATCATTCGGCTTTAGCCAACCACATCGATTACATCCTTCAACTAATCCTTCTTTTCTTATAATATTTCTAAATTCCTTAAATCTTTCACCTTTAAAGATTTTTTCATAACCTTGTCTAATATTTCCCATTGGAATTGCCATGCAAGGAAAAACATTGCCATCTGTATTTATATGAACACTTTGCCAAGGTGCTTTACATGGTTTAAATGATTTTCTATCTAAATCTTTTTTATTCATTGAGTCTATATTAAACTCTTCAGCTGGATCTATGAGAGAAGTAGCTGAAGGATGTAAAAAACCCCACCTTTTATTTTTTATATTATATTCTTTTACTTTTTTAAGTTCAGATACTATTGCATCAAAATCTTTATAAACGTGCGCATTATGCTTTGAAAAAATATCCTCTTTTTTAAACATTATATCTGCATGTTGAATTGGGTGACCTTTAAGAAATTGAAATGCATGTGTATCGCAATTTAAATCTTCAAGACAATAAAGATGAATATCAAATAAATCTTTAGCATTTTCATCTAAAATAGTTGTTTTGCTATCGAGTGTACAGTTGTGACCCAATTCTCTTTTTTTTTTTTGGAAATAAGCCATCATTTTTTCTGCATGACCCCATTTTTGATCCCAATTTTTTTCTTTTAAATTAGCAATTTTTCTAATTGAATTGTTTCTATTATCAATTGAAATTGATAAGACTTTAAAATTTTCAAATTGAAGCATGAAATCAATTAATTCTTCGGTCAAGAGTATCCCGTTAGTAATAATATTAACCTCAAACTTTTCACAAGCTCTTTGAAAAATTTCCTTAAATCCCTTAAAAACTACCGGCTCACCGCCAGTAAGAGTAATTCTAGAGTCATCTGGCAAACTATCAATAACTGCCAGCCATTCATCTTTAGTCATCGCGTCACTTTTCTTTTTTCTTTCCTGAAAACAAAAATTACAAGCTAAATTGCATAAATTAGTTAAAATAAAACAGTATCTTTTAGGAAAGTCATCATTTTCAAACGCTTTGTTTGCATATCTTACCAAATCCTCATGATATTTTTGTCTATCAATTGGGTTGTTATCCATTTTACTCATAAATAAATTTTTTCCATATATTTTCAATTAATAGCATATCCTTTAAAATATCACTCCCTTCATTATACTTAATTTTTTTTAATTGTAGATCTTTTATAAAGCTTTTGGCTTGTAGGTCAAAACACCAAGTTTTATTACTTCTATATATTATATTTTTCTTACCAGCATCAACCCTATGGAATAAAAAATTTGTAGGTTCTCCAGGAATATGTTGAGGTGGAAAATTAATTTTTAGATAGCCCTTTTCATAAAAAATCTGCAAATAGTCATCCCAACCTTCTTTTGTAAAGAAACCTGTTGTTAAAAGAACAGGTATTGATTTCTTATAATTTAGTATAACCGATGAAATATATTTGTCATTTAAATTTGCTGATTTTACGGTCAATTGGTCTCCAAGAAAAAATCTTATCATATTAATATTATGAGAGTATAAATTTAGGTATTTTTCATAATCTTTAAAATATTTTTTTTTCATCCATGAAGGAGCTGAGGGCCATGATGGTTCTGACTTAGTATTCTTTTCATTCGTCTCAATATAATTTGGTTTTTTTGGATACCCACTGCCAGATAAACGGTGAGATTTAACCATTATGACTCTGCCTAAATCTTTAGTAATTTTTTGGTTATGAAATAAATCTTTTGCTTTCCAAACAACAGGATCAAAAATTTTATTATAACCTATTTTGTATAAAACTTTTTTAGCAGTTGAAAGATTTACCAATTTTTTAGCTTGCATATAAGTAGATGCCATCGGCTTTTCAGTGAATACATTTATATTTCTTTTTATACAATCATACGCTATTGGAGCTGTCATATTTCTTTTTGTTACAATAATAACTCCATCAAGTTGCTTTTCTTTTTTAAGAAGTTCTTGATGAGTTTTATAAGCTTTTTTAAATTTATATTTTTTTTTTATTAAACTTCTAAGCTTATCTCTATCTTCAGCTAGAGCAACAAACTCACAATTTTTTATTTTACTAAAAGACTCTAAATGACCAATCTGTCCATTGAATCCAGCTCCTACAAATCCTAACTTAATTTTTTTCATCTTTCATTTTTTAAATTTATGTTACTTTGCAACTTTAAGAAGCTTGAATTTTAATAAAATTTTAATTGATTTATTTATTAAAAAAATATTTTCTTTAAGTATATTTGATAACTCAATTACGTCATTTTTTCCATCTGCATAAGATAAAATATTGGACAAAATCTTATAATCTTTAGTTAATGCTGATCCTCCTAAACTACTTTTCAAATTTCTTTTACTGAATTGAGGCTCACATTTATTTGATGCTATATATTTTTTATTCAATTCTAATATTTCAATCGCAGTTTTAATTGCTTCGTAACCTCCTAATAGACCTTTTGGGCTAATAAAAGACAGATTATCTTTTGAAGTATGGTATTCCTTATATTCCCCGTGTTTGGTTCTCATCATTGAACAAAAGGGAAGGTCTACACCTGGGCTTGAGTATTGACGCTCATCGCTTCCTCGATCATTCAAAAAACTATATTTTTTATATTTGATTTTTAAAGTTTCATAAGCCTTTAAAGCAGCTCTATCGGAAAGAGTATTTTTAAGTTTTGACTCTAAATATGAAAATGATTTATTATCACCAACACAAGTTATGTTAAACCCTGCTTTTACTTCTTTTTTTAATTTTTTTAAATTCTTACTTATATAAGCTATCGATCCAATAGTTTCAGGGATAAAAACTATTCTGTATGTGTAATAATTGTTTTTCAAATTATTAATCCACTCTGCCAATGCTGTTGTTACAATTGGTCCTGATATCTCATTATTTGCTAAAGATGGATGACATACATAAGTTGAAATAAAAATCTCTTTTTTTGACTTTCCTTTGATGATTAATTCACCATAATTCATGTAACCCTTGAATAATTTACTATCAATCAAAATTCTCAGAGGTTTTTTTTCTTTTTTTAATCTTAATTTTTGCTTATGGCTTACACAAAAACCCCATCGTCTCTCATAATATGAAGTAACATAAGGTATTGCTGTGGGAAATTTTGGAAGAGAGTATAAATGTTTTTTTAATTTTGCATAAGTAATAGTTTTATTTATAGGAGTTGAATAACCCAAAACATGTAAATTATTTTCTTTAAAATCAATTATTTTTTTACCCTTAGAATTCATGATGTAGGCTTTTTTTATCAACCATTCGTCAGGTATTTTCCAATCGAACACTTTGGTTCCAGATTTAATTTGGAAAATTTTAAGTTTTGGTAATATATTTTTAATATAAAATAGTGAGTATCTTGTTCCTTCACCAGTTATACTTCTGCAAATTGGAAAAAGGTCGTTTGCCCATTTCCATAACTTTTTTTCAATTAGTATATTTTTTTTCATTAAATTAAAAAATGCTATGAATGTTTTGTAAGTTTACCTGCTAATCTACTTATTTTTTTATCTTCTTTATAAATTTCTTTTAAAATTTTAGATGCTTCCTTTGGTGAATGGTCAAAAGCTAAACGGAGTATATCCATCCAATTTTTATTATTTTTACCTCTAGTTTTTTCGATTTGATTTATTACTTCATTATATTTATTAATTTTTTTCATAATTTAATTTAGTCTTTTAAATCCTGTATAGCAAACAGGACCTTTAAGATAATTATCAATTAGGTCTTCTCCCTTTTCGCATTTTGATATTATGGCAAATATTTTATCTAAATTTTCAGCATAATTATTTAATAACTTTTGATCATGAGAAATTGACGCATATAAAATATTGGATGCTAAATAATTTTTATTTAACATTTGTTGGGTTATAAAAGTTTTATATTTTAAAAAATTATCTGAAACAATTATAAAACTAGCTAAGGCAGGTAGGCCTGCAATTTTAATTTTGAGATTATAATTAGAAGCTAATTTTTTCCAAACATTTATAACCTTCTTGCCATAATTAGTAACATACTCCCAGGACTTTTCTTTTTGCATTATTTCTAAACACTTTAGTGCTGCGGTTGGTCCAATTCTCTCAGTCCAAAAAGTGCTACTTATGAAGCTATTTTCTGCTTCTTTCATTATTTCTTTTTTTCCTACTACTGCGGTAATTGCATAACCATTACCTAAGGCTTTACCCAGCATCACGATATCTGGGTTTACTTTATATTTTAAATGCAAACCTCCAAAATTCTCTCTAAAACCAGATGAACATTCATCGAATATTAAAACAATATTATTCTTAGTTGCAAGTTTTCTAACTTTATGTAAAAAATTATTTTTTGGTTTTTCGTTTCTGCTGACCTCCATAAAAATTACACCTATATCAGAATTATTTTTAATTAACTTCTCTAATTGATCTATGCGATTATATAAAAAAGTATAAGTTGAATTTTTAAGGGATTTTGGAACTCCTTTGGGTTCTAGTCCAGGTAATAAAAAGTCCTTAAGATTTTTATCATTCTTTAGATTAGTAGATAGATACCAATCATGCCATCCATGATAACCACAAATTGCAACTTTATCTTTGCCAGTTGCAGCTCTAGCTATCCTTAAAGCAATTGAATTTGCCTCTCCTCCAGTTCTTGCAAATCTTACCATAGAAGACCATGGATGCATTTCAATTAATTTTTCCGCTAAATAAACTTCTTCTGGACAATTAAGAGTTGTCATATTGCCATTTCTAATTGTTTTATTTACTGCTTTATCTATTTCTGAATTGGCGTAACCTAAAATATTTGTTCCTACTCCCATTAAAGAAAAATCAACAAGTTTTTTATTTTCTAAAGTCCATACATAACAACCTTTAGATTTTGAATAATAACTAGGCCAAATTTTTGGAGCAAATAACTCTGCTTTTTTTGATAAGAGCATATTGCCACCAGGTATTGACTTCTTGGCTCTATTCCAAAGTTTTTGACCCTCTGAAATCTCCATGCCTTGATTTCTTTTAATATGTTCATTCATCTTAAAAATATTTGGTTTAAGTTTAGTTAAACTCATCACGTCTGTCCAAGGAAAGAAAATATTAGGTTTAAAATATTTAAAAATTTTTTTTAAAACTTGGTAATCTCGAATTTCATCTATAGTCAATCTAAACTTTGAATAATCAATTCTATTTTTTTGATTCAAAATTTTTAATTTTCCTGATTGATACATATAAGGTGTAACATGTTCCTTCTGTATTTGAGTTTTACTATTTAAGAAAGTTTTATTTAATGCATTAAAAGAAAACACTTCAATATCAAGACCATCAGGATAAGTAGGAATAAGGGTATTTGAGATATAATCATAATTTTTTTCTTTAAATTTTTTAATCATTTGATCAATCAAATTTGAATCAACCAATGGGCAATCACCAGTAATTCTTACAATTATATCTGCTTCATACTTTTTTGCCGCTAAATAGTATCTTTTAAGAACATTTTTATGACTTCCCTTAAAGACTTCGAAACCTAGACGCGTAATAAAATTTGCCAATTTTATATCCAAAGAAGTATTCGATGTTGCTAAAACAATTTGATCTAAGTATTTTGATTTTTTAATTCTAGATAATAAGATTTCAATTATTGTTTTGTTTCCAATTTTTTTCAAAACTTTGTTGGGAAATCTTGTTGAGCCTAATCGTGCCTGAACTATACATACCACTTTCATGATAACTCCCAACGGAATGGTTCTAAAATTTTTTTAGAATTTATCTTTATCATACCTATCTTATTTTTTTCTTTTTGTTTTATTTTATACTTACTGAATTTTATAATTTGCTTTAATTCTTTAGCATTATTAACACCAATAATAAATTTACTAATATTTTTTTCATGCATTGCATAATTAAGGCATAATCGTAAAGAGTTTTTATTATTGTTATTTATAGAATTCCATTCAGACCAAGTTTTTTTGTATTTAGGAAATTTTTTTTTTTGATATTGGTAACTCCTAATTAATAAACCTTTTAAAAATATTGATCTCCCTAAAACTTCAACTTTTTCTTTTTTTAATTTTTTTAACCAGCCTGTATTTTTAATCCTTCTATCAAAAATGTTGAATGGAGCTTGAATAACGTCAGGTTTGAACTTATTATAAAATTTTTTCAACTCAATAGTGGAATATATAGAATACCCAATTTTTTTAATTATATTTTTTTTTTTGAAATCTTGTAAAATATTATAAGCTATTCTAGATCTTCCAAGTTTCAATTGATCAGTACTATGCATAAGAACATAGTCAATCTTTTTTAAATTTAAATTTTTTAATGATTGGTTGATATTTTTTGTAATCCAATTTTCAACATCTTTCTTTTTTGAATGCGGAATTTTTGGTAATTTTGTACATATTTTAAAAAAACTTAAATCATATTTTCCTAATTCGGTTTCAGTATTGCCATAATTAATTGCTGTATCAATTAATTTAATATTGTTTTTTTTACATAAATTTAAAATTTTAATAATTTCTTGTTTAGTGACTTTTTTTTTTATTAATCCATATTTTTGTCCAAAGTTTGCTGTGCCTAATGCTATTTTCATTTAATACAATTCAATTAAAATTCATTTTTGGATTTGATTGATATATTTATAAATACCTTTTTCGATATTGGTAAAATAGTATTTTTTTTTACGTAATATTTTTTTTTTCTTAAACTCAAACTTACTTATTAATTCGAGAGATTTATTTTTGTTTTTTTTTTTAAAAGAAATAATAATATTTTTTTTTAAGTATCTTGATATAATTTCTGCAATATACTTAATTGAACATGATTTACCAGAAACAACATTTATCACTCCAGAAACTTTATCAATTAATAAATTATTTAATATTCTTGGAAAATCATCCACATTGAGAAAATCTCTTTTGTCTTCACCAGTTGATTTTATTACAATTTTTTTTAATTTAATTGCAGAATTTATAAATTTTCCAATTACACTTTCAAACTTATCACCATATCCATAAATTCCTGGCAATCTTAATATAAGTAATTTTTTTGGACTAACTTTTGAACTAAATTTTTGTTCACATACATATTTTGCTAAACCATATAAGTTTCTCGGATTTTCTTTGTTGGACTCTAAAATTGGGTTTTGAGGCACTTGTCCATATACTTCAACTGAACTAATGAATATAATTTTGCTAATTTTACTAATATCTATAGTTTCCACCACATTGTTCATCATTTTTAAGTTCTTTAAATATATAGATTTAGAATTTTTATTTTCCGTAATAAAAGAGAAAATTATTAATACATACTTTTTTTTTAAGTTTGTTAATAATTTTTCAACTTCTTTTTTCTTTAGAAGGTTACAATCTTTAGAGCCCAAGACTTTAACAAAATTTTTTTTTTTTAAATAATTGGCTGTTTTCTTGCTTATTAGACTATTTCTACCTAATATAAGAAAATTTTTATTCACTCTACTTAAAAATAAATAAACTCATAATCACCTGAATATCCATATTCTTTATAAATCCATTCCCATTCCTTTTCAGAAAAAAAAGCATTAGCTGTCAATGCCCAACATTGTAAATTAAATAACTCTTTTTCATTTCTATAAGCCTCAACCATAATATATTTTTTCTTAGAGACCCTTTCAATTTCAACAATTGCATTTTTTAATCCAAAAATTTCTAAGTTATGTAAAGTTGCTAAAGATATAGTTAAATCAAATTGTTTATCTTGGTATGGAAAATTATCTTCAGCTTTGTGTACAATAAAATTTTTTTTCACATCTGGATGAGCATTTTTTATTGCATAATCTGAAATATCAAACCCATAAACTACTAATTCAGGTTGAATATTGGTCATTTCCTTGAGCAAATAACCTTTGCCACAACCTACATCAAGTACTTTTGAACCAGCAGTTAAATCATATCTTTTAATTAAATCCTGAGCAACACTAGCCCATCTGCCTGGAATATATTTATGTCCTCCATATCCAAATTTTCTTTCACCATCCCAAAAATCAAAATCAAATTTTCTCGCTTTTATCATGCAATTTACTTTATCGTCATTCATCCTTGCTAAACAATCTCTTTTAGTTTGATTGTGTAAATTTCCAACAAGATTTAATTTTTTTCCCATAATATTATTTATTTTTAATATACTTAAACCAATCCCTTGTTTCAAAGTTAATTTTTTTTGGTGTCCAAACTGGTGCATCTTTCCAATAATCTATTTCTTTCAAAATTTTTTTTATTCCTTCATTAATATTTACTTTAGGTTTCCACTTAAGAATTTTTTTAATTTTTTTCATATCTGCAAAAGTACAATCTGGTTCCCCAGGTCTTTTAGGTACATATGTTTTTTTACCACCCAAAATTTTAACTATTTTATTAACAGATATTGTTTTTCCACTACCCACATTAAAAATTTGATCTTTTATATTAGATTTCCATGCTCTGTAAATTGCATCAACAACATCAGAGACATAAGTAAAATCTCTTGTTTGTTTTCCATTTCCAACGATAGTAAAAGGTTTTTTTGCTAATTTTTGTGCTAAAAAAACTCCAAACATAGCACCATAAGTCCCTGAGGTTCTTGATCGGGTTCCATAGACATTAAAAAATCTAAGAGAAATTGCATTTAATTTATATAATTTTGACCAATGCATAACTAATTCCTCGCCCATTCGTTTAGTAAGAGCGTAAGGATATTGTGGATCTATTTTTGCATTTTCATCCGTTGGGTATTTTTCTGGTATACCATAACAGGATGATGAAGCTGAATAAATGATCTTTTTTATTTTATATTTTCTGCAACACGCAAGAACATTATAAGTTCCAACTACATTTGCTTCAAAATATTTTTTTGGTTCTTGTATACTTGGCACTATATCTGCTAAAGCTGCAAGATGAAAAACAACATCAATATTTTTGAAGATTTTCTCCCAATTACCCCTTACTGCTATATTTTTTTTATAAAGTTTAATTCTACCTTTTAAATGATCAAGGTTAGATTTTCTTCCTGTGCTAAAATTATCTATAACACTTACTGAATGTCCATTTTTAAGTAATTTTTCTACTAAATGACTTCCTATAAATCCAGCACCTCCTGTGACTAAACATTTCATGATTTTAAATATTTTTTTTCAAGACTATTAACCCATTTTTTTTGAAAACCAAACGCTTTATCATCCACGAATATATCATATGATGGTTTGCCCATAATCAATTCATGATAAAAAACTTTCCACTTTGCTAATTGTTTATTTGTTAAATTAAATCCCTGTAATCGAGCCTTCTTCTGGTTTTGATTATTCCTCCCCATATATCTTGCTGTAAAAATTTTAATATAATGACCTTTGAGGTATAAATTATTAATTAAATTAATGGCTTTTTTATTAGGTTTACTAGAACTATAATTATTTTTTTTTGTAAGACAAATAACGTTATCTAAATCAAAACAAAAAATAATTTTTCTCATGTTATTAATTATCTACAACATTATCAGAATAATAATAAGCATTAAATTTTTTTAATTTATAAATTTAATCTTAGATTAATTTACAAACCTTAATTTATTGAGAAATAATAGTTTATTTTTTTGATTTTTTTTACTAAACCATCTTGGCGCGTTAAAATTACTGTTTAAATAATTAAAAAATTTTTTATGTGTTTAGTGAAAGACTACAAAATTTGATAAAAGTAACAAGTGAATTTTATTTGATTTTACAAATTTTAAGTTATGCTTTTCTGCTTAAAGTAAAATTTTTTTATTATATAACATAATCTGATATCTTGATTAATTTTTTTAGTAATTAGAGAACGTGAATTTCTTTTAAAGTCTATATCAAATTTAGAAAAAAGATTGTTACAAACTTTATTTAAACTATATTTCATTTATTCAAATAATTCCTTATTTTTGTTTATAAAATAATCTGAAACATAAAAATTACTAGCTATTGGATTGTTTGAATTAAGACGGTAAATATTTTTAAAGAGGTCTTGATTATTAGAATTAAATACATATTTCTTTTTTAAAAACATATCCAATTCTTTAATGGCATTTTCAATCTCATCGACAGAGTTCTCTTCACAAACAAGATTATTTTCTTCGTATTCTTGAGTGGTAGAGAGTAAACCTATTGGCTTTCCAGACACTCCTAAATTCTCTTTATTCATGAGTTTATTGTATGAAATATATTCATTTTTTTTTTTATCAAATATTTTTTTAAAAATTAAATTTACAGGTGAATGGAAACCAAAAATATTAGGTAGATGAAGCCAATTTGTATAAACGATGGGCTTTTGATAATTTATAGCTAATATATCTGGTCCTGAGCCAGTTCCGATATAAATATAGCAATTCTTCATTAACCATAAATCATTAATTTCATTTCTATCTTGTGAAAAGGGATAATCAAAAATTCCATCACTTTTAATTTTTTCGCTAACAACAGATCCAAATCTAACAATATTATATTTTTTTTTTAATGATGAAAAAGCATTTTCATAATTAATTAAACTCTCATTACGGTAAGAATGGTAATTAAGATTTTTTCCATGTATTTTTTCTTTGTATGCATTATCTCGACAGGAAAATAATAAAAAATTATTATTTTTTAATTTATCAAAATTTGCATCTTTATTTTGAATATTACTAATAACAGGATCAAAAATTATCTTATCATTTTTTATAAATAAATTAGATATGTCCTGAGACCATTTAAAAAAAAAAAGATTTTTATATTTGTCATCCAATACTCTAAAGAAAATATACAAAACATAGTTATAAAAAAAATTTATTTTTTTTTTTCTAATTTCGTAGTAGGCATGTTCAAATAATTTATGTTGCAGGAAATTTTTTCTTTCAAAAAAATTAGGATTAAAAATAATAATTAAATTTTTATTAAAAGATAACTTACAATACATAAAATTAAGAAAAGAGCCTAAAAACCTATTGTCAACAAACAAAAAACTTTTATTTCTTATTAAAGAAAAAAAAATTTTTCTAAAAAAAAAGTTAAATAAGAATTTTATTTGCTTCATAATTTATTAACAAAATAATTTATAAATAATTTAATTTTATAATTATAAAACTTACTTTTAAGAAAGATAGAAAAAAAGACATTTTGGATTTATTCTAAGAATGTTATTTTTAATTTTTTTATCTATTTCAGGAGATGTTGCAAGAATTACAATCAGCAATTTTAAAGACTCAATAATATTACTTTTTGTAGTTTTAAATTTAATATTAATAGGCCATTTGCTAATTTATTTTAACATCATCATTATACTTAACCATATTTTTTTGAATATTCTTTCAAAATTTATATTCCAAAAAAAATTTGAAATTTAAAAACAACAAAAAGTTATATCTTTGATATAACTGTTCCTGCTATTTGGTATTAAAAAGTTTTGGAAAATAATAAATTTCAAAATTTTATTGAAAAATATAAAAAGAAAATTAATAATAATAAAATTATATCTTTAGATCTTCAAACCTTTTTGCTATTCAAATCTCTCAATTTTGAGAGATAAGATTTTGGTATATTTGCAAAAGGTTTTAAATTAACTTTAAATATTTTGTTATTATTCTCAATTTCTTTTTTACATTTTATTTGTTCATCTGACCAAGAATTTTTTCCATCTATATTTTTATTCATTTCTTTTGTAGCCATATATATATCTTCACTAGAACAATTAGTGTACTCTAGTTTGTAATTTTTGATTAAACTTTCAACCTCAATACTAACAACTCCTTGGGGTGGTTGTAGGTATTTTTCAACAGAAACATATTCTGCATTATTTTTTATTTTCAAAAACTTTGGTAGAAAAAAATCTTTTTCAGTTAATGAATAATAATCCGCACTCATTTGAGAATTTGTCATTAAAATTGGCTTATTAAAATAATAAGGTATAGTCCAAAATCCAGAGCTTGTTGCAATTGTGAATTTACATCTTGCCCCAAGATATACATCTAAAAAGTCAGACTTTTCCTTATGATTGGCATAATCTATTACATTCTTCATATTAGGTAAATTTGACAAAGAAGAGTCTCCAACTCTAAAAACATAGCCTCCTTGATCTGTAATATATTTGATTGCTTTAAAATATTCTTGAATTTGAAAATTTCTAAAATGTTCATTGTCTACTTTTGTAGCTGCCTCTCTAACATGTAAGCAAACAAACCATTGGTTTTCATCTATGCCAAAATTTTTAATTAATTCCTTCCCTTTTTTTAGATCTTCTTGTTCAAGCTCAAAATAACCTAATTTATTTTGCTTTATTCTTTCCTGGTAAACTAGATTAGAGGCTAAATGTATTTCTGTTGCAGTATTTTTATGAGGGCAAAAAAAGAGAATAGGTATAGCTAAGATTTCAATTAATTTACCCATTGCTTTAAAATAATTACCTTCAAGTACTTTAATATGTTTCTTAAAATACCGAGCTAATGTAGCATTGGTAAATTTATTATTTGCATCTTTTATCAAATTGATTTGCTTATACTTTACACAATTTAATTTTACTGAATGAATCAATGTAAAAATATAAAAATAATTACCTAAGCTACCACACATATTAGCTTGTTCAATTAAACCTATATCAAGATCTTCTAATTTATTTTTTGATATGAATTTTTCTCTTTGACTCCAATAAGATTTAATATCATCAAAGCATTCTTTTTTACTGCTAAGATAAGAATAAATTGTATATCTAAGTTGTATTAGAATATTATCTGGATATTTCTTTTTCAATTTTGAACATAATTTTAAATTATCTTCTAAGGAGTTTTTTTTTATTGTGTTTTCAAAATGATCTAAAGCATATTCATCTTTTGAAATGTTAAAAAAAATGAACGATTTTTTAAAAAATTTAAATAAAAATTTGTGTAAAAATATTTTAAATATTTTTTTAAAATTATTATTTAAGATTAGCAATTTTTTACCTAATATCTCATTTATTTTACAAGGTCTCTAAGCCCTTTTTTTATTTTTATAAAGGGATAGTTACCAATTATTTTCTTTAAAAAACGATTATTCATAATTTGATCAACTTGTTGTCTAGATCTAGGCTTTGAAATTATATGTATTTTAGTTTTAGTTAACTTATTTAAAGTGTTTATTAAAAATTTAAATGAACGATTCTCGTTGCTGCAGATGTTAATAAAACCAGAAAAATTTTTAATTATCAATAAATCAATAATTTTGACTACATCACTTATATGTAAATAATTTCTTTTTTCAGATCCATCTCCCCATAAAACAATGCTTTCTTTATCTTTAAATTTTTGTGTAAATAATGATGGACCATAATTATTAGGATCATCTCCATACCCATAAATTCTCGGGGTTCTAACAATGAGAAAAGGAGTCTTTTTCAAAATAAAAAATTTTTCAACCAACCTTTCACAATTATACTTTGCTATTCCATAAAAAGATGTTGGATTTGGTAAAGTTTTTTCAGTAATATTTTTATTATCCGTATCTTCTCCATAAATAGATTGAGTGCTAAAAAATAAAAGTTTTTTAATTTTTTTATTTTTTATGTATTCTAAAAAATTAGTAATCATTTTATGATTAGTTTCATAATCTTTAAGAGATGCATTTTTTTGGTTTTTATTAAATGCTAAAAAATAAATAGTTGTGTTTTTTTTTACAAATTTATCAATTTTTTTATAATTTTTTTTTTTTGTCAAATTTAAAAATTTTGAAGCAAAACCAAAAACATTTTTTTTTTTATATTTTTCTGATAAATATTTTTCAAGATTTTTACCAACAAATCCTGAGTTACCTATAATTAGATGTTTCATATTATGGGCTTTTAATCAAATAAGTAGAATATTAAACCTTAAAATAGCATATTTTAGATATGTGGCTAAATCGTTTAATTTCTATAGTTCTCATATCAAAAACTTCTTTTAACGCATTTGTCACAGACTTTGCATAATCACAATTCAATTCATCAAAAGCAATAATAGTTCCTTTTGTTACATAATTAGTTAGCATCTTTAAACAGTCTTTTGTAGGCTTATAAATATCCATATCAAAGAATGCAAAAGCAACTATTGTTTGCTTTTCTTTTGATAAATATTTTTTAAGTGTTTTAGAAGCATCTCCTTTTAAAATTTCAAATTTTTTTACATGTGAAACGGGATTAAAATTTTCTTGTACTTCTAAAATATCATTTAAAAAATGTTCATAATTCTTTGGAAGACTCAATCCTCCTTTTTCAAAAAAAGTTTTTTTACCATCTTGTGCCCCTGTTCCTACAAAGCCCTGAAATGTATCAAAACCAATTATTTTTCTTTTAACATTATAAGGCTCAAACATCGCTCTAACAGCTGCCAATAAAGATAAATTTTGCCCCCATCTCACACCAAATTCCATTATACAGCCTTCAACATCTAAAAATTGTTTATATATCTCGTAGAAAAAAAGCATTCTTGAAAAATTTTTAGTGTTTAAGAATAAACCCAAATTGTCAATTAATTCTTTTTTATCAATAGGATTTTTTTCTAACATATACGATAATTTTTTTCTATTTTCCAATTCAGATGAACTGTATTTATTAAGCATGTTTTTGATAATCATAAAGCTGTTATATTTAGTTATTGACTATTTCTTATATCAAACAATATTTAATTGTAAATCATTATCACTATTTAATTTTAGTTTTAAAAAGTTTAAATAAATTTTTTTATATTACAAAAATTCTTTATATTTTTGTAAAGCGTTTGATCATCAAGACTATATTTTTTTTTTAACCAATCACGATTTCCACATTTTAATATATACTTATCTTGAATACCCATTCTCTTTAAACGAACATTTATATTATTATCAGTAATAATTTCTGAAATAATTGATCCAATTCCCCCAGGCAAATTTTGCTCTTCAATAGTAATTACCTTATCGTATTGTTTTAGATATTTTATAATTTTAGAATTAATTTCTTTAATTGAAAACATATTAAACAAATCAATATTGTAACTAGTTTTGTTTAATTCTCTTATAATTTTACTTACAACGTGCACTATCACACCTGTAGTAATAACAAGAGTTTTTTTTGTATTTTTTTTATTTGATTTAATTATGTTGTCTCCAGGTTTTAAAAAAATATCGTCATAAAAACCCTTGTCTAATTTAATATAAACTGGAGATTTTGACTTATAAGCATAGTTAACTGAATATTTAGAAGAAGCATTATCGTAGGGATGAAGGATCTTTAAATTCGGCAGTGATCTCATAATAGCAATATCTTCAATCGCTTGATGTGAGGGCCCGTGAGTGGCGTATGTCAATGATGATCCATTTCCCACAATAGTTACAGGTAAGTTGCTAAGACATATATCTAATTTGATCTGTTCAAAGCATCTCTGAGTTACAAAAGGTGTTATTGAAAAGATAAAAACTTTTTTTCCCTCTAATGTCATTCCTGCAGCAATACTTGCCATAGCTTGCTCTGATATTCCAATATTTAGGTATTGATTTTTCAAGCTTGTTTTAAAATCACTTAGGGCCCATGCTCCATGATCTGCAGTTATAAAAAAAATATTTTTATCTTTTAATGCTAAGATTTTTAGTTGATGAAAAAATGCTGTCATTAAATCTATTGGCATATTTATTAGCTCTCCTCAATTTCTCTCTTAGCCATCATATATTCTTCATTACTAGGTATTGAATGGTGCCATTTTGTATTTTTTTCCATAAAACTTACACCTTTACCTTTGATTGTATTTGCTAAAATAATTGTTGGTTTTTTGTTTTTTTTTGATTTCCTTAGAATTTTTTCTAATTTAAAATGATCATGTCCATTAACTTCACTAACAACAAAATTAAAAGTGGAAAATCTTTTCTTTAAATTATTTAAATCACCTGTATCTTTAGAGTAATCCATTACAATCTGATTATTATTATCAATTATGATTATTAAATTACTTAGATTTTGGTGACTCGCAAAAATAAATGACTCCCAGACTGACCCTTCAAATAACTCTCCATCGCTAATTAAAACAAATACTTTGAAATTTTTTTTATCTTTTAAAGCCGCATAAGCAATGCCACATGCAATTGGCAAACCATGTCCAAGAGATCCTGTTTCTATTTCAACTCCTGGAACTAAATGACTGGGGTGACTTCCTAATCTAGAATTGTTTTTGCAATATGTCTTTAATTCTTTAAAACTAATATATCTTAAATGTGCGAATAAAGAATAAAGTGCTGCTGTAGCATGACCCTTGCTTAATATAAATCTATCTCTATTTTTATGTTTTGGTTTTTTTGGGTCAAAAAATATAATTTTTTGAAAAAAAAGAACAATTAAAATATCTATACAAGAAAAACTCCCTCCAATATGACCGGTTTTTGCATTATAAATAATATCAAGAATTGTTAGTCTTATTTTTTTTGATAATTTTTTTAAAAGCATTATACAGAAAAAACTGTATAACAACAAAAGGGCATAATTCAATAACAATTAAATCTGTGATTATGTTATTTTAGTTAATGCTTAATTGACATACAATTATAATTTTTTTTCATTAATTATAGTTATATAATTAAATAATTTTTAATTATTTTAATCTTCCATAAAAATGAAGGTCTATTCTTTTATTTTTAAACAGAATTTGTTTTTTTAATATCCCCTCTAATTTAAAACCATTTTTTATTAAAATTTTTTGTGAGCCTAAAGCGACACTATATGTTCCAGCTATTATTTTTTTTAACTTTAGCTTACCAAATATATAATCACAAATTTTTTTAACCACCATTGTTGCAATTCCCTTATTCCAAAATTTTTTGTTACCGATTATGTATGATATTTCAGCCGTTTTGTGTACATGGTTAATTTTTCCAATTTTAATTGTTCCTATTAAAATTTTTTCATAAAAAATACCATAAATCTCTGAAAAAGTGTCTTCGTTTGTTTTTTTCAAAAAAAGACCAATGTTTTTTCTAGTATGTTTTTTATACTTTTGCTCAGTAAACTGAACAACTTCGGGATCATTCATCCACTTTATATAATCTAAAGATATATTTTTTGATGAAATTTTTTTTAAGATAATCTTATTTTTTAATGAGTTTAAAGACATTTTAAAACGATCTTATTTGTTTATCCTAAATTAATTTTGTTGGTTTTTTAAATAGATTTTCACATGAATTTTGAAATAAAATATCCAAGTTTTCTTGATTTATGATTTCTTTAAATAAATTTCTTGTGTTTGGAATTTTTGAAAATACTAATCTGCAAACTTCAAAGGATATGAAAAAAAAATCATTTATCATTTTAATTTAAAAAAAAATTTGATTATAGAATAACATAATCGTTATAATTAATTCTTTAAAAAGCATCAGAAATATTTTTTATGTAAAACTTATTTTTATTTTTTGAAGACTTCTATTGTTAAGATTACATAATCAAATAATTAAACTATAATTAATTTTTTTGAATAAAAGAATAAAGTTTAGATATTCAGCATTCAATTCAAATTATTTAATATTAATCAATTATCTAAAAAAATTTTTTTCAGTGCATAAATCAAGCCAATTGAGCTATTAGTACTGGTCAGCTGCACACATTGCTGCGCTTCCACATCCAGCCTATCAACGTGGTGGTCTACCACGGCTCTATAGGAAGAACTAGTTTTGAGGTGAGTTTCCCGCTTAGATGCTTTCAGCAGTTATCTCTTCCATACTTAG
>Ga0181553_10000820_pt1 | contig 27420 bp, 18 predicted proteins | sample 011ome_17_FD_133753 | JGI IMG/M metagenome (GOLD analysis project Ga0181553, IMG submission 133753) | Coastal salt marsh microbial communities from the Groves Creek Marsh, Skidaway Island, Georgia - 011502XT metaG (megahit assembly) | ecosystem: Environmental > Aquatic > Marine > Intertidal...
GTGTGGCCGAGCAGTGTAAATGACACAACAGAAATATTGACATCAGGACTTGTGAATTATGTTTATGAAACTGTAGAAGATTCACAAACAACCAACTACGGAAGTTACAAAGAACAATTTGCTGGTATTCAAACACAGATTGGTTTCAAAATAAGAGGATTCAGTAACAAAGACAAATTCAAGTTGTTGTTAGATAGTAAGACACCATTGAATTCCACAAGTTTATTTGTGCCAGAAGAAAACTACAAATTAATTTACAATGTATCTACACCAGTGGACATTTTAACTTACAGTGGTTTAATTATAGAAAAACAACAAACAGGTTTTGCTATAAAAGGATATGATAAAAATGATCCGTACATCAGATATCATATGCCGTTTGAACAAACTAATGATCCAACGGTCACTGTGGGTGGTGTAAGTGCCGCATTTGTAAAATGGGACGCAAACAAAAGATATGATAGCGGATCTTATGTAAAATATGAAGACAGTTTTTATGCTACTGATGAAACGCACATATCAAGTGAAACGTTTGACAGTTCTAAATTTATAAAACTAGTTGAACTGCCAACTGAAGGTGGTGCGACAGCAGTTTTAAGAAAAACTTTTATTACAGATAGAGTCATTTCAGCACCTTATGGAACAGTGATTGACAATATTCAAACTGTGGTAGATATAATTTTAGGATACGAGTCATATCTAAAATCACAAGGTTTCGAATTTGATCAATTTGATCAACAAACTTTATTGGTTGCCAATTGGCAATTGAGTGCTAAAGAATTTTTATTCTGGACAACACAAAATTGGGACGAAGGCGCTGTAATAAGTTTAAGTCCTGCCAGCAAAAAATTAGTTGTAAACTCTAAATTTGCTACCACAGACAATGTAATAGAAAACAGTTACTCCTATGGAGTATTAAAAGAGGATGGAAACAACTTAGATAGAGTAAATCTACGAATTGTGAGAAAGTCAAATACATTTGAATTGTTTACAAAAAATACAATTAACGGAATATATTTTGCTAAAGTGCCATTAGTTCAAAAAGAACACGTTTGTTTGTTGGACAATACAACATCATTTAGTGATTTAATTTATGATCCGGCGAGTGGTTACAAACAAGATAGAATTAAAATGTTGGGTTATCTTACAGAATGGGACGGCAGTTTAAATATTCCAGGTTTTGTGTTTGATGAAGCAAAAGTCAAATCTTGGCAACCATACACAGATTACGCAATGAGTGATGTGGTAAAACACAAACAGTTTTATTATACAGCCAATTCAAAATTAAAAGGCACTGCTGAATTTGATAGCAATAATTGGCGTAAACTAGATGGCAAACCAGATAGCAATCTGCTTTCTAATTTTGATTATCAAACAAATCAATTTGGCGACTTCTATGATTTAGACACAGATAATTTTGATAGACAACAACAAAAACTTGCTCAGCATTTAATAGGTTATCAGCCAAGACAATATTTAAGCAACATTATAAATGATGATGTCAGTCAGTATAAATTTTATCAAGGCTTTATAAGAGAAAAAGGAACAGCGAATGCTTTAAACAAATTGTTTGATGCTCTAGCAAGTGCTGATAAAGAAAGTATAGAATTTTTTGAAGAGTGGGCAATGCGTAAAGGTCAATATGGTGCTGTAGATACATTTGATGAAATAGAATACAAACTAGATGAATCTAAAATTAGATTGAATCCACAGCCAATTCTTTTGACCGATGATCAACCTGTAACCACAGATTTAGTTTACAGAATACAATCAGGACAAACTTATATTGCTCCTAATGGATACACTCATAAACCTTTTCCTGTAAAGTATGATCAAAACACTTACATTAAAACTGCAGGTCCTGTGCATCCAATAGATATAAGTTTAACACTGGCAGATTATGATGATTTATTAACAACGTCAAGTTTATCAACACTACAAGAAAATCAATATGTTTGGATCGGAAACAAGCAAGGAACTTGGAGTGTTTTAAAATACACAAACACAGATCAACAAATTACATCTGTTATAAAAGATGGCAACACAATTACTGTAAACACACTCACAACAGCCAATATGCAGGCTGGTGAAATTTTTGTTGTAAATGCTAATGGAACTGATTATGTTTTGAAATGTTCTTCCGCAAACTTAACATCTATTGTATGTGAGGACAAAGAAGGATTTGTTTCAATTGATCCTGCTACAGGCATTATAAAAAGATTTACTGAATCTAGATTAAGTTCTATAAATGATATCAACACAACGATTAATGTTCAAGGATTGAAAGATAATGAAAAATTCTAGATTGATCAAACAGATGACGGAACATGGAGTATTGTAAACAATAAATTTGTTTTCAAAAAACATAATGAAATAAGCACAACTACTGAGTCTGGAGATTTAAGTTTTGGGACAGTCATTGCGGCAAATAAACAAAATACAACAGTGTTGGTTAGCCAACCAACAGATGGCGATGGCAAAATATATGTTTTCAACAGAGGCATTGAAAATAGCACATTAGTGTTAAAACAAATCATAGAAGCACCAACTTCAGATCCATTAATAAACTTAGATTTATTCGGATCTGACAGCAGTTTTGGTAAAGGCATAGATATTTCACCAGATGGACAATTTGTTCTAGTAGGTGCTCCAAATGCCGATAATCTTCAGACGGAATACAAAGGTGTATTCAATCCAACATTAAATTATAATGTTGGCAATATTGTACAATACAAACAGCAATTATGGAGAGCAGTAAATCAAATCGAAGGAGCAGTAGCACAAGACTTATTTTCGACATTTGATTCTAGTGCTTTTTACAAAGAAAATGTAGGCTTTTCAACAACCAATCTAATAATTGGTGATAGTATATTCTCGAACAGAACCACAGATCACTTATTGATAAGAGCATCTGCTGATCAATACTCAGCAACTAAAATAGGTGACAGATTGATTTTGGATTATTTAGATTTCAGTTCAGAATATCCATTAGATAGAAACAATTATTCTAAAGCACCAAACCAACCGTTTGGAGGAGCATCAAGTCCAACTATCAAAGACAATGTGTTCAGTGGAGCAGAAATATCAATTCAGGAAAAGATTGATGAGATATTAGAAGTTTCTAACACACTTGTAGATCCAACAGTTGGACAATTATTATCTACAGACACAGGAGAAGGAACAGTGGCGTACATAAGAAAAGTTGCTTCTAAATCATTGATATACTTGAAAGATGTAAGCGGTGTTTTTGCTCAGAGTGATAGGCTATTTTTAGATTTACAACCAATTGGAGATTACACAAGAGTTAATTCTGAAGATTATGATTATCTAGGCGGATGGTGGAAAGTAGCCATTGGCGCAAATGTAAGCACAAATGCAGGATCAGACATTACAACAAATATTATTGTAAAAGACATTAAGGTATTGAATGAAGTGAGAGATACAAATTTATTTTTCAGTTCTTTAGAACAACCTATAGTGCCAATCACTCCACAATCACCTTTAGTAAAAGCACAATTTGGTGTTGGCTCTTATTATCAAACTTACAAAATAAATCCTGCTAACAACACGTGGGAAGTAAGTGGTCAAAATATCTTAAGCAATAAATGGTTTGTGAGAACAGGATATGATATTGCTCATGACAGCAATTTAAATTCAAGTAATTCTAGCAACAACATCAGTGTGTATTTTAACAATGCTGATTCCAGTGGTTATGATTTTGCGGATCTAAATATTAGTGCTTCAGATACAAATGGTCTAAAAGAAGTGGTGGATGTTTGGGAAGGATATGTGGATGTAGATTCACAACCAGATAACAACGCCAATTACTATTTTCCAGAGGCAGGAATACATCAAATATATGACCCAAGCACTCAGGCGCAGGCTGATGTAACTTTTGTACAATTTATTGCTCTGGAAAAAATAAGAATTTACTTTAACAATTCCAATGGTAAACAATTTAGTTTAGGTTCTGATGCTGGAGCATCGTCTACATTGACAAGACTAGGTGGTGGTGTGAATAGAAATCTTGGATCAATTGAACAAACAGTACAATCAGGTCCAACTGATGGAGATATATTAGTCTTCAATCATACACAAAGCATTACGGTATCAGGAAATCAAAATTTTTACACAGTTAATGATATAGAATATTGGATCTGGGACGAATTTGAAAATGTTCCAGGCATAAGTCAAAGTGCTAATATTCCTAGCAGTCAAAACAAAGACTATACACAGGTTTACAATATACCTGTTGGAGAAGGTGTGCAGAGTGGATTGACTAATCAAGGAGCATTTTTAGTTTATAAGAAAAACACAAATGGAATATTTGAATATAATTCAGCATACACAGTGCCAGACACTCAAAGTGGATTAAGACTAGGAAACAGAATACAAATTCGTGATGTGGCAGACACAACTGTGGCATTTATAGGTGCTGAAGGAGATGGAACAAGCAATTTACCTGGTAAGGTTTACTTCATGAAATACTCTGCTACTAAGAATTGGTGGTTGGGAATTGATGAAAAATACATGGGAGTATTTGATGACCAAGCAGATTATGTCAAAGATGAATTAGTTGTATACAATAATCAATTGTACAAAGCCAGCACTAATATAAGTGCAGGTGCGTTTCAATCAAGTCTATGGCAATTACAAGATACTCATACAGATGTTTTAGGATATGTGCCTAATGACAGTGGAATAGAATTACAAGGTGACTCAACATTAGATCAAAGCAATTTGACACAGTTTGCTAAAACATTTGATGTGGATACCAATGGCGTAAATTTAGTTGTTACAAATGAATATGGCGATGATAGACAAAATGTTGTTGTGTACAGAAACACAGATGGACATTACACTTACAAACAAACTATTGTTCCATTAGAGGATTCTACGCCAATCATTAACTTCGGCGCTGATATCAGTATATCTGGAGACGGAGAATTAATTGCTGTTGGATCGCCCCTGAAAGATTTAACTGCCATTGATATGGGTGTGGTCAACATTTACAAAAAAGCAAACAATGATACTGGACAATATGCTTTAAATCAAACATTGACAAGTCCAAGCATGGAAACTTCAGAACAGTTTGGTTCAACACTGTCATTTAGCGGTAACACTTTAGCAGTAACATCATTTAAAGGTGATCAACAAGTAGACGATGGTTCTACTGTGTTAGATACAAGACATGATGTGGGTGCAGTTCATATATTTGAAAAATTTGACAACACATTATTGTATGCTGAAAAATTTAGTTATGATGAAACATTCACAGAGTTTGGAACAAACTTGCTTGTGAATAATAATCACGTGTATGTTGGATTACCTAAGTTACAATTGGCTGGAAAAGAAAAAGGCACAGTGGTTGATTTTAGAAAATCTCCAGAGCAAAACAACTGGACAAGTTTACATAAAAGTGCGGGAGGAATATCACAACCGGATCTATCCAAAATTCAAGGCATATTCTTATACAGTAAATCAAAAAATGAACTATTGACAAGATTAGATTTTGTTGATCCAATCACAGGTAAAATTCCAGGACCTGCTGAGGCAGAAATCAGTTATAAAACAAATTACGATCCAGCAATCTACAACAATGATTCAGCAGTGGGAACAATTGATAAAACTAATCATTGGGACGAAACTCAAGTTGGTAAATTATGGTGGAACATCAGCAAAGCAAAATATTATTATCCTTATTTGGACAACATTATCTTTAACAATTCATATTGGAACAAGTTATTTGTTGGTGCTAGTATAGATGTACATGAATGGACTGCATCATCTTATACACCTACGCAATACAATGCCATAAGTGTATCAACAGATGGACCTGCCCTTGGTATAACCGGCACAGTTGAAAATACGACCAACTTTGTTACAAAAAGAATTTATGATAAAGTTGCTGGCAAGTTCACTAATAGATATTACTATTGGGTAAAAAGCAAAACAACTACTCCTGAAATAGAAAACAGAACATTAAGTGCCAACGCAGTTGAAAAATTGATCAAAGATCCTCGCTCTCAAGGATACAAATATGTCACAGTATTCGGCGAAAACAAATTTGCTATTGTAAATTGTGATTCCTTTATTGGAGCCGACGATACTGTGATTAATTTTAGAATAAACACTGTTGAATCTAACAACAATGTTCACAAAGAATATGCTATCCTGACAGAAGGCAATGCTTCAAGCACTATGCCTAAAGATATTGAATCTGTGTGGTTTAACAGTTTAATTGGATACGATGCACAATTTAATCAGATCCCTGATCCAAATTTAAGTGACAAATTGAAATACGGTACACTTCAAAATCCAAGACAGAGTTGGTTCGCAGACAAACAAGAAGCATTAAAGCAGGTGATCGAAAGAGTCAACAGTACATTGAAAACAAATTTAATTGTTGATGAAGTAGACCTAAGCAATTTAATACAATCAGATCCTGCTCCAGTGATAAATTCAGGTCTGTTTGACACTACAATAGATACAGAGCAAGAATTAGACTTTGTAGGAATTGGATCAGTTAAACCTGCGTTTTTAAATATAACAGTAACAGACGGAAAAATTTCTAATGTTACAGTCACAGACGCTGGTAAAGGATATCAATCTATTCCAACTGTGAAAATCAAAAGTCTTACAGGTGAAGGAGCATTGATTGGTCTTACAATTGATACAAATGGATCCATCAACAGTGCTAAAGTATTAAAATCTGGAAACAATTACAGCGACAGTGCTACTATTGAAGTACGTCCATTCAGTGTGTTAGTAAACAATGACAGCACAGTAGATGGCAAATGGGCAATATATGGTTATGTCACAGGTGATGGTTGGCAGAAGACTAAGATACAATCTTTCAATGTTAACTTGTACTGGGAGTATGCTGATTGGTATGCTACAGATTACAATTCATACACTGCAATAGATCATGTGATATCTCAAAGTTATCAAATTAACTCTTTAGAAGACAGCATAGGACAAATTGTTAAAATTGAACACATCGGTTCAGGCGGATGGCTACTACTTGAGAAAATAGATGACCAAGCAGATGTTGATTACACTGTGAATTACAAAACTATTGGCAGACAAAATGGAACAATACAGTTTTCAGACAAACTTTATGTGTACAGCGGAAATGTTGGATTTGATTCTAACAGTTTTGACATTACATTGTATGATAGACAGCCTATTCAAGAAACAAGAGTTGTGTTAGAAACAATTAGAGACAAGATATTTGTTGAGGAATTAGCAATAGAGTACAACAAACTGTATTTTTCTAGTATTCAATATGCGTTATCTGAAAATAAACTGAATGACTTTGTGTTCAAAACAAGTTTTGTTAAGGCACAACACAATGTTGGTCAATTAGAACAAAAAATTACATTTAAAAATGACAATCTATCTAATTATGAAGATTATGTTCAAGAAATTAAACCATACAAATCTAAAATTAGAGAGTATGTAAGTTCTTATGAAAAATTAGAACCAACAAATTCTGTAATTACAGATTTTGATTATCCACCAAGATATGTTGACGGAGTTATTACTCCATCAAAAGTTACAGTGAATAATGATCAACTTGTGGGTGCGGATGGCATTACAACTTATCCAGATAAAAATTGGAAAGACAATGTTGGTTTTAAAATTACTGCTATTAACATAGCGAACGGCGGCACAGCATATACAAATCCACCTGCTGTTCAAATTACAGGCGGTGGTGGTTCAGGTGCTAAAGCCACAGCATACATTAAAAATGGAGTTGTATATAGAATTAATGTAACAGAAGGCGGTTCGGGATACATATCCTCACCAACAATTACTTTAAGTGGTTCTACAACTGGTGTACAAGCAAAAGCAAGTGCAGTGTTAGGTGAAAGTTTAACAAAAACAAGTCATATAGGAATTAAGTTTGACAGAAATACTGGTGATGCTTTTATAACAAATCTTAATAGAACAGAAACATTTACAGGCAATAACAGCCAAATTAAATTTAAATTAAAATGGCCTATGGATGTAAGAACAAACACAATCAGTATACTTGTGGCAGGCAAAAAACAATTGAAAAGTACATTTACATATGGCAATGAAACGGATAATACAAAAACTTACACAAGACAAACAGGTTTTATCCAATTTAATTTACCGCCAGCAAATTTATCTACTGTTTCTATCAGTTACAAAATAAATGAAGATGTATTGAACACTGCTGATAGGTTTGAATTGTATCAACCAACTGCTGGAATGCCAGGCAAGGAACTTGCTCAGGTAATTGACGGAATAGATTACGGTGGAGTTGAAGTACGCAGTATAGGATTTGAAAATAATTCAGGTTGGGGCAATGAACCTTATATGCAGGGCGAATGGGACACTTATGATGAAAGTTATGAAGACGAAGTATTTTATCTAGATGGAAGCACACTTACTTTAAATTTAGCAAACACTTTAACGCAAGGTGTAGAATATCACATTTATCAAAATGGTGTAAGAGTAGATGATCCTGCCTTTGATGCCGGAAATCCAACAAATGCTTTAGCACAGATGAATTCTATTGCTGGTGATGGATCAACCAAAACTGTTGATATAAGTGCTTTGGAAACAGATAGTGGCGACACAATTATTGTAAGAAAATCTACAAGTGATGGATCATTTTTACCAGATCCAAATGTTGTGGACACATTGGTAAAAGGCGGAGACCTAGCATACTCTACAGCACAAGGTATAAATGCTGAAGACATAAACATAGACGGTGATGGATTTGTAACAGAAACTTCTGCTAAAGGCCCAGAAGAATTTGTACCAGGACAAGTTTTAGACACACTAGACATTCAAGTTTATGACAGAGGACAAAATACAGGAAGTAAAATTAACAGTTATAATTACATAGGTGACGGAGCAACAACACAGTTTAGTTTTGTTGATGCACCACAAAGTAATACTGCTATATTCTTAAGTGTCAACAATATATTGTACAATTCAAATCAATACACAGTTGATTATCAAGATAAATTTATTGAAATTACACCAGCACCAACAACTGGAGCAAAAATTAATTTTATAACAATGGGTAACAACGGTGAAGCAATACTTGATACTGATACATTTAAAGGCGATGGTAGCACAGTTGAATTTGTAACCAGAGCCAAATTTACACAAGGCAATATTCAAACTTTTGTGCGTGTAGATGGTGAAGAATCAGCATACACTGTGATAGAAACTGATTCATCTTATGCTGTTTCTAATAGAGTAGCAATAAGATTTAACACTGCTCCAACATCAAACAGTTTCATAAACATTGTGGTGTATGAAAGTGCTTCACAATCATTCAGCGAAGTTACACAAGACATATTCACAGGTGATTGAAGCACAACAACTTATCAAATGAACCAGACTCCGTTCAGTCAAAAACCATTTACTAACAACGTGATTGTAAAAGTTGGTAACGATGTGTTAAGAAGTGGATTCCATAAAAAATTCACAGTCAGCACATTAAGAGAATATGAATTTAAAAATTGGCAGGTACTTCCAGGAGTAATTAATGCTTCTGATGTTAGAGCGTTCTTGAACAAAACTGAATTAACTTCAACTGAATACAGATGGAATCCAGGAACTTCAAGTGTAACATTGACTTCAGGCGTAGGAGTTGCTGGTGATATATTAGATGTGTACATTGAAAATGGAGAATACAGTGTGAGTGATACAGGATTAATCACTTTTGCTTCTGCTCCAGCACAATCAAGCACAATTACTGCTTACCAATTCAGTAAACATGATGTACAAGACATAGATAGAACTCAGTATGATGTGGTAGCAAAATTGACTGTTACTGTGAACACAGATGATTATTTCCAATACAATCAATTGACAAGCGGTGTTGTTAAATTAAACCGTCCGGCAGTTGATGCTCAATATGTTTGGGTATGTTTGAATGGTGAGTGGTTAGCACCTAGCATAGACTACACAGTTTCTAACAATCAAATGTTCTTGAAAATCAGCAGAACACTATCTCAGAACGATGAAATAGATGTGATACACTTTACAGCACCTTCATTCATAGGCAAATTTGCGTACAGACAATTTAAAGATTTGCTCAACAGAACACACTTCAAACGTTTGGGTAATGACAGACAATACACTCTCGCAGAAAGTTTAAGTTGGAACGACAAGGAAATAACACTGGTTGATGCCACAGGCATCACTGAACCTAGTGTTGCTTCGCAACTTCCAGGTATAGTGTTTATTGATTCTGAAAGAATTGAATACTACAAAAAAGATGGTAACAAACTACAACAATTAAGACGTGGAACATTTGGTACCGGTATAGCAGAAATACATCTTGCCAACACAGATGTGTACGATCAGAGCGCCTTCCAAAATGTACCGTACAAAGATACTTTCATATCTGAAACTTATACAGGCGCTGATGTGGTAAACAATACATTAAACATTGGCTTTACACCTAAATCAGTAAATGAATTTGAATTGTTTGTGGGTGGTAAGAGATTGAGAAAAAACAGTATTAGTGTGTATGATCCTGCACTAGGACAAGACAGTCCTGAAGCAGATGGCACTGTGCCTGCTGAATTCAGTGTTACAGGTACAACTGCGGTGATAACATTTACTAACACACCAGCCGAAAATGCCCAAATTTTGCTGGTTAGAAAACAAGGTAAAATATGGCAAACAGGAACAGATCCACTGAGTCAGACAGAAAATGACATCGCAAGATTCATACGTCAAAAAGAAGTGGCTGTGCCGCAATAAATACAATGGTAGAACGGAGCAAAAATGAGCAAAATTAAAGAGAATAGTGGTGTATTGATACAAGGACATATCAAAATCCATGATCCAGAATCAGACAAGGTTTTTGTTGATAAACGCAACGCAATTCATTATGAAAACATGAGTGTTGCTTTAGCAGAAAGTGTTGCTAATCAAGGTCAAGGCTTTATAAATTCAATGGCATTTGGTAACGGCGGTACATCAGTTGATCCTACAGGAATCATCACGTACCTTACTCCAAACTCAACAGGAACAAATGCTACTCTATACAATCAAACTTACACAAAAATTGTTGATGATAGATCAGTTTCAAACCTTGATCCACAAAGAAACAAGATAGAAACAAGACACGTGAACGGCACAAACTACACAGACGTTGTTGTAACTTGTCTTTTAGACTATGGGGAACCAAATGGACAAGATGCTGTTGATGGCGCAAGTGCCACAGACAGTTTATACGTGTTTGACGAATTAGGTTTAGTGAGTTATTCACCTTCAGGCACAGGTAAATTATTAACACACGTAATTTTCCATCCTGTACAAAAAAGTTTAAACAGATTAATACAGATTGATTACACAGTCAGAGTTCAAAGTTTGACAGGTTTTAACGAAGGGTAATAAATGGCATACACAATTAGTTTTACTGATGCTGTTAACAAAGGCACAATCACAGTTGAAGACAACACAGTAAACAACGAAACCAGTATTAATTTTCCAGGAAAGAATACAACTTCGTATGGAACAGTCATTGCGGAAAACTTTTTACATTTACTAGAAAATTTTGCCAAAAGTTCAGCACCACTGAGACCGATTGAAGGTCAACTTTGGTTTGATACTTCTGCTGGAGTAAATCAACTTAAAGTTTATGACGGAGCAAACTGGGTAGCATCAGGTGGATTGAAAAAAGCAATCAACCAACCAAGTGCATCTGAAAGTATTTCAGGTGATTTATGGGTAGACACAAATGCTCAACAATTATATTTGTTCACAGGTTCGGGTTGGGTACTGATTGGTCCACAATACAGTCAAGGTTTAAAAACTGGAGCAACTCCAGAAACTGTGACAGGCACAGACGATTTATCATACAGCATTGTCAAATTAGAAGTGGAAGCACAAACAGTTGCTATTATTTCAAAAAATTCATTCACACCTAAAATTACAATTCCAGGTTTTTCAGCATTGAATCCAGGAGTAAATTTAAGTTCAACAAATTTTGGATCAGATGTAAACAAACTTTATGGAACATCTGAAAAAGCAGAATCATTAGTTGTTGGTAACACAACAGTTGCCGCAGGAAACTTTTTAAGATCAGATACAACATCATTGACAGATTTTCCAATCAAAATTAAAACTGATGATGGATTAGAAGTTGGTGCCGCAGGTACATTTAAAATATTTGTGGAAAACCAAGCGGGTATTATTCAATTAGGCACACAAGATGAAGAAATAGATTTCAGATTAAACAGTGGTGGTTCAGTATCAACTGTGATGAGAATTAGTTCACAACAACAGGTTGGTATTAATACAACTAATCCTGATGAAGCATTAGATGTTGTAGGAAATATAAAATCATCTGGTTCAATCACGACAAATAACACAGCACCTTCGACTAATATTGGTTCAGGTGCTTTAGTATCTAAAGGCGGTTTAGGAGTAGCATTAGATGTTAATGTGGGTGGAGCAGGAACGTTTGCTGGTAACATTACAGCACAGTCAATTTTACCAACACAAGATATAACTTTTGACATCGGATCTAACACAAAAAGATACAACACAATATACGCAAATAATTTAAACGCAGGAACTATTGTAGGAAATGTTACAGGTACTGCTAGTAGCACCGATGAAGCAAACAGATTATCTTCTGCTTCTACATTTAGAATGACAGGTGACGTCACAGCAACTGATGTGTCATTTCAAGGAGACGAAGGAACAGCAAGAACATTTAACACAACAATAAGTAATTCGTTTATTGGCAATCAAACACTTACAACAACAAGTCAAGTAAGTGATGAAATTATTTTAAACAGAACGACAGGTACTACTGGCATATTCAAAACGACTGTGGGCACAATCACAAGTGCTATTCCAACTCCACCTGTTGGATCTATCACGATATTTGCAGGAGCAACTGCTCCAGCAGATTGGTTGTTCTGTGATGGTGCAGAAGTTCAAAGATCAGTTTATAACCAATTGTTCCAAGTGATAGGCACACAGTTTGGTACACCGTCCAATACATCAGTGTTTAAACTGCCTGACTTACGTGGAAGATTCCCATTAGGTAAAGACAATATGTCTAACCCAGGTTTAGGACAAGGTTCAGCAGACAGAGTAACTTCTCCAGTGGCAGATGGTTTAGGTTTAGGTGCTGGTGACGAAAAGAAAACAATCACAAAAGAAAATTTACCAGATCACGAACACGACTTAAGAGCAAACAATGGAGATCAATTCTTTGCTTCAAGAAACATAGCAGGTGCTTCTACAGATCCAGAAGTAACTACAACAAGTGGTCCAGATTTATCTAACAGTGCTGGTGCTCAGCAATTACCTAACTCAGGTGGTATTGATGGCACAATTGGACAACAAATGGATGTGATGAATCCATACTTAACTTTGAATTACATAATTTATACTGGAGGAGCATAATGAGTTATAGATTGAATAAAACTGATGGCAGTTTACTTGTAGATCTAGTTGATGGTCAATTAGACACAACTTCCAGTGACTTAACATTGATTGGCAGAAACTATTCTGGCTTTGGTGAAGTATTGAATGAAAATTTTATTCAATTATTAGAAAATTTTGCCAACGCATCTGCCCCTATAAATCCAATCAGAGGACAACTTTGGTTTGATACAGCAGAGAATAGATTAAAAGTTTACAATGGTTCAGCATTTACTTCATCTGGTGGAACCACAGTTGCTGAAAATCAACCAAACATGGTCGCAGGTGATCTTTGGATTGATAGTACAAAAAGTCAATTATATTTCTTTGATGGCGTAAGATTACAATTGGTTGGTCCTGCTTATTCAACAGCACAAGGCACATCAGGTCATCAAGTTGCGAGTGTGCTTGACACACAGAATATTACACAAACAGTTGTTAAAATGTTTATTGGTGGAAATCTTGTTGGAGTTCATTCAAATGCCAACTTTACTCCAGTTTCAAATGCAAGAATTCAAGAATTAGTTACATCTTCAAATCCAACAGGAAGTTTAGTTAAAGGCTTTAACACAGTTGGCACAGATTACAAATATGCTGGAACGTCAACCATTGCTGAATCTTTAATAGATGGTAATGGTGTTGTGAGAACAGCAGATCAATATCTTGTTTCAGACAGTGATGATCTTACAACAGGTGCACTAACAATACAAAATAATGCTGGTTTGACTGTTGGTTTAAATCAAAACACAAAATTACAATTCAACAATAATGCTTTCCAAATTGCTAATCAATTATCAAATCAAGATGTTGAAATCACGGTGAGAACACCTGCTGAAGTTTCAGCATTCAAAATTGATACTTCTGCGTCAGCAGTTGGAATTTACAAAACATCTCCAACAGCCACACTAGATGTTGGCGGCAGTGTAAACATTGATGGTAATTTAACTGTTGGCGGAACAACAACATCTGTTGACACAGTAAATTTAAGAGTTGAAGATAAAAATATAGAATTAAACATAACAGGATCGGGTCAGACAACAGACGATGCAGGAGCAAATGGTGGAGGCATCACGCTGAAATCAACAGATGGTGACAAAACATTTGCTTGGTCAAATGGCACAGATGCTTGGACTAGTTCTGAATATTTAGATTTTGCTGTAGGCAGAGGAATTAAAATTAACACAAACACAGTGCTTCTTGAAGACACACTAGGAGGTTCAGTTGTCAATTCATCTTTAACATCTTTAGGTACATTAACAAATTTAAATGTAGATGATGTAAACATTAATGGCTCAACAATCACTAGTCAAAATGGTGTGTCGTTAAAATTAAACTCAGCCACAGCCGCAATTGAAGTTTTAAGTAACAAAAGAATTACAGGTGTAGGCACACCAATAAATGCTTCAGATGTTGCTACAAAAGAATACACAGATGGTTCTACAATTATCAGTTTACAATTAGATGTTTCAGGATTCACACAAAACAGTGTAGGCAACAATTATCTAAACGTGAGAGAAGTGTTAGAAACACTTTATCCTGTGGCAGGATATAATAGCGGTTCCGCAGAACCACCATTAGGTGTGTTTGCTAACAGTGAAATACCAGCAAGAAGTGATGGTGCTTTAGCAAGAGTATTGACAGTTGATTACGGTGCTGGCGGTGGATTTAATATTCCAACTATTGATTTTTCAGGTTTAAAAAACTTTACGCAAGTGGATCAAACAATCACAGTACAACAAAGAACAATTCAAAGTGTAACGTTTGGCGCACAGGATCCTAACTTAGGTACAACAACAAAAATTACAACAACTGCTTCGCATTTTTATGAAGGTGCTCAACAAGTAGTGATAACAGGAACAACTGTGGTAAATGGTGTTACAGCAAACATAGATGGCAACTACACAATACAGGCGGCAGAATTTCCAGCAGAAACTCCGAACTATGTGAGTTTTACAATTAATTTAGACACATCTGCGGCAGGATGGCAAAGTGCTACGTGTACAGTAGGTTCTGTAGAAAGAACTCCAACTGTGGGTGCCGCGAATAAACAAGTGGTAGAAGATGTATCAAATGCTTCAAATGTAACAGGAACAATCACATTTGCTCCCACAAGAAAACTATTACAATTTGGTGTAAATGGTGGTGCTTGGACATTTGACAGAGAAATAACACTAACATTAACTTCGTAGGACGATAAATATAAGAAACAAAGGGTATTATGGCATATATTGTTAACAAATTTGATGGAACACTGATAGCAACTGTAGAAGACGGCACTATCGATAACACAACTAATCTACGTTTCATAGGTAAAAACTATGCTGGTTACGGTGAAATCCAAAACGAAAACTTCTTACACCTATTAGAAAATTTTGCTAGTGGCACACAGCCAACTCGTCCACTGGGTGGTCAGATATGGTTTGACACATCTTCAAGCAAATTAAAATTTTACGATGGCACAAAATTTAGAACAACAGGCGGTGCTGAAGTAGGCTCTACTGCTCCAGCAGGTTTAACAACTGGTGACTTTTGGTGGGATTCAGCAAACAGTCAATTGTATGCTTGGGACGGCACAAGTTTTATTCTTGTAGGGCCACAAGGTACAGGAAGCACAGTAACACAATTTGTTTCAAGACAAATCAAAGACAGTCTAAATGCTAATCAAATAATTATTGAAGGAAAAGTAAACAATGAAACTGTTTTAATTTTCAGTTCAACAGCATTCACAATTGGCACAGCAGATCCTTCAAACACAATCACAGGATTTGATGTTGTTAAAAAAGGTATCACTCTAGTTAATACACAATCTACAACAAATGGTGTAACAACAACTGACCACAGATTTTGGGGAACAGCAAGTAACTCGGACAGATTGGGTGGATTTTTAGCATCTGATTACATCAGATCAGGATCAAGTGCTTTTTCAAGCATTGTTAGATTTGGTGATGTAGGTTTCACAGTTGGTGATTCAAATGATTTAAAAGTAGCAATAGAGAATGGATCTGAAGCAGTAATTGCCAATGAAATTGGAAACAAAATAAGTTTGAAAGTAAATGACACAGGTTCTGTGAACGAGATTGCTTATGTTAGCACAGATGGAATTAATCCTGGCGCAGGAAATAAAAATTTAGGAATAGTAACAGACAAATGGTATGAGGTACACGCAAACTATTTCAAAGGTTTGGCTGACAGTGCTTCAGGCATAGAGTTTGGTGCACAAACATATCTAGGCGCAACCACAGCCGTAAACAACACAGTGGCGTTGAGAGATGGCACAGGCACAATCACAGCAAATACTTTTGACGGAATAGCAACATCGGCTTCTTACGCTGACTTGGCTGAAATCTACACAACAGATAAAGAATATGAAGTTGGCACAGTGATGGCAATTGGCGGTGACGCAGAAACAACAGCATTTTTTGATGGTGGTCCATTTGGTGGAAATGTTTTTGGTGTTATATCAGGCAGTCCAGGATTTTTAATGAACAAAGATGCTGAAGGACAACCGATTGCTTTTGTAGGTCGTGTGCCAGTAAAAGTACAAGGCCCAGTTGAAAAAGGTCAAAAAGTTTATGCGAAGGATCTTGGTATCGCAACTGCTACCAAAAAAGGACAATTGGTAGGTTTTGCTTTAGAAACAAATTCAGATGAATCCACAAAATTAGTAGAGGTAGCACTAAGGTTAATAAATAATTAAGAAGGAATAGAATACAATGGCTTTAGTTACTGCAAATAGATTCAATACTCTTAGACAGCAAATAGACAACGTGTTAGGAAATGGTTCAGGTGACACTGGATATGGACAAACACTTATCACACAATCAGTTCAAGTGGGTGATTTGATCAATGCTGACAACATCAACAATGCATACGAAGATTTAAGAAAAGCATACAAACATCAAACTGGCGGAAACCCAGCATCTAGTTTAATTCAAATTGTTTCTCAAGGAGATTTAATTAAAGAAAATGATGGTGTCAATTACACAGGTTGGGATCAATACGAAGCACTAGCAACAACAGTTGGCACAAATAGATTAACAGTTGATTCAACACAACAATCAGTTGTACTTGCTAGAAGCAATACAAGAGGTTCATGGAACGGCACAATCACACTGATCAACAATGTTAACTTTGCGTCTGCAGATGCTAGAAGACATTATTTTAACGCAGGTGGTTACATTCAAATTTCATCAAGCACAACAGACAGCAGTTCAAAAGGAAACGACTGGAACAACATCATGGGCGGCAATCTTAAATTCAGTGCTCACGGAACAACACATACAGGAAATGGAACAGTGACAGGAGCCAACATAGGAAACTACGAACTAGATGGAACTTCTCAAAGGCTGTTATCAAACTTCAACGCAGGGGCAGGCACATATTCTGAAAACGATTATTATGTGGATGTACAGCGAACAAGCGACACACAAATTAGATTCACAATGACTTGGAGAGATCAAGAAACTGGTAATCCAGATGAAAACGTTGGCAATCTACGATGTTATCTGTACACAGCCACAGCAATCACAGATGTAATTGGCACTGCACCAGGTATTGTACGCGGTTCTGGCGATAATTTCTAATCTATAATTTGACTTATATCCAAAAATCAAGTATAATATTCTTAATATTATGGATGAATCCTTATCAAAATCTTTAGAATACGCAGAACGTCTCAGCACGTTCAATAATCAATTAAAATTGTTGAAAGAAAAATGTCTTGAAAACAACATTTATTATACACAAGGACATCAATTTACAATAGACCTAGGTCTTATAAATTATTGTCTGACCTATATTAATATCAAAAAAACAAATGAAGCAATATTTTTAGACGACTATCAACACCCTGTGAAAATTACAGATATTAAATCCTTTCATAATGACATTACTGATCTGTATCAACGCAATCTAAATCAATACCTTGTGGAATACAATCAATTGGTGAAAGACAAAGGTGAGATTTAATCATGACCAAAGGAGTTTTGCTTTTTGCACACAACAATAGCACTGTGGACTATGTCAAACAGGCTAATTTTTGTGCAGGTCAGATCAAAAAACATCTTGATTTGCCAGTGTGTTTAATTACATCGGACAAATTCAATGAAGATCATAACAATTTTAATCACGTGATTGTGGTAGAAAAGCCAAGCACAGATCAAACAAAAAGATTCTACAATGCCACACACAGTTATGAGGACACATGGAACAACACTTCCAGACCAGATGCTTATTCTCTAACTCCGTATGATGAAACCATTGTAATGGATACAGACTATATTGTGGCAAACAGTAACCTTAACAAAGTGTTTGAAAGCAAAGAAGATTTTTTAATCAACTACAAAGCACAACACGTAGACTTTGAATCCAGATACACAGAAGAAATGAAATATGTAAGTGACACAGGTATTGAAATGTGTTGGGCAACTGTATTTTACTTTAAAAAAACTGAAAGAACTAGAATTTTATTTGACTTAATCAATCACATTAAAAATGAATGGGAATTTTACAGATTCAAATATCAAATCTTAGCCACAAACTATAGAAATGATTTTGCTTTTGCGATAGCAATTCACATGATAAATGATTTTGCTAAAACAAGTTGGCCCAAGCAGTTGCCTAGCAAGTTGTTCTACACAACAGACAAAGATAGTGTTGATTCTTATGTTGATAATAAATGGAATTTTACACTAGAGCGTGGAACAAAGTGCCAAATCAAAGATATGAATATACACATAATGAACAAAATAGGATTGAATAAAATCATAGATCAATATGAATAGAGGTTTTATATTATTTGTACAACAAAATGAAACTTGTGATTATCTAAAACAGGCAGTTGCTTGTAGTTTAAGCATTAAGAAATTCATGCCTAAGGAACAAGTATGTTTGATCACAGATATCATTGTGCCTGAAAAATATAAGTCACATTTTGATCATATTCAGGACATTCCAGGTGATGATCTCGCAGTTGACAGCGATTGGAAGGTCAATAACAGATGTAAAATTTATAACAGCAGTCCATTTGATGAATCTATTGTGCTAGATGTGGATATGTTACTGTTAGAGAATATAGAGCATTGGTGGAAGCAATTAAGCAATTATGAATTGTACTACACAAACAAAGTGAAAACTTATAGAGATGAATGGGTAACAAATGATCACTATAGAAAAGTTTTTGTAGACAATGACTTGCCAAATGTGTATTGCGGATTTCATTATTTTAAAAAATGTAAAAACAATGAAGTGTTTTTTAAATTGTTAACAGATATTGTAATGAACTATGAACAATACAGCAAACGTTTTACAAAAAATAAATCCCAATCATGGTGTAGTATGGATGTTGCCACAGCAATAGCAATAAAATTGCTAGGTATTCAGCATAAAGTTTTTAGCACACAGTCCAATTTAACATTTACTCACATGAAACCTAGAATACAAAACTATCAAAGTCAACTTAAATTATGGACGGAACAAATAGATTACAATCTTACATCACAAAATGAATTATTTGTAGGAAATATCAAACAAAAAGGAATATTTCATTATGTGGAAGATAATTTTTTGACAGATAAGATGTTGGAGCAACTGCGATGAAGATAAGACCGCCGTTAAAATTTGATGTTATACGTCCTAAAGTAAAATATTACTTTCATTTCGATCCTGAAACAGGAGATGTGTTTGGTTGTAGTGTACAGAAACAAGGAAACAGTGTAGAAATTAAAAAAGAACTAGCAGATGAAATACAAAAAGGTTCAAAACATCTAGCAGATTACAAAGTAACATTTAAAAATACAGGTTATGTGGTTGAATCACGTTTTGTGGTAGACAACAAACTGCCAACAGATGTTAAAGCAGAAAATTACACTAACAAAGTAGTCTATGAAATAGTAAAAAATGAAGAAGATTCTTGTATAAGATTTAGATTGGATATGAAAAATAAAAAATGGAACATTAGTATAGATAATGATTTAAAAAACATTATACAAGACACAGTTAAACAAGATAATTATGTGTTTAAATTTTTTACTACACCACAATACAATACAAGTGTTCCTGATTATTCTTTCAACATAGATTTAAAACAGTTATGTACAGACGGTGATATTCAACTGGAGCATAAATCTAACGAAACACCAAGATTGTTTTGTAGAAAAATTTACAATTATTCATATGAGGTAACACAATGATTTTGAAGATAGCAGATATGGATTTTGTTTTTTTAAGTGTAGATGAACCCAATGCTGAAAAGAATTTTGCGGATTTAAAAAGAAAAGTGCCGTGGGCAAAACGTGTTCATGGTGTCAAAGGCTTTGACACAGCACATAAAAAGGCGGCAGAAGTATCTGACACAGACAGATTTATCACAGTTGATGCTGATACACAAATACATGACAGTTTTTTAAATACGATAGTTGATTTAAATTCATTAGGATTAGACAACACTTACCAATTAAGTTGGTGTGGACATATTGATCTTAATGGATTAAGATACGGCAACGGCAGTTTAAAATGTTGGACAAAAGATTTTGTAAAAAATATGCGGACTCATGAAAATCACGATGGTGAAGCAAATAGTGAAAATAAAAATGTAATAGAGTTTTGTCATTTTCCAAATTACTATCAATTCAACGATAATCATTCGGTCAGTTACATAGATGGATCTGCATACCAGGCTTGGAGAGCAGGTTTTAGAGAAGGTGTTAAAATGAGTTTGGATAAAAATGTACGCCAAGCACCAAAAGATTTATGGTGGCAAAACTATCAAAGATTACTTGTATGGATGACTGTGGGACAGGACAATCCTTATGGTATTCATGCTATCCATGGTGCAAGAACAGGATGTTATCTTACAATGTGTACAGATTGGGACATTGGTCAAGCAAATGAATATAGATTCTTTGAAAGATATTGGAGATTTGAACTTCATGATGACATTAAAGTTGATTTTTATCAAGACAGTATTGAACTAGGAAAAAAGATCAATAATGAACACGAGATTGATTTACCTATAAATCCGCTAACAGCAGAACAAAGTAAATTTTTTAAGAAAGTTTATTATAATACTCCAAGAATAATAAGGAAATCAAGATAATGTATGATATTGTGTTTATAAGTTACAACGAAGCATTAGCAGATCACAATTTTAAACTGTTGTGTGACCGTTTTCCTATTGCCCAACGAGTAAAAGGAGTTAAAGGAATTCACAAAGCACATATAGAAGCCGCAGAAGTATCTATGACAAAAATGTTTTGGGTAGTAGACGCTGACGCTCAAATAGTAAAAGATTTTAATTTTGACTACAATGTTGATCAATATAATTTAGATACAGTTCATGTATGGCAAAGTGTAAATCCTATAAATGATTTACAGTATGGATATGGCGGTGTTAAACTGTTGCCCAAACAACTAACTTTAGATATGGATACTACTACAACTGATATGACTACTAGTATTTCTAAAAATTTTAAAGCAATAAAACAAGTATCTAACATCACAGCATTCAATTCAGATCCTTTCAGTGCTTGGAAGTCAGCATTCAGAGAATGTGTAAAATTAAGTTCTAAAGTCATTGATAGACAATTGGATGATGAAACAGAACAAAGATTAGATACTTGGTGTACTAAAGGCTCTGATAGACCATATGGTGATTTCGCAATAGAAGGGGCCAAGTCTGGCAGAAAATTTGGCACAGAACAAAAAGACAAATTGAATTACATTAATGATTTTGATTGGCTTAAAAAACATTTTGAGGAGACCTGCAGTGTCAGTACCTACTACTAAAATACCATTTGATAATATAATCAAGTTTGGACAACAAACAATGCTAGAAAAGAAATTGTTCAATGTGAGTTGGATATTAAGCAGATTCTGTAATTATGATTGTTCATATTGCTGGCCCTACGCACACAGTAAATTGACTGATCATAGACCTCTTGAGCAATATCAACAAACTATTGAAGAAATTAAAAAACAAGCAAGAGCAAATGGATTTTATGACTTTCATTTCAGTTTTTCGGGTGGCGAGCCAACAGCATATAAAAAATTTTTAGAATTAATTGAGTATTACAGTAAAGACAAAATCGCTAGTTATCAAAGCATACACATGACAACTAATTTAAGTCCTGGAATGAAATGGTGGCAACGTTGGTTAGATACAACGAAAAATTTATCAAGACGATCAATCACAGCCAGTTTTCATCATGAATTCGCCAATGAACAAGAATTTGGAGATAAGATTCTTATGCTTACAGATCATGATGTCTTTGTTACAATAAATCAAGTGATGGTGCCTGAATTGTTTGAAGACCTATATGCTAGATGTAAAAGATTTCATGAAAGAGGAATCAATGTTACTTTAAAACCTCAAAGTGATCCCACAGCAAGTTTTATTGTTGATGGTTACACTGACAAACAAAAAGAACTTTTACAACAAGGTTTCCCACAACAGTTTCCAGAAAAATATTACAACAACTTTGATAGTTTTGAATCAAACTGGGCAGATAGAATTGATAATAAAATATATCAACTTAAACTTATAGACAGTAAAAATAAAGAACATTTTTTAGATCAAGCAGAAAGATTAAATGCGTTTGGATTTAACAAGTTTAAAGGTTGGAACTGTAATGCTGGTTATCAAAGTTGTATAATAAGAGAGCCAGGTGGAGAGATAAAAAGAGCATATAGTTGTAAAGATGAGCCGTTAGGCACAATTGATACAGGATTTAATCTGTTTAAAAACCATGCGCCTTGTATAACAGATAGTTGTGTTAGTTCTGCAGACAGCAAAATACCAAAGCAAAGAAAGATGGATTTTTTAGAGCATTGGGAATCGGAAGATGAAGTTATGGAAATAAGCAGAAAACAATCTAAACTATTTAAAAAGGAAAGACAGAATGTATAAACTTGAAGACATAAGAGATATTCACTTAGAAGTTACAAGTAGATGTCAGGCAAAATGTCCTATGTGTCCTAGAAGAATTAATGGCGGACCGTTGAATCCTTTTATACATTTGGATGATATTACATTAGAAACTTTCAAAAAATGGTTTCCCGAAGATTTTATTAAACAATTGAACAGTTTGTTTATGTGCGGAAATTTAGGAGATCCAATTGTGACTAGAGATACACTTGAAATCTATCAACATTTACGAGCAACTAATCCTAATATAGCACTTGCCATGCACACAAATGGAAGTGCTAAAGATCAAGAATGGTGGAGAAAGTTGGCAAAAGAAAAAGTAAGAGTAACCTTTGGATTAGATGGGTTGAAAGACACAAATCATCTGTATAGAATATCTACAGATTTTGATAAAATTATTTCAAATGCTAACGCATTTATTGGAGCAGGTGGATTCGCAAAATGGCATATGCTGGTGTTTAAACACAATGAACATCAAGTTGAAGAAGCAAGACAAATGTCCAAGGACTTAGGTTTTAAGACATTTACTACTAAACACACTTCGAGATTCAATAATGGTCAGTTGCAGGTAATAGATGAAAAGGGAAATCCTTTACATAAATTAGAGCCTACACAAAAAAGTGCAGATATGATAGCACTTGTTAAAGAATCACAAAGTGAAGCAAAGCCGACTATTGTGTGTAAAGCAGTAAAAAACAAACAATTATATGTGAGTGCTTGTGGTAATGTATCTCCTTGTTGTTGGTTGGATATGGAATGGATTCCGCCTATGCAGGCAAGTAGAATAGATTATATGGATAGAATTGGAGAATTTCCTAATTTAAATACAAGTAGTCTAAAGGAAATATTTGATGGAGGTTACTTTGACAAAATTGAAAAAACTTGGGGACACACACCTTTACAAGAATGTGGTAAGCAGTGTGGTTCTTTCGACAAACTAGGAGCCCAATTTGAAAATTGATATTAAAGATGTGCTGTATTGGATGGATGCTATCAGACAATCTGATGATAGATATCGTACTCTTGAAAGTTTTTGGAAAGGACAAATCAACAGCAAAGTTTGGTTGATTGACACACTGAAACAGTATTTCCAAAGAGTGCCATATAACATTGTGATATGTGGCGGATGGAATGGAGTAATGGCAACATTGTTGTTCAACAGCGATCTGGATATTTTAAAAATTACTTCCGTGGATAAAGATCCTGCTTGTGAGCCTATTGCTTACACAATGAACAAAGATTATGAAATGCGTGGACAGTTTGCGGCTATCACTGAAAACATTATCGATTATAAAAATTATACCAAACACAACTTAATAATCAACACTGCCTGCGAACACATGACACCAGAAGAATATAATAATTGGATATCAGCATTACCTAATAATACACAAATAATATTACAAAGTAACAATTATTTTGACAACAAGGAACACGTTAATTGTCAAAAAGATTTAATCACATTCAAACAAAACTGTGGCTTACAAGTTTCTTCTGCTTCTGAATTGGAAACGGAAAAATATAAAAGATTTATGATAATAGGAGTTAAAAATGGATACAGCAACTAAAGTATTCAATAAATTTAAAGATGGCACACTGCCTTGGTTGGAGTTAGATATGAGTTTCAAACCATACATAGATCACGTGGAGTTTGCCAAATTGGAACATCACTATGTGCCTCACAGAGATAAAGAAACACACACAGGTTGGAGTAGTTGTTGTCTGCATGGATTAGGAGTAGACAAAACACAGGTTGCTAAAGAATATGGCTATGACGATGAATTGAATGCTCCTTATGAATGGACAGAACTATCGCAGATAGCACCAGCGGCAAAAATGTTCTGGGACAAATTTCCTGCTGAAAGATACAGTAGAATACGTTTCATGAAATTAGCGCCTGCTGGAAGAATTGATTGGCACAATGACCATCCAGGACATCAACTGCCAGAAGATTTGTGCGAATACTTGATTCCAATAAATGTTGCTGTGGTTCATCCAGCACTGTGCTACATGAACATTGAAGACCACGGGCTAGTGCCTTTTGGACACGGCAAAGTATTTTTAATCAATATATTGAAAAATCATGAAGTGGTTAATAATTCTAATGTGGAAAGAATACACATGATTGCCCAAGCACACATAGGCAACAAAAGACAACAATTTAATGAACTATTAGATAGGAGTATAAAAAAATATGGCATTTCAATATGATGCACAGAACAAAAAACATGATATAATTTTTATTCTTGAAAGTAATTTTCACGCAATAAAAAATAATTCTGCTAAAGAATTAATACAAAACATTGCTGAATATCAAATTGGGAATTTAAACACTATGGGATATGATGTACAGGTGTCTATATCTGAAGATGTAACACTCAGCAAAGTAGCAGACAAATACGATTATGCTGTGGTGTTTACGCCTGATACAGAGTTTCAAGGTGAATCATTTTTTAAACATCTGCACAAATTAATTGAACAAGATTTTTATATCGCAGGACACGTACTTGATAGGAAAGAAGGATACTATGAACTGCATGAACAATGCTATGTTATCAATCTTAAAAAGCATAAAGAATATGAACTACCTGAAATAGGTGAGTTAAAAAGAGATTCAGAACATTTTACTTCAGAACCTATTAGAAGTGAAGAAAACTTCCACGATGATTATACACCATTATGGGTTAAGCCAGGCACAGAATTGAAAACCTACAAACACAAATGGCATGGTTGGAATATAATCAGAGTTGCACTAGACAATAAAGAAAATATAATTGTTTTTGATGAAGATATTAGAGTGAGTAAAAAATGTTATTATGCCCAACACGAAACGGACTTTAATGAAAACAGCAAACAAATTTTTAAAAAATACAATCAAAGTGCTAATAGATTGTTTTATCCGATTAACACAGAAGAACTTCAGTCAGTATCCATAGGAACAATTAAACAATTAATAACGCCTGCTAGTGGCTTTAATTGGTTAAAGTATTTAGATAAACATGGGTATGACGAGGAAACTGAAGTTGTGTTTTATGATTACAATCCTAATGCTTTGTATTACATGGAACAAACAATTAAAGAATTTGATGGTGGTGATTACCATAAGTTTTTAAAATCAAAAAATAGACACAAGACACCTGATTGGTTAAATTCTAAATTAGAAATTGCCGAATACTTCGACACAGTAAGTAAGTTGTGGCACATAAAAGATAAAATTAAATTTAAATTTGTTGAATGTGATCTGTTGAATGAATTTACTATCAAACCAAAAAACGATAGAAATGTTATATTCAACATCAGCAATATTTTCGCATATGAACCAACTGTGCCTTTTGTTCCAACAAAACAAAGAGTGTTTAAACAAAATCAGTTATTAAAACTGTTAAAAGAAAAATATAGCAAAATTCAATTAATTGTATCACAACACGCCTGGACTGGATTTGTAGATTATGATATAGACGCAGGTCCTGTAAAAGACTTCTATGAAGTTGATATTGAAACATTAAAAGCACCAATGTGGCGTTTTGGTAGAGAATGGGCAAATCCTAAAGACCCTTGGGAGGAAGATGAACAAGAATAAAAGCAGTTGTACTTTTTGTATGCATCCTTTTACAGGATTGGCTACTAGAGAAGATGGAGCAATAAAAGTATGTTGTCGTAGTCTGCCTATCGCTAACATTAAAGACATGAGTCTAGAAGAAGCATGGAACTCAGATGCTATGAAAGAAGTTAGACGTCAAGTTTTAAATGATGAAAGACCAGATGTGTGCCAGCCTTGTTTTGATTTAGAAGACCAAGGAGTACAAAGTTTAAGACAAAGACACATCACAGATTCATCACCAGAATCAAGAAGCAATTTGTATCCAAATGCTTTAGACAGTTTACAAAGCGATTATTCAATGCCATTTGAATTGCCTACTATGGAGATTAAAATAAACAATCTTTGTAATCTTAAATGTAGAATGTGTAATCCTTTGGACAGTACACAATGGAAAGATTGGGGAAGCATAGTATCACACTATGAAAAGGAAGGCAATTATCTTGTAGACGCAGTA